>OGND01000711.1_pt1 | contig 18201 bp, 11 predicted proteins | sample 1573381 | NCBI WGS metagenome assembly OGND01 (sample SAMEA2581989, study PRJEB24529) | metagenome | biome: Human gut stool | place: China | collected 2011
GGGACGTCCCCGCCTCTTCTTCGGTGTCAGTGCAGGTTGTATGGACAGTATGGTCAACAAATACACTGCTAATAAACGTCTGCGCAGCGATGATGCCTATACTCCCGACGCACGTCCGGATATGCGTCCCGAATATCCTTCGATTGTCTATACCCAAATACTGAAAAAGCTATATCCCGATGTACCCGTCATACTGGGCGGCATCGAAGCAAGCATGCGCCGGTTGACACATTACGACTACTGGCAAGACCGTGTGCGCCCAAGCATCCTCGTGGACAGCGGTGCCGATGCACTGATATATGGCATGGGCGAGAAACCGATTGTGGAACTTGTACGAAAACTGAAACAGCAACAACCGGTTCTTGACATCCCCCAACTGGCTTATCTTACAAAAGAAGCGCTGCCGCAAGAAGGGGATATCACCCTATTTACGCACGAAGAATGTCTGAAAGACAAGAAGAAACAGGCTTCCAACTTCCGCCATATCGAAGAAGAGAGTAATAAATATGCTGCGTCGCGTATCTTGCAGGCCGTAGGCAAGCAAACTGTCGTTGTCAACCCACCTTACGCGCCCTTGACGGAAGCGGAACTCGATCGTTCTTTCGACCTTCCCTACACGCGTCTCCCGCACCCCAAATATAAGGGCAAGCGCATACCCGCATACGATATGATTAAGTTCTCCGTCAACATCCATCGTGGATGTTTCGGCGGTTGTGCTTTCTGTACCATTTCGGCACATCAGGGCAAGTTTATCGTTAGCCGCAGCAAGGAAAGCATATTGAAAGAAGTAAAGGCAGTAATGGAACTGCCGGACTTCAAAGGGTATCTTAGCGACTTGGGCGGTCCTTCTGCCAATATGTACAAGATGCGGGGACGTGATGAAGCCATATGTAAGAAGTGCAAACGCCCGTCGTGCATCCATCCCAAAGTATGTCCTAACCTGAATACAGACCACAGTCCGCTACTCGATATTTATCATGCGGTAGACAGTCTGCCCGGCATCAAAAAATCATTTATCGGCAGCGGTGTACGCTATGACCTACTGCTGCACCAAAGCAAAGACCCCAAAACCAACAAAAGCACGCAGGAATACACCCGCGAACTCATAGTCCGCCATGTCAGCGGCCGCCTTAAAGTTGCGCCGGAGCATACTTCGGAACGGGTGCTCAGCATCATGCGCAAACCGCCGTTCAGCCAGTTCGGAGAGTTCAAAAAGATATTCGACCGTATCAACCGCGAAGAAGGTCTGCGACAACAGCTCATCCCCTACTTTATCTCCAGCCACCCCGGCTGCAAGGAAGAAGACATGGCGGAACTTGCCGTCATCACCAAGCGTCTGGACTTTCATCTGGAACAGGTACAAGACTTTACTCCTACCCCCATGACCGTTGCTACCGAAGCATGGTACACTGGTTTCCACCCCTATACACTGGAACCCGTATTCAGTGCCAAGACCCAGCACGAGAAATTGGCGCAACGCCAGTTCTTCTTCTGGTACAAACCCGAAGAACGGAGAAATATCATCAATGAACTGCGACGGATAGGACGGAAAGATTTAATTGACAAGCTATATGGGAAATAATTTGTATCTACATACAAGATGAACATCTTTAGGTTAAAATGATCATTCTTCCACCTGCATCGCCACTATTTCCTGTAATACCGCCACAGCCTCTTCTACGGTAGTGATGTCCTTCACCACCATGCTCCGCTTGCCGTTCTGCTCGCGCAGGTCGCAACGGCGGGTATATTTCATCATGTAGGCAATGATTTTACCGAAAGCCTGGCTCTGATAGTAAGGACTATCCAAATTGGAGACAAAGAATAGCGTCATGCGACTGCCTTTGAGGAACACCTTTTCCGTTCCCAGACGTGCCGCAAGACGGCGCAGGGGAACAATACGGAGCAATTCCTCCGTTTCGGGCGGTATAGGTCCGAAACGGTCTTCGAGGCGGACACGGAAAGCATCTACATCTTTATCCAGCGTCAAGCCGTCCAATTCGCGGTAGAGCAGCATACGTTCGCTGCTACCGGTGACGTAGGCAGCGGGCAACAACAGTTCGAGATCACTTTCCACCTGGCATTCGTCAACAAACTGTTCGCCGCTGATAGTACCGTCGCCTTTCAGTTCGTCGGCGTAAAGGTCGGCAAACTCATCGGTCTTAAGCTCACGTACGGCTTCGGACAATATCTTCTGATAAGTTTCGTAACCCAGGTCGGCAATAAAACCGCTTTGCTCCGCGCCGAGCATATTACCCGCACCGCGGATGTCGAGGTCCTGCATGGCAATATGGATACCGCTACCTAAGTCGGAGAAGTTCTCGATGGCCTGCAAGCGGCGTTTGGCTTCCGGCGTAAGCGAGGACAAGGGGGGAGCAAGCAAATAGCAGAAAGCCTTTTTGTTGCTGCGCCCCACACGGCCGCGCATCTGGTGCAAGTCGCTCAAGCCGAAATTCTGTGCCTGGTTGATGATGATGGTATTGGCGTTCGGTATGTCAATACCGCTCTCGATAATGGTGGTGGCAAGCAAGACGTCATAGTCATAGTTGACAAAATCGAGAATAATCTTCTCCAGTTCGGCAGGCTCCATCTGCCCGTGACCGATACAGACACGGCAATCGGGAATGTTGCGCTCTATCATCGCTTTCAGTTCCGAAAGATTGGAGATGCGGTTGTTTACAAAGAACACCTGCCCGTTACGGCTCATTTCGAAGTTTATGGCATCGGTAATAATCTCATCGCCAAAAGTATGCACTTCCGTCTGAATAGGATAACGGTTGGGCGGCGGCGTCTGGATAACGCTCAAATCGCGCGCACCCATCAGGGAGAACTGCAAGGTTCGGGGGATGGGAGTGGCGGTCAGGGTCAGGGTATCCACGTTTACTTTCAACTGGCGGAGTTTCTCCTTGACGGAAACGCCAAACTTCTGTTCCTCGTCGATAATCAGCAGGCCGAGGTCTTTGAACTTAACATCCTTACCCAAGATGCGGTGCGTACCGATAAGGATATTCACCTCCCCCCCCGCAAGACCTTTGACAACGGCTTTGGTCTGTGCCGCCGTCCGGGCACGACTCAAATATTCCACACGGCAAGGCAAGCCTTTCAAACGCTCCTTGAAAGTCTGGAAATGCTGGTAGGCAAGGACGGTGGTGGGAACGAGGACGGCAACCTGCTTGTTGTCCGCCACCGCCTTGAAAGCGGCACGTATGGCAACCTCGGTCTTGCCGAATCCTACATCACCGCATACCAGCCGGTCCATGGGGCGGGCACTTTCCATATCCGCCTTTACGTCGGCAGTCGCCTTGCTCTGGTCGGGGGTATCCTCGTAAATGAAAGATGCTTCCAGCTCCCGTTGCAGAAAACTGTCGGGACTGTATTGAAAGCCTTTCTCTTCGCGCCGTTGCGAGTAGAGCTTTATCAGGTCGCGGGCTATATCTTTAATCTTGGTCTTGGTGCGATCCTTCAGTTTCTCCCACGCACCGGTTCCCAGCTTGTTGAGACGGGGAGCTTCGCCTTCTTTGCCTTTGTATTTGGAAACCTTGTGCAAAGAGTGGATGGAGACAAAGACCACGTCGTCATTCTGATAGACCAGACGCATCACTTCTTGCGTAGTGTCTCCGTTGGGAATACGTATCAATCCCGTAAAACGCCCAACGCCGTGGTCAGTGTGCACCACGTAATCTCCGGGGGTAAACTGGTTCAGCTCCTTCAGGCTCAGAGCCACCTTGCCACTGCGGGCTTTATCGCTTTTCAGGTTGTATTTATGGAAACGGTCGAAAAGCTGGTGGTCGGTAAAGATACAGAGACGCAACGTATCGTCGGCAAAACCCTCGTGCAGGGTACGTTCAACGGGTGTGAAGGAGATATTATCTCCCCGGTCTTCAAAAATAGCGCGGATACGGTCGGTCTGCTTCAGACTGTCGCTGCATATATAGAGGGTATAGTTACGAGAAAGATAGTCGCGGAAACTTTCTGCCACCAAGTCGAAATTCTTATGGAAGATAGGCTGTGCAACGGTGCTGAACGCAACTGTTGCATCCGGCGTTCCGGTGGGCTTCGTACCGAATTCCATGCGACGGAAATCGAGGGCACGCAAAGTAAACTCTCCTCCATCAATCAACTTACCTTCCAGAGAGATCGCACCGTTTTCTTCGGCTTCGCAGGCTGCAATAGCCTGTGCGGTAAGCGATTCATCGTGGACAGCCTGAATACGTTCCCGCAACCAAAGGAAATCGCGCATCGCCAGCAAAGTATCCGGCCGCAGAAAATCCAAGAAAGAAACCATTCCACCATTCCCCCCTTGCTCCAAGCTACGGCTCAAATCGGGAACAATGACAATCTCCTCTTTCTTCTCTCTGGAAAGCTGGCTCTCCACTTCAAAAGTACGGATACTCTCCACCTCATCTCCAAAAAAGTCGATACGGAAAGGAAACTCGGACGAAAAGGAAAAAACATCGATAATACTGCCGCGCACAGCATACTGCCCCGGTTCGTACACATAATCCACATACTCGAACCCATAGCTACGCAGCACTTCCGTAACAAAGTCCATATCCACCTTTTCGCCGGCATGAAGCTTCAAGGTTTTATCTCCCAACTCCTTACGGGATACGACTTTTTCCGCCAACGCATCCGGATAAGTAACTACACAAAGTCCCTCTTCTCCCTTTTGTAAACGGCTCAGCACTTCCGTACGGAGAATCTCGTTAGCCGCATCTTTCTGACCGTACTTTATGGCACGGCGAAAAGAAGAAGGAAAAAACAACACCTGTCCGGTTCCCAAAATCTGTGTCAGGTCGTGGTAGAAATATCCCGCCTCTTCCAAATCACCGAGGATAAAGACAAACGGACATTCCGCCCGTTGCACCAGCACGGATGAAAACAGTGAGGCGGCAGAGGCACACAGGCCACTGCAATAGAGATGACGGACGGAATCATCCTTTAGCAACTTGCACATGCCTTCTACATTGGGGTGGGTGGCGTATAATTGTTGAAGTTCGGTAATAATCATTGCTGTCTTTTTTAGTTCACCGTAGATTACACAAAGTCACACAGATTAAGAGAATCCGATAATCTGTGTAAACTCATAAATGTTCCATAACGAATTTACGTTGCAAAAATACATAAATAATCCTTAGTTTTATCTGTAAGTAATAGAAAAGCACTACTTTTGTTCCCAATAACAAGCTCCATCTATTTTTAATGAATATGCAGACATCAGACAGCATTGTCATCATCCCCACCTACAACGAACGGGAAAACATCGAGAATATCATCCGTGCCGTTTTTGCCCTAGAACACGGATTCCACATACTTGTCATCGAAGACGGTTCGCCCGACGGCACAGCCGCCATCGTAAAAGACTTGCAACGCAAGTTTCCCGACCGCCTGTTTATGGTGGAGCGTAAGGGAAAACTGGGACTGGGTACGGCCTACATAGCCGGATTCAAATGGGCTTTGCAACGCGACTACCAATATATATTCGAAATGGATGCCGATTTCAGCCATAACCCCAAAGACCTGCCCCGCCTCTACCGGGCTTGTGCCGAAGAGGGAGCGGATGTGGCCATCGGCTCGCGCTACGTCAGCGGCGTGAATGTGGTAAACTGGCCTATGGGACGTGTGCTGATGTCTTATTTCGCTTCCAAATATGTACGGTTTATCACGGGATTGCCCATACATGACACTACCGCCGGCTTTGTATGCTACCGCCGCAAGGTATTGCAAACCATCAATTTGGACGGCATCCGCTTCAAAGGGTATGCTTTCCAGATAGAAATGAAATTTACCGCTTACAAATGCGGAGCGAATGTAAAGGAAGTGCCGGTTATCTTTATCAACCGCGAATTGGGAACATCCAAGATGAACAGCAGCATTTTCGGAGAAGCCGTGTTCGGAGTTATCCGGCTGAAATGGAACAGCCTGTTCCACAAATATCCAGACTTAAAAAACTAAAGATATGAAAAGAACACTGATACACAACGCTACAATTGTCAACGAAGGACAAAGCGTACAAGGCTCGGTAGTGATAGAAAACGGGCGCATCGCCGAAGTGCTTACCAACTGGAAGCCTCTTTCCGCCCCTTGTGAAGAAGTGATTGATGCAACAGGATGCTACCTGCTACCCGGCATTATCGACGACCATGTGCATTTTCGTGATCCGGGTCTTACCCATAAGGCAGATATTCTGACGGAAAGCCGTGCAGCGGCTGCCGGCGGGGCGACTTCCATTATGGATATGCCCAATACCAATCCGCTGACCGTAACGTTGGATGCCTTGAATGCCAAGCTCGACTTGCTGAATGAGAAGTGTATCGTCAATCATTCCTGCTACTTCGGAGCAACCAACAACAACTATACGGAATTTGACAAGCTGGACAAACACCGCGTTTGCGGCATCAAGTTGTTCATGGGCTCCAGTACCGGTAATATGCTGGTGGATAAAATGAACAGCCTGCTGAATATATTCAATGGTACGGATATGTTGATTGCCGCCCATTGCGAAGATCAGGAAACAATAAAAAACAATATCGAGAAATACAAGCAAAAATATAAAGGAGCGGATGACATTCCCGTCAGTGCCCACCCCAGTATCCGTTCCGTTCCGGCATGTTATGCCTCTTCCGAACTGGCTGTCCGTCTGGCAAAGATTGCCGGAGCGCGCCTGCACATCCTGCATGTTTCCACAGCCAAAGAACTGCAACTGTTCAGTGACGAACCTTTGGCAAGCAAGAACATCACCGCCGAAGCATGTGTAGCGCATTTACTTTTTACGCTGACGCACTACAACAGTCTGGGCACACGCATAAAGTGTAATCCTGCCGTTAAACGAAAAACAGACCGGGAAGCGCTGCGGGCCGCTGTCAACTCAGGACTGATTGACGTTATCGCCACCGACCACGCTCCTCACTTGTTGAATGAGAAAGAGGGCGGGGCTTTGAAAGCGATGTCCGGTATGCCTATGATACAATTCTCCCTTGTCAGCATGTTAGAACTCGTGGACGAAGGAGTGTTCTCACTGGAAACAGTTGTTCAAAAAATGTGTCATGCACCTGCCCGGATATACGGTATTTGCCACCGTGGATATATCCGTGAAGGCTATCAGGCGGATTTAGTGCTGGTACGCCCCAACTCCCCCTGGGAAGTCAGTGCCGACAAGATTCTGAGCAAATGCGGCTGGAGTCCTTTGGAAGGGCATACGTTCAACTGGAAAGTAGAAAAAACGTTTGCCAACGGACATCTTATTTACAACGGCAATACGGTGGACGATTCTTACCGCGGTGAAGAGTTGCGGTTCGATTATCCGTCGACAGGAGCATAATATATATTATCTATTCAGAGCATAACCTTATATAGAGATTATCAATTGCCAACTATCAATTATAAAATCCATGAGGTAAGCCCCTATATCAACTGGATTTATTTTTTCCATGCCTGGGGCTTTCAACCCAAGTTTGCGGCAATCGCCAACATTCACGGTTGCGATTCCTGCCGCGCCATGTGGCTTGCGGCTTTTCCGCAAGAAGAACGCGCCAAAGCCGCTGAGGCTATGCAATTGTTTAAGGAAGCCAGCAGAGTACTCAACCGGTTGGATGAGGAAATTTCGGTACAATGTATTTACAGGCTATGCAGTGCCAATGCGGAGGGAGACAATCTCATCATCGAAGATACGGTGTTCCCTCTGCTCCGCCAGCAGACACCTCATCCGGACGGAAGTCCGTTTTTCTGCCTGAGCGACTTCATACGGCCTCTTTCATCCGGAGTGCCGGATACGATAGGGCTTTTTGCATCTTCCGTCAGTGCGGAGAGCAAAGAATGTTATAAAGACGATCCTTATAAGCATCTTCTCGTACAGACCCTGGCAGACCGGCTTGCCGAAGCCGCAACAGAAAAGATGCACGAATATGTGCGCAAGACAGTCTGGGGATATGCCCCCGATGAATCGCTTTCCATCCCGGATTTACTGGTTGAGAAATACCAGGGCATCCGTCCGGCAGTAGGCTATCCTTCCCTACCCGACCAATCCGTAAACTTTATATTGGACGAATTGCTGGATATGAAACAGATAGGCATTACGCTCACCGAAAACGGAGCCATGTATCCGCATGCCTCTGTCTGCGGTCTTATGTTTTCGCATCCCCGGTCACGCTATTTCGCCGTAGGCAAGATTGGTGAAGACCAGTTGGAAGATTATGCTCGCCGGCGCGGTAAACCGATTGAGGAAATGCGAAAGTTTCTGGCAGCAAACTTAAAGAGTTAAATGTTGCAAGTGTGATTTTCCGGTTTCTCTTACGACAAACAGAATAAAAGCGATTCGAGCAAGCATATACAATGGAAAATGTAGAACAAGAGTTTCTGTCCGTCATACGGGAATATGAGCGCGTCATCTATAAGGTGTGTTACCTGTACACTACTCCGAACGCGACTCTTAATGACCTGTATCAGGAAGTAGTGCTCAATATATGGAAAGCGTTTCCTAAATTCAGAAGGGAATGTAAAATATCGACGTGGATTTACCGTATCGCCTTGAATACCTGTATCAGCTTCATACGGAAAGAAAAGAACATCCCGGAGATTGTCACCCTCACCCAGGAAGCCGACCGCAGCGAAGAGGACGATGAAACGCAAACCATGTTACAACAACTCTACCGGATGATAAACCGGCTGGGACAGTTGGAGAAGTCTATCATCCTGCTTTATCTGGAAGAAAAAAGCTATGAAGATATTTCCGAGATTACCGGACTGACCGTAACCAACGTGGCCACCAAACTCAACCGCATTAAAGACAAACTGAAAAAGATGAATAAGGAGGATTAATATATGGAACTGGACGAACTGAAAAAATCATGGAATGCCCTGGATGCACAGTTGCAAAAGGAATCTATTGCCGATGAGAAACAGATAAAAGAACTGATTGCAAGTTATAAAACAAATACCCGGCACAGTTTGGGACGACTCGTTATCCTGCAACGCTTCTCGCTTGGAACAGGTGCGGTAGGATTGGCTGTCATCCTGCTGGTGTGGTTCTTACTGCCTACCTTCGGTTTCAACGAGCATTTGCAGAACAAGATAATCCTATTTCTAATTTTCATTACCGTAACTATTCTCGGCGGTATGTGGTGGGACTGGAAAACCTACCTTTGGAACAAAAACACCCACATAGACGAAATGTCCGTAGCCGAAGTGAGCCGACGCATGACAAGATTCCGCAACTGGACCCGTTACGAAATATGGGCAGTAGCTGTCTGGACCGTTATCTTCACCATACTGTTCTTCTGGATAATGGATTACTATACACTGCCTCTCATGGTACAAGCCGTCTTGCTCGGTTGTTACATCATCCTGGATGCGCTTCTTATTTATTTCATATATAAAAAAGTCGTTTACAAACATCTCGACAGCATTAAAAAGAACATAGAAGAATTGAAAGATATATGCACCGAATAACTCTCATACTTATCTTATGCCTGCTTTTACCGGACATGTACATCTACTTGGTGTACATCGTAAAGAGAACACGTAACATCCTCTGGCGCAGTGTGTATTGGTTTCCTACCGTTGTGCTGGTAGCTATATATGTGTATTATATCTATATGACAGGCGACAATGCGCTTTCACGCCATCCGCAAGGCATCGGCAGGCTGGCAGTAGCCGTAATGCTGTTTGCCGTCCCGAAGACGGTATTCATGCTTTGTTCGCTGCTTGGCATATTGATGCGGGGAATCAGCCGCCTTTTGTCATTCATCATTTTTCATACGCCGTTCAGAAATCCCCGTTTTCCTTTCGTTGCCCACCGGCTTCCCTACACACTACTCGGACTGGTATTGGGTACAGTATGTTTTGCCAATATCCTTTATGGTGCCATTGCGGGTATCACGCGCTTTGAGGTAAAGAATGTCGAATATCGCTCAGCCAACATTCCCAAAGGTTTTGACGGTTACCGCGTTCTTCAGCTATCGGATATACATATAGGCAGTTGGTTGGGAAATCCGGAAGCTATCCGGCGTCTGGTTACGCTGGTGAACGAACAACAAGCAGACCTCATTGTCTTTACCGGCGATTTGGTCAATCAGCAAAGCCACGAACTGGACGATTTCAAAGAGACACTTTCCCAGCTTCATGCTCCCGACGGAGTATATTCTATCCTCGGCAATCACGATTACGGAACATATTACCGCTGGCATAACAGAAAAGAGGAAGCAGCCAACTTGGAGTATCTAATAGGACAGCAAAAAGATATGGGTTGGAAAATGCTGAATAACGAGCATTGCATCCTATATCATAAGGGCGACAGCATAGCGCTGATAGGTGTTGAAAACGACGGCGAACCGCCTTTCTCACAATTCGCCGATTTACCCAAAGCGATGCAGGGCACGGAAGGCATGTTCCGTATACTGCTCAGCCATAACCCTACGCACTGGCGACGCGAAGTTTTGCCGGACTCGGATATAGAGTTAACCCTTTCCGGACATACGCACGCCATGCAGATGGAAATATTCGGACACTCGTTATCTTCTCTCATCTATCCTGAATGGAGCGGTATGTACTACGAAGGCAAACGCGCCCTGTATGTAAATGTCGGTATAGGATACGTAGGCCTGCCTTTCCGCTTCGGCGCATGGCCCGAAGTCACCGTCATAAAATTAGTTAGCGAGAAAGAGTGACAGAATATAAAAAAGACCTATCTTTGTGACAATAAAATCCACAACCCATGAAGATACTTTACAATATTTACCAGATTTGCTTTGCACTGCCTGTTTTATTGGTGCTGACTGTCTTTACCGCATTGGTCACAATTATCGGTTCGTTACTGGGGGGCGCCCATTTCTGGGGATATTATCCGGGTAAAATATGGTCACAACTGATTTGCTACCTGTTGCTCATTCCAGTAAAGATAAACGGACGCGAGAAGCTTCACAAACGTACTTCTTATGTGTTTGTCCCCAATCATCAAGGATCTTTTGATATTTTCCTGATTTACGGCTTCCTGGGCAGAAACTTCAAATGGATGATGAAGAAAAGCCTGCGTAAGATTCCGTTCGTAGGCAAGGCATGCGAAAGCGCGGGACATATCTTCGTAGACCGTTCCAGCCCTAAAAAAGTGCTGGCCACCATGCGCCAGGCAGAGGCTTCCTTAAAAGATGGAGTATCATTGGTGGTATTCCCTGAAGGAGCACGCACATTCACCGGACACATGGGATACTTCAAGAGAGGAGCCTTTCAATTGGCTGACGAACTGCAACTGGCGGTAGTGCCTGTTACTATCGACGGTTCGTTTGAGATACTTCCCCGCACGGGCAAGTGGATACACCGCCACCGCATGATACTGACGATTCATGAACCGATTGCCCCTAAAGGACAAGGGGCGGAGAACATCAAGGCAACTATGGCAGAAGCCTATACGGCAGTAGAAAGCAGCCTTCCGGAGAAGTTTAAAGGAATGGTTAAAAACGAAGATCAAGACCGTTGAAGTCCTTCATCCGCACTGGCCTACGGTTTATTGGCGGAAGTATCAGTTGAGACGTTTTGCCTGACGCGCTGATGTTCCTCAATCAACTGCATGTTTTCTTTCGCCTTTGAAAGGAACTCCTTTATCAACTGATTCTGCTTGAATGTCAATGGAGCGGTTCGCATAATATCCTCTATCTGCGGAGTCATGACAGGATACGGTAATGTACTACACATCATCATAAATACGCTTGGGCCCAGAACATTTTCATTATTGTCAATAATGAACTGCTTCACATAATTATTCATTTCTTCGACAAGAGTTTCCCCTTCTTTCGCCAACTCCTTATGGACATCTTCCAAATTGGCTCCGTCCAGCACCATACGCGCCTCCTTACGGTCGAGTTCCTCTATCTGCAGTTCCAGTGCATTCCGTTTTTCTATAAACTCATACAACCGGTCATTGAGCAATGTCCCTTTAGCCGTCAATTGCGTATTTGAAATAGAGACTTCTATCTTACCGTCTTCCAGTACAAGCGGCATAATCCCTTCATCGTCCATATAGAGAGTTACCATCATCACAGAGTCTACAGGACCTTTCATTGAGAAAAGTCCATGAATAACTTCCGCAGAATCGACAGCTACCCACTGCCCGTTCTGAAGAGTTTTAAGAAACAACATTTTTCCATCAAGGCTTGTCACGGAAGAACTGCCTTCCACCTTGTACTTTCGGGTACAAGAAGTGAAAAACACGAGTAAAAGCAAAAGAGGCAAAATACGATTTACACTCATTCTAATCATGCAGGAAACGATTTATGGATTACACGTGGCAAAGGTATTAATATTCCTTATAAACGGGATAGAAAGAAAGGAATTTTCATTTGGTTTACGTATTTTTGCACAATCATAAATATAAAAAACGGAGAAATATACATGTCAACCTACGCTCCTTTTGCCAAACCTCTTTATGTAATGCTCAAGCCCGTAGGGGCTGTATGCAACCTGGCATGCGATTATTGTTATTATCTGGAGAAGTCCAAACTGTATGTAAACAATCCAAAACACGTGATGAGCGATGAACTGCTGGAGAAGTTCATTGAAGAATATATCAATTCACAAACAATGCCTCAGGTATTGTTCACCTGGCACGGCGGAGAAACCCTGATGCGCCCGCTGACCTTCTACAAAAAAGCGATGGAACTGCAAAAGAAATACGCCAACGGACGGACGATTGACAACTGCATACAAACCAACGGCACACTGCTCACCGACGAATGGTGCGAGTTCTTCAAAGAGAACAATTGGTTGGTGGGCGTATCTATCGACGGGCCGCAGGAGTTTCATGACGAATACCGCAAAAACAGGCTTGGAAGACCATCCTTTGTCAAAGTGATGCAAGGCATCAACCTGCTGAAAAAGCACGGAGTGGAATGGAACGCGATGGCAGTAGTGAATGACTTCAACGCCGACTATCCCCTTGAATTCTATCATTTCTTCAAAGAAATCGGTTCTCATTATATCCAGTTTGCTCCTATCGTAGAACGCATCATGCCACATCAGGACGGACGCCATCTGGCCTCACTGGCCGATAAGGAAAAGGCTACGGAACTGGCGGACTTCTCCGTCAGCCCGGAACAATGGGGAAACTTCCTCTGCACCTTGTTCGATGAATGGGTGAAACAGGATGTAGGTACTTACTATATCCAGCTCTTCGACTCCACCCTTGCCAACTGGATGGGCGAACAGCCGGGCGTATGCTCCATGGCAAAAACCTGCGGACATGCCGGTGTAATGGAATTCAACGGTGATGTATATGCCTGCGACCACTTTGTATTTCCGGAATACAAGCTGGGAAACATCTATCAGAAAACACTGGTGGAAATGATGTACAGCGAACGTCAGCAAGCCTTCGGACAGATGAAGCAAAAGTCGCTCCCCACCCAATGCAGGGAGTGCGAATGGCTGTTTGCCTGCAACGGTGAATGCCCTAAAAACCGCTTTGCATATACTGCCGACGGCGAACCCGGACTGAACTACCTGTGCGCCGGCTACCGGAAATTCTTCAAGCATGTGGCTCCTTACATGGATTTCATGAAGCAGGAGCTGATGAACCAGCGTCCGCCTGCCAACATCATGGACGCTATCCGGGAAGGAAGATTCAATTAAAAATCATATAGTAAATTAACAACAAAAAAGATGAAAGTAACGAAGTATTTGATTGCGGCGGTCGCCGTACTGACAGTCTGCTCGGCACGTGCAGACGAAGGAATGTGGTTACTGCAACTGATGAAGCAGCAGAACTCTATTGACATGATGAAGAAACAAGGACTGAAACTTGCAGCCGATGATTTATACAACCCGAACGGAGTATCGCTGAAGGATGCCGTCGGCATCTTTGGCGGTGGTTGTACGGGCGAAATCATCTCACCCGAAGGACTGATTCTCACCAATCACCACTGCGGCTACGGTGCTATTCAACAGCACAGTTCAGTGGAACACGATTACCTGACAGACGGTTTTTGGGCAAAAAACCGCAATGAAGAGCTGCCTACTCCTGGATTGAAATTCCGTTTCGTACACCGCATTGTAGACATCACCGACCTCGTAAACGCGAAAGTCAAAGCTGGAGAAGTGACGGAAGTCGATGCACTGACCGCCCCGTTCCTCGGCAAACTTGCCAAAGAAGAACTGGAAAAGAGTGATTTGAAAGGTAAACCGGGCATCGAGGTAAGAGCACTCCCTTTCTATGCGGGAAATAAATTCTACCTGTTCTATTACAAAGTGTACAGTGACGTGCGTATGGTAGCCGCTCCCCCTTCCTCGGTAGGTAAGTTCGGCGGTGAAACCGACAACTGGATGTGGCCACGTCACACGGGCGACTTCTCCATGTTCCGCATCTATGCCGATGCCAACGGAGAACCGGCCGAATACAATGCAAGCAACGTACCTTTGAAGACTCCGAAATTCCTGCCCATTTCCATCAAAGGACTGAAAGAAAACGATTATGCCATGATTATGGGATTCCCTGGCAGCACCAGCCGTTACCTCACCCGGTCGGAAGTGAAAGAACGCATGGAAGCAGACAACCAGGCCATGATTGACATGCGTGGTGTCCGCCTCGATGTACTGCGCAAGTACATGGATGCCAGCGACAAAACCCGCATCCAGTATGCCAGCAAATTTGCCGGAAGCAGCAACTACTGGAAAAACTCCATCGGCATGAACAAGGCAATCATCGACAACGATGTGCTGGGCACAAAAGCGAAACAGGAAAAGAACTTTGCCGAATTTGCCAAAGGTAAAACCGAATACGAGGGTGTAGTAGAGAGAATCGACGAAATCATTGCCAAGAGAATGCCGGTTACCCGTCAACTCAACTACTTGTACGAAGCCTTGAGCGGCGCCATCGAATTCGGAAGCCCGTACATGATTATGCATAAGATAAAGACGGCGCTGAAAGAGAAAAACGACTCCTTGCTTACTGCTTCCAAAGCACAGTTGGAAGAGGTGTTCAACGACATCCACAACAAAGACTACGACCACGAAGTAGACCGTGCCGTAGCCAAAGCCATCCTGCCCGCTCTCGCCCAAAAACTGCAACCTGAACAGTTGCCCGTTTTCTACCAGACCATCCAAAGCAAGTACAAAGGCGACTACAATGCTTTCGTAGATGATATGTACGACAACTCCATCCTTGCCAACCGCACCAACTTCGATAAATTCATGAAGAAACCTACGGTAAAGGCCATCGAAAAAGACCCTGCCACAGCTTACTCCCGCTCGAAGATAGAAAAGCTGAAAGCCGTTTCCATAGAAGAAAAGGCACTGAGCAACGGTCTTGAGTTGCTGCATAAAGCATATATCCGCGGCCTGGGCGAGATGAAACTGCCCGTACCCTCTTATCCGGACGCTAACTTCACGCTCCGTCTGACCTACGGCAATGTGAAAGCATACAGCCCGCGCGATGCCATACACTACAATTACTACACCACCACAGATGGTATTCTTGAAAAAGAGAACCCCGAAGACCGCGAATTTGTAGTGCCCGCCAAACTGAAGGAGCTTATCCTCAACAAAGACTTCGGACGCTATGCCATGGCCGACGGCACAATGCCCGTTTGCTTCCTGACTACCAACGATATTACCGGCGGTAACTCCGGCAGTCCCGTCATCAACGGCGAAGGACAGCTTATCGGCTGTGCATTCGACGGCAACTGGGAATCCTTGAGTGGTGACATCAATTTCGATAACAACCTGCAACGTTGCATCGCACTGGACATCCGCTACGTACTCTTCATTCTGGAAAAGCTGGGAGACTGCGGACATCTGATAAAAGAAATGAACATCATTGAGTAATGGGAACCCCATCCCCAAAAGGGTATGAAAGTGAATGGCATTCGGTCGTATACTGAATGCCATTCACTCGTATACTGAATCCTATTTAGTCGTATATTGAATTTCCCTCTCTCAGAACACCTTCTAACGCATAGTTACATGAGACAAATCATATTATCATTATTCCTTATATCCGGCATCCTTTCGGCACACGCCGACGAAGGAATGTGGATGCTTACCGACCTCAAACAGCAGAACGAGGTTGCCATGACAGAGCTCGGCCTGCTTATCCCTGCCGAACAGATATACAACCCCAACGGCATAGCCCTGAAAGATGCGGTAGTGCATTTCGGCGGCGGTTGCACGGGCGAGGTTATCTCGGCAGAAGGGCTGGTACTGACCAATCATCACTGCGGCTATGGAGCCATCCAGCAACACAGCAGCGTGGAGCACGATTACCTGACCGATGGTTTTTGGGCAATGTCCCGCAGCGAGGAACTGCCCTGCAAGGGACTTACTGTGACCTACATCGATGAGATAATGGACGTGACGGACTACGTAAACGACCAGTTGCAGATAGACTCTGACCCGAATGGCACGAATTACCTATCGCCCAAATACCTTGCCATGATAGCCGACCGTTTCCTGTCCGCGCAAGGCATCACGCTGACATCCGGCCGTAAAGCGGAACTGAAAGCATTCTACGGCGGAAACAAATATTACTTGTTCCTAAAGACAACCTACAGCGACATCCGCATGGTAGGTGCTCCTCCCTCTTCCATCGGCAAATTCGGAGCCGATACGGACAACTGGATGTGGCCGCGCCACACGGGCGACTTCTCCATGTTCCGCATTTATGCTGACGCTAATGGTGATCCCGCAGAATATTCAGCATCAAACGTGCCCCTGAAAACTCCGAAATACCTGCCCATCTCCATCAAAGGACTGGAAGAAGGTGACTATGCCATGATCATGGGATTCCCCGGAAGTACAAGCCGCTACCTCACCGTATCGGAAGTAAAAGAACGTATGGAGGCACAGAACCAGCCACGCATCACCATTCGTGGCGCACGTCTTGCCGTACTGAAAGAAGTGATGGCCGCCAGCGACAAAACTCGTATCCAGTATGCCAACAAGTATGCCGGCAGCAGCAACTACTGGAAGAACTCTATCGGTATGAATAAGGCTATCATTGATAATGATGTGCTGGGTACGAAAGCAGAACAGGAGAAGAAATTCGCTGAGTTCGCCAAAGGCAAGCCGGAATACGAAGGTGTAGTAGAAAAAATCGATGCGATTGTGAGCCAGACAATGCCGGTGACCGGTCAGTATTACTACCTGACAGAAGCATTCAGCGGTGCCATTGAATTCGGTAGCCCGTACATGGTTATGGACAATCTGAAAAAAGGTCTGGAAGAGAAGAATGACTCTCTTATCAACAAATCCATAGAGCAGTTGAAAGAAGTTTTTGCTGATATCCATAACAAAGACTATGACCATGAAGTAGACCGTAAAGTGGCTAAAGCTATCTTCCCGGTATATGCAGAAATCATTCCGGCAGAACAGCGTCCGGCTTTCTATCAGACTATCGAAAAGGAATTCAAAGGTGATTACAATGCTTACATCGATGCTATGTATGACAACTCCATCCTGGCCAATCAGGCTAACTTCGATAAGTTCTTAAAGAAGCCTACGGTAAAAGCTATCGAGAAGGACATCGCAACCCAATATTCACGTGCCAAGATTGAAAAGTTGATGGCACTGGCAAAAGATTTGAACAGCACTTCCAAGGAACTGGCCTTGCTACACAAAGCATATATCCGTGGTCTGGGCGAAATGAAAGAGCCTGTTCCATCTTATCCGGATGCCAACTTCACCATCCGTCTGACCTACGGTAATGTAAAATCTTACAATCCGCGTGATGCCGTACACTATAAATACTACACCACTACAGACGGTATTCTGGAAAAAGAAAACCCCGAAGACCGTGAGTTCGTAGTTCCTGCCAAATTGAAGGAACTGATTCAGAAGAAAGACTTCGGACGTTATGCTCTGCCAAACGGTGATATGCCGGTTTGCTTCCTGAGCACGAACGATATTACCGGTGGTAACTCCGGTAGCCCGGTACTGAATGCAAACGGTGAATTGATCGGATGTGCTTTCGACGGTAACTGGGAGTCTCTGAGTGGTGACATCAATTTCGATAACAACTTGCAACGTTGTATCAATCTGGATATCCGTTATGTACTGTTCATCCTCGAAAAACTGGGAGGATGCGAGCATCTGATAAAAGAAATGAAAATTGTAGAATGAGAAAAGCAATCTTATCCCTATTCATTACATCACTTGCCTTCGCCGCACACGCCGACGAAGGTATGTGGATGCTGACCGACCTGCAAAAGCAGAACGAAGTGGCTA
>OGND01000716.1_pt1 | contig 18088 bp, 9 predicted proteins | sample 1573381 | NCBI WGS metagenome assembly OGND01 (sample SAMEA2581989, study PRJEB24529) | metagenome | biome: Human gut stool | place: China | collected 2011
GATATGCTTTCATTCCATGCGATGAACAAAGCTTCCGGTGACGAAGAGCCCCGGACATCAATGTAGATTCCGTATAAGAAGAATTAATCTCTTTATCACCGGAAGCTTTGTTCATCGCATGGAATGAAAGCATATCATCGGATACACCAAAACCTTTCAGATTATAAGTTTCTTTATCAGAACGATACATAGAGAATAATCCCATAGCACCAAACGTATGATTGCCTAGGGTCTTATTAAAATCAACCTGATTATCCCAAGTCCAATCCAAACGGTCTGTAGTTTCCACTTCTGCAGAATTCGTGCCATTTGTCTGATAATAATTTGACCCTAACGGATTGCGGTCATTCACTCCGGTCGCATTGAACATACCCTGTCTTCCATGATAAAAATTAGGAGAAAAAGTTGTGGTAAACTTCAGACCCTTCATAAGATTAGCACGCAAATAAACGTTTCCAAAGACATGAAACTTACGTGTCTGATTCGTATAATTCTCATCAACCAAATCATTTAAAGGACTTATGGTAGAAGTGAACTGTCCCGTAGACTCAAAGGCATCTTTTGAACCGGGATTATTAATGATGTTCCCATCCTTATCGTAAGGTGCCACAAAAGGATTAAAATAAAAAGCATTCTCATAAGGACAATAAGTACTGTTGGTACTGAAATCATCTTGTACAGTATAGGCCATATTCACCGAAAAACCAGCATCAAAAACCTTGGAAATAGTTCCATCTAAAGCACCTTTAATATTAAAACGGGAATAATCATTATGTTTGAATACGTTTTCTTCTCCCTGATACCCCAGCCCTAAACGGTAATTGAGCTTCTCTGTAGCACCATTAGCACTGATATAATGATTTTGCTGCGATCCAGTTCTGGTAACCAAGTCCGTCCAGTCATAACCATCTGTTCCGGACATCATCATCTCATAAATTTTGGAATCACGGTAATCGAGCCCGCCATCACGCTTTAAGAATGCAGTCTCTAAATCAGACTGCTTAATTTCATAATGGGGGACTCCATTTGCATCCACTCCTTTACGGCTAGACCCATCAAAAGCCTCGGAAGTTAAGACAGTGTGACGTGCAAAACGGTAATCTATAAACTCTTGAGCATTCATAAAATCAGGCATACGTGTGACCTTACGAATACCGTAATAACCATCATATGATATGGATACACGTTGCGTTTTTCCTGCTCCTTTAGCCCCTTTCGTAGTAATCATGATCACACCGGCAGAAGCACGCGAGCCATAAATAGCAGTAGAGGAAGCATCTTTTAAGACATCCACACGTTCTATATCCTCCGGATTCAAAAAGTCCATAGATGAACATACAATGCCATCGATTACATAAAGAGGAGAAGCCTGTTTGTTGATAGAGGCCTGACCGCGTATCTGTATATTAAACCCACCACCGGCACGGCTATTAGACTGGGTAATATTCACACCGGGAACCGCTCCCTGTAATGCATCCTCCAAACGGGTAGCACCTCTGGCTGCAAGTTTTTCAGAAGATATGGAACCTACAGCGCCTGTCAAATCCGATTTCTTCATCGTGCCATAACCTACCACCACTACTTCATCCAAGGTTTCGGTATCTTCCGATAAAGTCAGGCTAAAGGAGGTCTGTCCCTTAACTTGCACTTCGAGTGTTTTATACCCAATAAAACTTACCTGGATCATTCCGTTAGAGGGAATATCAGAAAGAGTAAAATTACCGTCAATATCGGTTATCGTACCATTAGAAGTACCTTGCAATACAACACTTGCCCCAATGACGGGTTCCCCATTAATATCGATTACAGTTCCCTTAATCTTACCAGTCTGCTGAGTAGAATACACAAATGCGTGTTCATTAACAGCATAAGTCATCCGGCTACCGGTAAGCAAAGCCACACAAATAATAATCGCCATCAGCGATTTTTTGTTTCCATAGGAAATAAGTCTCATAGGCCAACTTCTTTTTTATATTAGACATTAAAAAATTAACGTCGCAAAAGTAATCAGCCATATGTTGTAAGAGGGTGAAGCATTGCCTTATGAGGTTGAAACATGTTCTTTCTACCTTTTAAGAACATGTTTCAACCTCATTCATTTTATCGGGTATCAAGCGTTTTTTGCCGATTTCATCGAATATTCTGTAGGTTGCATACCAAATTCTTTCTTGAAACAGATAGAAAAGTATTTGGGATCATTGAAGCCGACTTTATAGGCTAATTCGGAAATACGTATATTCTTATTCTCATCCATTATTCTACAAGCAGCCTTGAGGCGGACACTACGTACAAAACCGGTAGTATTCAGCCCTGTCAACGACTTCATTTTCTTATGGAGAGTAGTGCGGCTTGTTGCCATTTCATCTACAAACTGTGGAACATCAAAACTAGAATCATCCAAATGGCGATTCACACAAGCAATGGCATCTTGCAAGAATTTTTCATCATCCGAGGGAATGTTCGTGAAGAATTGTAATTTGAGATGATGTACCTTATCAGTTTCTCCTTCTTGCAGATATTTCCGGTTACGAAGCATTAATCTCCGACGAACTTCCCACGAGGCCAATCCAAATAAGAATACAGTCAGTAATGCATAGACAACATACGCCCACCAAGTGGCCCAAAAAGGAGGTTCTATACAAATTTCCATATTCCGCACCTCTCCCCAATCACCGTTCTCATTGGCAGCCCGCACTTGAAATATATACTCTCCCGACGGTAATTTAGAATAATAAGCACTACGGTTATCAGCATTTGCATAGTGCCAATCAGTATCAAAACCTTGCAACCGATATGCATAATTGTTCAATTGCGGTTGGTGGTAAGTAAGCGAAGCAAAACAAATTGTGAAATGGGTATATGCAGCAGGAATCACCAATTTATCCGTAAAATCAGCAGTAAGAGGGCTTATTTCACGCCTTTGTTTTTCCTCCATTTTTTCCAACGACTTACCGTCTATCAAAATATCTGTTATACACAAAGAAATATCAGCATGCCTTTCCTTCATTATTTCAGAATCGAAAGTGATAATGCCCCTGCTACACCCAAAATAAAAGGTCCCATGACGATAAAAAGAAGCATTCTGATTGAAGAAGTTATCTGCCAATCCATCTGCTACAGTGAAAATACGTACTCTGCCTTTCTCTTCTCCGGTTATCGTCAATTTAGCCAACCCCTGATTCGTACCCAACCAAAGATTTCCGTGATTATCCTCCTCCATACTGCCAACCATATCACCAGGCAAATTATATTCCAAATGCACAGACTTAAAGCAATCATTTTGTGCATCATACAAGCAAAGGCCGCTTCCTTCCGTCCCTACCCAAATTCTGCCACTCTTATCCGACAAAAAACAAAGAGGGGTATTGACGGGCAACAAACCATTCTCTATACAGTAGTTTTTGCAATGCAAATCTTCCGGTTGTTCCATATTTCCGGTAATATGGACTACACCATTATTATTCGTTGCCAACCACAAGGAGCCGTCATTGTCCTCCACTACGCTCGTTATCTCTTTAGAAAGTAATTCATCAATATTCGGTAAATGACTGAAACAAAACTCACGGCCATCCTGGTAACGCACTCCAAGCCCTTTATAAGTGCCCAACCACCAATTTCCCTTCCGATCCTCGTGCACACAGTAGACCAGGTCATGGGGGACAAAGCCACAATTCGAACTTTTATATTGTTGGACAATCTTTCCGTCCCGGCAAACAATCACCCCCTCATCATGAACCGCAAGCAACACCTTACAGGTAGAAGGGCTGTAAGAAATATGATAAGGACGTTTCGAAGGAACCAAGGTTATTTTCTTATTTCCCGATAGGTAGTCGATCCCATATCCAAAACCGATCCAGAATGATCCATTCTCTTCCACATACAAAGTAGAGATAAGATCTGTAAAAGATTTCCCATTGCCACGAGGATAAAATACATTAAAAGAACGTGCACGGGTATCTACGTGGAAAACTCCAGCCCCTTTAGTTCCGATCCACATCAATCCGTTCTTATCACGAAAAACAGTATTTACTTCACGTACCGGCAAATAATACTCAGAATCGGATTCCTTGTAATTCACAAATACTCCTTCACCAACCAAATCCATAATACCCACCCCATTCCGGGTACCTAACCATAAGGAATGAGTTTGCAAATCCTCATGAATGGAATAAATATAATCGGAAGGAAGAGAAAAGGCATTTTGTTCATCATGTTTATAGCTTTTCTCAATGGATAGAGTTTTCTTATCCGATGAAAAATTTGCTTTATAAAGTCCGGAACCGCTCGTACCTATCCATATCACCCCCCTAGAGTCCTGAAACAAAGCTAGGACAGAGTTTATATTATCCAACGGAGGATAATGGGTAAACTTGTTCTCGTTCAGATGGTAACGAAAAAGTCCATCCTGCCATGTACCGATCAGCAGATCACCATTTTCATCTTCCAACAAGGTTTGCACATTGATTTGTTCGGGTACTTCTCCTCCGCAATTATTGCGTGTCATCAACACCAGTGTATCCTTTACTTCATCATAATAAGCCATACCACGGATATACCCTAAATATACTTTATTATCTTTTGTTACATGAATTTCATTCACACGATGTTTGCTGATCCCTTCCAGCTTCATCTTTCTCATGATGCCTGTACGCTTGTCCAACACGCAGAGCCCTTCATGCGTTCCAATCCAAAGCCGATGGGAATAATCTTCTTTCACGCAAAGGACATTGTTATTAACCAAAAGCCCTGGAGTATAAAGATTCGATTTAAAAGTGCGGACCTCATAACCATCATAGCGAAATAATCCATAGAAAGTGGAAATCCAGATATATCCATCCCGGTCCTGATAAACCTGATGAACCATGCTGTTAGGCAACCCCTCGGGAGTTGAAAACTGCTTAAAATCCAATCCGTCAAAGCAGGTCCTTGCCATGCCAGCCGGTACTAACAGGCTTGTTATCAATACAATCAATACTAATCTAAGTGTTTTCATATTATATCCTCTCCGAAAGCATCCTGCTTTCCGATATTGTTCAAAACTTATGAGTTAGTTTCGAATATCTCCTAATATTAATAAATGCAAAGATAAAAAAAACATTCAGGAATAAAACATGGGGATACGGAGACACAGAGTTTTTTCCGTTTAAGTACTCAATCAAAATTAATTCGTACTAAGTAAGTGTTCATAATTAGTTCACATTATAATTAGGTAGCTAAATGATAATTTATAGTACGAATTAATTTTAATTGAGTACCTATGACATTACTTTAAAATGTCCGGTACTAAAGAATATCATTCCATATTTATATAGAAAAGAGTTCAGCCCATTTGTTTTACGATAAAAACTTCAATACTAATCAAACAACAAACAGGGAAGCATTTGACTTTCCCCTACTCCTTTTACAACTTTACAATAAGCCTTATCGAGTGCCAACGTTGGTTGATCGGCTTGTTAGCCTTGGTCAACAGACCGATCAACCAACATTAACAGGCCTGTTGACCAAGGTTAACACTCAATTATTCCTAAGAGTGAACAAGATGTTCATTAGTCCTGAACAAAACAATGACTTATATAGAACAAATTAATGCCTTATGATTAAGACAAGCAACTATGGCAAACCCACCACTTACATGGGAAAAAAGACTAAAAAACATCAGATTACAGGTTCATTCGACACATGTGCCACATGCAGGATACCACGTTATAACAAAAGAAGTTACGATATAAAAATACAAAAATTGCGCGTGAGAGTAAGCCCCCTACTCTCACGCGCAAACTTTACCCTCACCCACACCTAACATTTTAGCTATCAACGATTTATTTTGTAAGTGATAGTAGTGATAGTAGATTGAGACTAACTTTAAGTATAAACTGAACTCAGGCCCTCAATATTATTGGAAAGACACAGACTTGAAAATTCCACTTATCTGATCTGTCCTATTGTTATACCGACAACATTCAGTACATTTGCAGAAATATTATGTAACTGAATATGGCTTTACCAATAAATATAGAAGACTTAATAAAAGGCAACACTGTTGAATGGGAGAGGATCGAGCTTAAATCCGGGTGGAATCCGGAAACCATTATCCACACCATGTGCGCCTTTGCCAATGATCTCCACAATTGGGGAGGCGGTTATATTATTATTGGAATTAATGAAAACGGCGATAAGCCTGAATCATCCCTCATCGGATTAAAAGAAAGTAGCCTGGATAAAATACAAAAAGAGGTTATTAACATAGGATACCAGATACAACCTAACTATTTTCCGATTATGCAACCTTATGTACTACAAGGTAAACACATCATGGTACTCTGGTGTCCTGCAGGAGACAATCGCATGTACTCCGCTCCCATAACACTTGGTACAAAAGCACAACGACAACCCTATATACGTGTTGGCAGTGAGAGCATTGTAGCTAAAGAAGAGAACTTACGCCTATTGATGGAGCTTACTGCCCGTATCCCGTTTGATGACCGAGTAAACAACCAAGCCAAGATTGATGATTTTGATTTAAGCCTTATTCAGTCCCATTTACAGGAAGTTAAAAGCGATCTATATTCCGAAAGTACCAAAATGTCACTGGCAGATTTGGCAAAAGCAATGTATATAGCTAAAGGTCCAAATGAAGATTTGCGTCCGGTAAACGTCGGTTTGCTATTCTTCTCCAGAAATCCGGAAAAGTTCTTTCCCCGCTCATGGATCGAAGTTGTATGGCATAAAGATGGTTCGGGACAACAATTTGAGGAATACTATTTCAAAGGATGCCTGCAAAAGCAATTGAGAAATGCTTTGAATTTTATACAAACTAATATCATCACTGAGAAAGTTATCAAACAAAAGGATAAAGCAGAAGCCTTAAGGTTCTACAACTTCCCATATGCAGCAATTGAAGAAGCTTTATCAAACGCTGTATATCACAAAAGTTACGAACAACAATCACCTATAGAAGTTCAGATATGGCCAGATAAAATAGAGATATTAAGTCTGCCTGGTCCGGTTCCACCTGTTGATGTTAATGTATTAAAAAGCAAACGCCGCATTGTAGCCCGTGAATATCGAAACAGACGTATCGGTGATTTCCTGAAAGAGTTGCAATTAACAGAAGGGAGAGGCACAGGCTTTCCTGCTATATATGACGCATTGGAAGCAAATGGTTCTCCCAAACCTGTTTTTGAAACAGACGATGATAGTACTTACTTTTTAACAACAATTCCAGCGCATATTTTAGCGGATCAAACATTTATAAAGCCAAATATCAATCTTGATATTAAACTTAGTTTCAATACCATTGATGACCTTATTAATTTCACAAACCAAGTTAGCGACCAAGTTAGCGACCAAGTTAGCGACCAAGTTAGCGACCAAGTTAGCGATCTCTTAAATAGGAAAGTGCACAATAGAGTGAAAGAAATGCTGATACTTTTGCAAAAGAGAATTCCGCGAACAGAGCTTTTTGAAATGATGGGATTAAAAAATCACTCAGATAACAGACTAAAGTATTTGGATCCACTACTTTCATATGGATGGGTGGAGATGGAGTTTCCTGACAAAAGGACAAGTCCCAAACAAACATACAAAATTTCAAAAACCGGAAGGCAAGTTCTTTTGTTATTAGGTAGAAAATAAAAAGGTTTAATAAACTCATAAAATCTCATGGAACATCCTCTTTCCCAATTCAAGTACTGCCCCAAGTGTGGCTCCATACACTTTGAAATCAACAACGAAAAATCAAAACGCTGCACCGACTGCAGATTTGTATATTACTTCAACCCGTCTGCCGCCACCGTAGCCTTGATTATGAATGAACAAAATGAGCTATTGGTATGCCGCCGCGCCAAAGACCCGGCCAAAGGGACACTCGATTTGCCCGGCGGTTTCATCGACATGGCTGAAACCGGAGAAGAAGGAGTGCGCCGTGAGGTGAAAGAAGAAACAGGCATGGAAGTGAATAAGGCGAAATATCTGTTTTCCTTGCCTAACATATATGTGTATTCCGGTTTTCCTGTTCATACGCTGGATCTGTTTTTCCGTTGCACGGTAGCCGATACGCTGCATTACAAAGCAATGGATGACGCTGCAGACCTGTTCTTCATTCCACTGAAAGATATACGCACAGAAGATTTCGGGCTGGGATCTATCCGGAAAGGATTAGGAATATTCCTGAAAGAAATAGTCCAATAACGATTCACGCTCACAACTCTATATCCTAAAAAAGCCAAACAAGTGTAACAAATTCGACTTAAAACCCGTACTTTTGTAAAAACGCGTTGTATTATGAAGAATAAACTCTCCCGAATACTGTGCACGGCCCTCTGCTGTGCACCCTTGCTCGCTACGGCACAGACCAGCGAGAAAATCACTTCCCCCCAACGACTTTATCAGGAAGGACAATCATTGTTCCAACAAAAAGCTTACGCTGCCGCCATCCCGCCACTCCAGGCCTTTGTGCGCCAGGTAGACGCTGAAGGCAAACCGTTGCCTGCCGAAGGCGAACGGATGGAAGCCGAATATATGCTGGTATGCGCCGCTTATGAACTGAAAGATACGAAAAGTATAGATAAATTGCGTGCCTATCTGGATGAGTATCCCGATACTCCATACGCCAATCGAATTTATGCACTCATGGCTTCCGTATACTTCTTCGAAGGAAACTATGATGAGGCTATGGCTATGTTCAATGCTTCCCGCCTCGACCTGCTTGGAAATGAAGAACGGGATGACATGACCTATCGCCTCGCCACCTGCTACCTGAAAACAGGAAATGTGAAAGAAGCTGCCATCTGGTTCGAGATGCTTCGCAGCACCAGCAAGAAATATGTTGCGGATTGCACTTATTACCTTTCATACATCCGCTACACCCAGCAGCGCTACGATGACGCCCTGACAGGTTTCCTGTCTTTGCAGGATAATAAAAAGTATAAAGCATTGGCGCCTTATTATATAGCAGAAATTTATCTGATAAAGAAGAATTATGATAAGGCGGAAATCGTTGCACAGAATTACCTGTCCGCCTACCCCAACAATGAATATACCGCAGAAATGTATCGTGTTCTGGGTGATGCAGACTACCACTTCGGGAAATACCACGAAGCAATGGGAGCATTTGAAAAGTACCTGGCAAACAACCAAGAGGAAGCTCCCCGCCGGGATGCACTCTACATGCTGGGACTTTCATATTATCACTCCGGTGTATATACCAAAGCAGCCAACACACTCGGGGAAGTAGCTACTGGAAATGATGCGCTTTCACAGAATGCCTATCTGCACATGGGCTTGGCTTACCTGCAAATGGGAGACAAGAACAAAGCACGTATGGCATTTGAACAGGCTTCCGCCTCTAATGCAAACATGCAGATCAAGGAGCAGGCCGCATACAACTATGCCCTCTGCATTCACGAAACTTCTTATTCCGCTTTCGGTGAATCTGTCACCGTTTTCGAAAAGTTCCTCAATGAATTCCCCAATTCTCAGTATGTAGATAAAGTCAGCAGTTATCTGGTAGAGGTGTATATGAATACCCGCAGTTATGAAGCTGCCCTGAAATCCATAGAACGTATCACTCATCCGGGTGCTGCCATTCTGGAGGCTAAACAGAAAATCCTGTTCCACCTCGGCACCCAGTCTTTTGCAAATACACAGTTCCAGGAAGCTATCGGTTATTTCAACCAGTCTATTGCTTTGGGGCAATACAATCTGCAAACCAAAGCGGATGCCATCTATTGGAGAGGTGAATCTTATTATCGCCTGAACCGGATGCAGGAAGCCGCCCGTAACTTTAATGAATATCTGAATCTGACTCCGGACAGGAATACGGAGACTTATGCATTAGCATATTATAATCTGGCTTATATTGCTTTCCACGAAAAAAATTATACGCTTGCACAAAACCGCTTCCTGAAGTTTACACAACTGGAAAAAGGAGAAAATGCCACCGCACTTGCCGACGCCTATAACCGTATAGGCGACTGCCACCTGCATGTTCGCCGTTTCGATGAAGCCAAACAATACTATAATAAAGCTGAGAACATGGGAACTCCCGCAGGAGACTACTCATTCTATCAGTTGGCCTTAGTAGCCGGTCTGCAAAAGGATTATGACGGCAAAGTGGCATTACTCAACCGTCTGTCCAGCAAATATCCGAGTTCACCTTACGCCATAAATGCCCTTTATGAAAAAGGACGTTCGTATGTACAGACCAACAACAGTCGCCAGGCCATCGCAGCTTTCAAAGAGTTACTGGATAAATATCCGGAAAGTCCGGTCAGCCGTAAAGCTGCCGCTGAGATTGGTTTGCTGTACTATCAGAACGATGATTATGATCGTGCGATAGAAGCATACAAGCATGTTGTAACACAATATCCGGGTAGCGAGGAAGCACGTCTTGCCATGCGAGACCTGAAATCCATTTATGTGGATGCCAACCGCGTAGATGAATTTGCCGAGTTAGCGGCTAAAGTGCCGGGGGAAATTCGTTTCGACGCCAGCGAACAAGACTCACTGACTTACATCGCTGCCGAAAAGGTATACATGAAAGGAGAGATTGCACCAGCCAAGTCAAGCTTTACACGCTATCTGCAAAGTTATCCCAATGGTGCATTCAGCCTGAATGCGCACTATTACTTGTGCGTCATCGGCAAAGAGCAGAAAGACGAAGAAGCAGTACTGGAACACGCCGGTAAGCTGCTGGAATATCCGGACACTCCTTACTCACAGGAAGCACTTATCGCACGGGCTGAAATACTATTCAACCGTAAACATTTCGACCAGGCACTTACCGACTACAAGCAGTTGAAGGCTAAAGCTACCACCGCCGAACGTCGCCAGCTTGCAGCAACCGGTATGCTACGCAGTGCAGCCATGATGCAGGATGATGTAGAAACAATCGCTGCCGCTACGGACATGCTTGCCGAGGCTAAGCTGACACCGGAACTGCGCAACGAAGCCCTGTATTTCCGTGCCAAAGCTTACTTGAACCAACAGGCCGACAAGAAAGCGATGAACGATCTTCAGGCATTGGCAAAAGATACACGCACCCTCTATGGAGCCGAAGCTAAATACTTGGTTGCCCTGCAACTGTATAAAGCCCATGAGTATGCTGCCGCTGAGAAAGAAATACTTAACTTCATCGAACAAAGTACACCACACGCTTACTGGCTGGCACGCAGCTTTATTCTGCTGTCTGATGTATATGTAGCCATGGATAAGAAACTGGATGCACGCCAATATTTATTGAGCCTGCAGCAGAATTACCATGCTGACGATGACATTGAACAGATGATCAATGAGAGACTGGAAAAACTGAAGTAAAGGAATAAGGACACAAGTTGACAAGATACGAGGCCTTGTCAACTTGTCAACTAAAACCTCGTCAACTATAAATATGAAAAAGGTACAATATATATTCGGAACATTGGCACTAATGGCCTTCCCGAACTGGGCACAGGCCCAAACGCAAGCTAAAGACACTACCCTGAGCCGCACGGTCGTGGTAGAACAAGAATATAATCCGGACATCATGGATGCTTCCAAGGTAAATGTGTTGCCACAAGTAGCACCGCCAACTGTCAGCAAAAAAGCAGTGGAATATGACGCTACGTTGGTACCGGAAGGAAATATCCCTGCAAGTACCATGCAGGCTTATACCGGAGCAGAAAGTCAGGACAAAGCCCAACGCGGATACGCACGCCTGGGATATGGAAATTATGGGAATCTGGACGCACGCGCCAATTACTTATTTATCCTTCCCAATAGCGATAAGTTAAATCTGAACTTCCATATGAACGGCATGGACGGCAAACTAAAAGTACCCGGTTTTACGGAGAAATGGGATGCACGTTACTACCGTACACACGTTGGCATGGACTATATACATGCTTTCCGGAAAGTGGACTTAAATGTAGCCGGCAACTTCGGTCTGAGCAATTTCAACTTTATACCCTATAGTATAAACAACAAACAGAAATTCCTGTCGGGCGATGTACATTTCGGAGTCAAATCGACAAGCGAAGACTTGCCTTTTCAGTTTCATGCCGAAACGAACCTGATGTTCTATGAACGCCAGTATGACCTCTCTCAGAAAGATGCACAGGAAGCGATGGTACGGACCAAAGCAGGTGCAATGGGTTCTATCTCCGAAGAACAATCTGTAGGAGTAGACCTGGCAATGGATAATGTATTTTATAAGAACAATCTTTTTGATGATTATACATCTGTAGAACTCAATCCTTACTACTTGTATCAGAATGATGACTGGAAAATCCGACTTGGCGCCCATGTGGATTTTGCTTTTGGATTTGGTAAGAAGTTCCGGGTATCACCGGACGTCACTGCCCAATATATCTTCTCTGACAGTTACATTCTTTATGCCCAGGCCACAGGCGGACGCCGAACCAATGACTTCCGCAGACTGGAAACCGTTTCGCCTTACGGACAGAGTGAAATGCAACTGGATGCCACTTACGAGCAACTGAATGCCGCACTCGGATTCAAGACCAGTCCTGTAACAGGTTTATGGTTCAACCTCTATGGCGGATACCAGGATTTAAAGAATAACCTCGCCTCTGTCGGAGTTTCAAGCTATTTCGTAGATACCAACAACCAATCGTATCTCCAACTGTTCCAAAGAAACATGCATAACATCTATGCAGGCGCTGAGGTCAGTTACAGCTATAAAGACATTATCTCTTTTTCCGCCTCAGGTGTCTACCGTGACTGGAAAGTTGCAAAGGTAGAAGAAGACAACGGAGATTGGCTACTTGCCTATATGCCCTCTTTCGAAGCAAACATTCACGCAGATATCCGACCGATTTCCTCAGTCCTGATTAGCTTCGGATATCAGCACATCACTCGTGAAAAAATAGGAAACGAGCGAGTTGATCCCGTTGGTAATCTTTACCTTGGTGGTAGCTACGAAGTCTTCAAAGGCATCTCTATTTACGCCCGCGTAAACAATTTATTGAACAAAGACTATCAATATTATTGGGGATATCCTACAGAAGGTATCAATTTCGTAGGTGGTGTGAGTTTCCGTTTTTAACAAACAACGAGGCAAAAAAAGTCATTTTTACTAAAAAAGAATATATTCTCTACATATTATAAGGTGGAAACAATTGTTTTTTTCTACTTTTGCGGGCGAATTCAGTGACAGGAGTCACTATAAAACAGAAATTTATGCCAAAAAACCTTGTCATTGTCGAGTCACCGGCAAAAGCAAAAACAATTGAGAAGTTCCTGGGAAAAGATTATAAGGTTCTTTCCAGCTATGGTCATATACGCGATTTGAAGAAAAAAGAATTCAGTATTGACGTTGAAAAGAACTTTGAACCGGACTATGAAATCCCGGAAGATAAAAAAGCGCTGGTAAAGACACTGAAATCTGAAGCGAAAGAAGCAGATACCGTATGGTTGGCTTCCGATGAGGACCGCGAGGGAGAAGCCATCGCGTGGCACTTGTATGAGGTATTGAAACTCGATCCGGAACATACCAAACGCATCGTATTCCATGAAATTACCAAAACCGCTATATTAAAGGCCATTGAGCAACCTCGAAACATTGACATCAATCTTGTCAATGCACAGCAGGCTCGCCGCATCCTCGACCGTATCGTGGGTTTTGAATTATCGCCCGTACTGTGGAAGAAAGTAAAACCTGCACTTTCTGCCGGACGTGTACAATCTGTAGCCGTACGCCTCATCGTAGAGCGCGAACGTGAAATACATGCTTTCCAAAGTGAAGCATCTTATAAGGTCACTGCCATTTTCCTGGTTCCCGACACCGACGGCAAACTTGTAGAGATGAAAGCAGAACTTGCACGCCGCCTCAAGACTAAAGCAGAAGCTCAGAAACTATTGGAGCATTGCCAGGCAGCAATGTTTACCATTGAAGATATTACGACTCGTCCGGTAAAGAAAAGCCCGGCCGCACCGTTCACCACTTCTACCCTGCAACAAGAAGCTGCACGTAAGCTCGGTTTCACGGTTGCTCAAACCATGATGGTGGCTCAGAGACTGTATGAATCCGGACGTATCACTTATATGCGTACCGACTCGGTAAACTTATCGGAATACGCAATCAACGGCAGTAAAGAAGCCATCGCTAACATGATGGGGGACAAATATGTGCATCCACGTCACTTCAGCACCAAGACCAAAGGGGCACAGGAAGCACACGAAGCTATCCGTCCTACATATATGGAACAGGCGCAAATGGAAGGTAGCGCACAGGAGAAGAAACTGTATGACCTGATCTGGAAACGTACCATAGCTTCCCAGATGGCAGATGCCGAACTGGAGAAGACAACAGCAACCATCAGCATCAGCAATGCATCTGATACATTCAATGCAACCGGAGAAGTAGTAAAATTCGACGGTTTCCTGCGCGTATACAGAGAATCTTATGATGATGATGTGGAGCAGGAAGATGAAAGCCATCTGTTACCTCCTTTGAAGAAGGGACAGAAACTACAGTACCAGAATATAACTGCTACGGAACGTTTCACGCAACATCCACCCCGCTATACTGAAGCAAGCCTGGTACGCAAACTGGAAGAGTTGGGTATCGGCCGGCCTTCAACTTATGCACCTACTATTTCTACTGTACAGCAGCGTGAGTATGTAGAGAAGGGAGACAAGACTGGCGAAGAGCGTTTATACAATGTAATCACTTTGAAGAAAGATAAGATTGCAGATGATACACGCACTGAGATTACCGGGGCTGAGAAAGCCAAACTGTTACCTACAGATACTGGTACAGTTGTAACCGACTTCCTGATGCAATACTTCCCCAGCATCATGGACTACAACTTCACGGCAAGCGTAGAAAAACAATTCGACGAGATAGCAGAAGGTGATACAAAATGGACGACTATCATGAAGACGTTCTATAAAACGTTCCATCCATCTGTAGAAAGTACCCTCGCTGCCAAGAATGCACATAAGACCGGAGAACGCTTATTGGGAGACGATCCTGTCAGTGGCAAACCTGTTTCAGTCAAGATTGGACGTTTCGGTCCGGTAGTACAGATAGGAAGTGCGGAAGATGAAGAGAAACCTCGTTTTTCTCCTCTGAAGAAAGGTATGTCTATCGAGACTATTACCCTGGAAGAGGCTATGGAACTGTTCAAGTTGCCACGTACCCTTGGAGAACATGAGGGTAAAACTGTCAGCGTCAATGCCGGACGTTTCGGTCCGTATATTTATTATAACGGAACCTATACCTCACTTCCCAAAGGAGCAGATCCTATGGAAATAGAATTGGAAGAGGCTCTGGAACTGATCAAGGAAAAAGCGGAAGCGGAAGCTAAGAAGCATCTTAAAAAATTCGAAGAAGAACCGGAATTGGAAATTATGAACGGAAGATATGGCCCTTATATCGCTTATAAAGGCAGCAATTATAAGATCCCCAAAGATATCGTTCCGGAAGATTTAAGTCTGGATGCCTGCTTGGAAATCGTCAAACTGCAAAGTGAAAAAGCTGCATCAGCTCCGACAAAACCGAAGCGTGGAAAATATGCCAAAAAGAAAGCATAAAGCGATTCATCATAAAACAATCAGCCCCGGAATGAAAGAATCATTCCGGGGCTGATGTTTTATAATACTATCTATAATTACATTCTGTCCGGTACTTCGATACCCAGCAATCCCATGCCTAGGCGAACTACTTTAGCTACATTCTCCGACAAAGCAAGGCGGAATACTTTCACAGCTTCATCCTCTTCGCGCAGAATACTGAAATCGTGGTAGAACTGATTGTATTCTTTCACCAGATCATAAGTATAGTTGGCAATGATAGACGGACTGTAATCTGAGCCTGCCTGCTTCACAACAGCAGCGAAATCAGCCACCATTTGGATAAGCCCTTCCTCTTTCTCACTCAACTCGATACCTACAGGGATTTCAGCCGGAACTGCAATACCGGCTTCAGCCGCCTTACGCAATACAGATTGAATACGCGCATACGTATATTGAATGAACGGTCCTGTATTCCCATTAAAGTCGATTGACTCCTTCGGATTGAACGTCATATTCTTGCGGGCATCCACTTTGAGAATAAAGTATTTCAAAGCACCCAATCCTACAATTCGGGCGATATTATCAGCCTCTTCCTGAGTCAAACCGTCCAGTTTTCCCAGTTCATTTGAAGTTTCCTTAGCGGTGTTCACCATTTCCTCAATCAAGTCATCGGCATCTACTACTGTACCTTCACGACTCTTCATCTTACCCTCAGGCAACTCGACCATACCATAAGAGAAATGCACAAGCCCCTTTCCCCATTCGAAGCCGAGTTTATCAAGCAAGATAGAAAGCACCTGGAAATGGTAGTTCTGTTCATTACCTACAACATAAATCATTTTGTCAATAGGATAATCTGCAAAACGTAATTTAGCTGTACCGATATCTTGGGTCATATAAACTGAAGTTCCATCGGCGCGGAGCAACAATTTGTGATCCAAGCCTTCCGGAGTAAGGTCAGCCCATACAGAGCCGTCCTCTTTCTTATAGAAGAAACCTTTTTCAAGACCTTCCATAACTTTCTCTTTACCTTCAAGATAAGTATTTGACTCATAATATATTTTATCAAATCCCACACCCATCTTACGATAAGTTTCATCAAAACCTTCGTACACCCAATTATTCATTTTTGTCCAAAGTGCACGTACTTCCGGATCACCGGCCTCCCATTTTACCAGCATTTCACGAGCTTCGTTCATCAAAGGAGAGGCAGCTTCTGCTTTCGCTTTAGCTTCTTCTTCCGTCGCACCTTCAGCCTGGAATCTGGCCATCAGCTCTTTAACTTCAGCTTTATAGTGTTTATCGAAAGCTACATAATAGTCACCTACCAAATGATCGCCCTTTTTACCGGATGATTCAGGAGTTTCACCATTTCCATATTTGGACCATGCCAACATGGATTTGCAGATATGAATACCACGGTCGTTCACGATATTCGTCTTTACCACTTTGTTACCGTTCGCCATAACGATGTTGGCCAAGGCATTACCCAAAAGGTTATTGCGCACATGACCTAAGTGAAGTGGTTTGTTGGTATTGGGTGAAGAATATTCTATCATAACCAGCGGAGAATGATCCGTGGTAGTAGTAATACCGTACTGTTTATCGGCATGAATGCTGTTCAGTAACTCAATCCAGGCAGAAGAAGCAATGGTCAGGTTCAGGAAACCTTTGATGACATTGAACGCAGCAACGGAAGGTTCATTAGCTTTCAGGTATTCACCAATCTCTTGTGCTGTCTGCTCCGGTCCCTTCTTTGACATGCGCAGGAAAGGAAAAACGACCAGCGTGAGGTGTCCCTCAAATTCTTTCTTGGTTTTTTGCAGTTGCACCTGTGCGGCAGGCACATCCTGTCCGTACAGTGCTTTCAGTCCATTGATTACGGACGTTACCAGTTTATCTTCTATATTCATGATTTAAAAGTATTTTCCGGGCACAAAGATACTATATTTTGGCGAATTAAGTACTCCGTTTGTAGGGATAATAAAAAAGGAGGTGCTGCTACATCTCCTTTCCTATTCTTTATTCGTAGCCGTCTTTATCCGATGGCCAAAGTCAACTCCATACCAGGTTTAAACTTAGCAACTTTCTTTGCAGGAATCGTAATGCTCTGTTTGGTAGAAGGATTAATGCCCAGGCGTGCTGCTCTTTCTGACACAGCAAACGTACCGAAGCCAACCAATGATACTTTATCACCAGCCTTTAGAGCCTTTGTGATTGATGCCATGAAAGCATCCAATGCTTTCTTAGAATCCGCTTTTGTCAAACCGGACTCTGCTGCCATAGCGCTGATAAGTTCTGACTTGTTCATAAATTTAAAATTTAATAATTAATATGTTACACAAAAGATATCTGCAATAGAATTTCACAAAGCTCTACAAAAATAGAGCAATATTTCTGAATATCAAATAAAAACATTAAAAAAATATTGGAAAACAACGAAAAAGAAGGAATAGAATCTGCTTTTTCTGTTATAGAACAGAATTTATTCGTATTTTTGCCGGAGAAAGCAAAAACAGACAACTGTTTTTGAACTGTAAAATGAATTGAAACAACAGATTATGAATAC
>OGND01000767.1_pt1 | contig 16752 bp, 16 predicted proteins | sample 1573381 | NCBI WGS metagenome assembly OGND01 (sample SAMEA2581989, study PRJEB24529) | metagenome | biome: Human gut stool | place: China | collected 2011
TCCCTCGTGGGCACCAGACCACCCCTCGTCTCTGAGGTAGAGCAGTACGAGCTCAGACACTGCACCAGACTCGCCATGAAACCGGGCATCACCGGAATGTGGCAGATTAGTGGGCGGAGCAGCATCACGGATTTCGACGAAGTCGTGAAGCTGGACCGGGAATATATCGAGAACTGGAACTTCGGAAAGGATCTGAGGATACTGTGGAAGACCGTAGGAGCGGTGCTGAAGAAGGACGGAGCAGTGTAAGGGAAACGGATAAGCGTAGGAGCTACAGTAAGAGAGGAAATTAAAGGACGAACGCTGGTGACGGTGTGCGAAACAGAAGGAGTAGTAGCAAGTAAAAAGTTGCGAATTGCGATGTTAGGTCATAAACGAATCCCCCGGGCACAAACTGGATACGCACAATCCCGCGCTGGAAACGAGGCCCCAGCCCCTCGGAAAAACGGGTGAAAATGTTAAATCGGACGATATGAAATAAAAGTAGATGTTTTGTATGAGGTGACGGTTATAAAGCTTTCGAATATGGGAAGAGGAGTGAAGGACTAATGGGAGAAAAGCTTAAGATCGCTATGCTTGGGCAGAAGCGTGTGCCATCCCATGAGGGCGGTATAGAGATCGTAGTAGAAGAGCTTAGTACCAGAATGGCTGCTAAAGGACATGATGTAACTTTATATAATCGCGGTGGTCATCATGTTAGCGGCAAGGAATTTGATTCCCAGAAATTAACTGAATATAAATCTGTGAAGCTAAAGTCGGTACCAACAATTGATCGAAAAGGTCTGGCAGCGGTATCCTCCAGCTTTTTTGGTGCGCTTAGAGCTGCATTTGGAAAGTACGATGTTGTCCACTTCCATGCTGAAGGACCATGTGCTTTCATGTGGATTCCGAAGCTGTTTGGAAAGAGATGTGTGGCCACAGTTCATGGTCTTGATTGGCAAAGAGAAAAGTGGAAAGGTGGTTTTGGCAGCAAATTCATCCATTATGGCGAGAAGCAAGCTGTGAAGCAAGCAGATGAGATTATCGTATTGAGTAAAGGAATGCAGGACTATTTTCTGAGGGAATACGGAAGAGAGACAGTTCTCATTCCGAATGGCGTGAACAAACCAGAGGTAGTAGAAGCTAAAGAAATAAAAGATAGATGGGGGCTTGAGAAGGATGGGTACATCTTATTTCTGGGCCGTATTGTTCCAGAAAAGGGCTTGAGATATTTGGTTAAAGCCTATGAAGAGTTAAAGACAGATAAGAAGTTGGTTATTGCTGGTGGAGCCTCAGACACTGATAAGTTTGTGAAAGAACTTAAAGAGATTGGTGGAGATGAGGTCATCTACACAGGCTTTGTTTCTGGTAGAACTCTGGATGAGTTGTACAGTAACTGTTACATATATTGCTTACCATCTGATTTGGAAGGAATGCCGCTGTCGTTATTGGAGGCTATGAGTTACGGCGATTGCTGCGTGGTATCGGATATTGATGAGTGTGCATCTGTCGTTGAGGATAAAGCAGTTGTGATGAAGAAAAGTGATGTGGCTGATCTGAGAGAGAAGTTGCAGAAGCTTTGCGATGAACCGAAGACGGTTCAGAAGTATAAAGATGAAGCAGCAGAGTTCATCCTTAAGAAATATGGATGGGATGATGTTGTGGAGAGAACGATAGAACTTTATAAACGAGGAGCATATGAGAAATGGCAGATAAGAAATTAAATTGAACAGTTATAGTTACATATAGATGTAATGCACGTTGCACAATGTGCAATCGTTATAAGGCACCATCAAAGCCTGAAGAAGAGATTAGCATTGAGACCATCAAGAAGCTGCCGTCAATGTATTTTACAAATATCACAGGTGGCGAGCCGTTCATCAGAACTGATTTAAGGGACATCGTTTCAGAACTTCGTAAGAAGAGTGATCGTATTGTAATCTCCACCAATGGTTTCTTCACAGACAGAATTGTGGCTCTTTGTAAGGAGTTCCCGGACATCGGTATCCGTATTTCCATCGAAGGAATGGAAGACACCAATAACGAGATTCGTGGATTGCAGGATGGTTACAACCGTGGGTACCAGACTCTAAAAACTTTAAGAGAAAAGGGGATGAAGGATGTTGGCTTCGGTATGACTGTTCAGGACAAAAACGCTCCTGACCTTGTTCCTCTCTATAAGCTTTCCAATGAGATGGGCATGGAGTTTGCTACAGCATCTCTCCATAACAGTTTCTATTTCGTAGAGGCAAAGAACATCATCCATGATCGTCCTATGGTTGCAAAGAATTTTGAGAATCTTGTCAATGAGCTTCTCAAGTCCAACAACCCTAAGAAGTGGTTCCGTGCTTACTTCAACCATGGCCTGATTAACTACATCTATGGACAGAAGAGACTCCTTCCTTGTGATATGAGTTTTGACACCTTCTTTATTGATCCATACGGTGATGTTATGCCTTGTAACGGAACTAAGGATAAGGAAGTAATGGGTAATCTGAATACACAGAGCTGGGACGAACTTTGGAACAGTCCAGAAGCAGAAGCTGTTAGAAAAAAAGTACGCCATTGTGACAGAGATTGCTGGATGATTGGATCTGTTTCTCCGGCAATGCACAAATATATCTGGAAACCAGCTTGGTGGGTATTTACTCATAAGCTGAAGAGTATCTTTGGCGGTAAGTATTCCATGTACGAGAATAAGATTGTTCGTGATCTTCGTGATGGAAAGGTTACCAAGGAAGAACTTGATAAGTGCAGTACCTGCGATGTGAATGCATGCATTAATAATGGTTTGAGTGCGGCAAGTATGGAGCAGTTGAAGAATAAAACAGGTGAAGAAATTGTTGATGCAGATATTGCTCAGCAGATGAAGGGATAATGATTGTGTCAAAGATAGCAGCAGTAGTGGTTGTCTACAACAAGAATGTTAGCGAATCAATCACATGTGATCGTTTGCTGAAACTAAACCGAAATGAAGTCACTTTGGTCATTGTAGATAATAGTGAGAAGGAAACTACGAACGATGAATATTGCCGTTCGAGGAATATAGATTACATATCTATGAATGGTAATAAGGGATTGTCAAAAGCATATAACCGTGCAGTCGAATTTTGTAAAAATAACGAAACAGATGTAATCGTGTTATTTGATGATGACACAGAGATAACAGGCGAGTATTTCGATAAGTTGGAGGAGGAGATTATTTCTTCTCCAGATGTTGATGTATTTGCGCCTGTTATTTTCGGTCAGGATGAGGTGATTTATTCACCAAATGAATTCAATTTTCTGAGAAATCATTTTATCACAGATGAAAATCAAATTGTCTCACAAGATGGATTTAATGCAATTGCGAGTTGTTTAGCTATAAGGACAAGAGTATTTGATAACTTTGTATTTGATGAGACTTTGTTTGTAGACCAGGTGGATCAATATTTCTTTTATGAACAGAGAGCAAGAGGTACTAAATTCAAAAAGATGAATATAGTGATCAACCAGAATTTTTATCAGAGAGCTGCAACCTTAACCCCTCAAGCAGGGTGGAATCGCCTGAAACTCCGGCTCGTTGATATTATGCGTCAAACAAGATTGATGGGTGGTGGAAAGTATACTGTATTAGGCATTGTAAAGTGTTGTGGACTTGGTGCTCAAATCGCAAAGAAGACTAAATCACCAGCGATATTATTTAAGGCCGTTGGTCTTACCTTTAAGAGCTGGATAACGAAAATGTAGCAAATAGAAAACTGGGGTGATATTTGTAAAATGAAACAAATAGAAAAAAATGTCATTGTTGTAATTTCGACATACAACGGAGAGAAGAATATTACTCGCCAGTTAGAGTCAATTTTACAACAAACAGGGGTAAACGTAAGCGTTTATATTAGGGACGACAGTAGTACGGATAAAACTGTCGAAGTAGTGAAGGCCTTTATCTTTAAGAATGGATATCATAATGTCAAAATCGAAGTCGGTAAAAATATGGGTTATGCTAAAAGTTTTTGGACAGCTTTAAAAAATTGTGGTGACGCCGATTACTATGCCTTTTCGGATCAGGACGATGTTTGGAAAAAAGATAAATTACTAAAATGTATTGCTCCAATGGAAAAGGATAAAGAAGTAGGTTCAAAACTTTCCTATTGTAAGATGAATAGATGTTCACCGGATTTACAAAGATTGTCTGAGCAAGTTAATGTTTTGCCCCCTAAAAGACTCTCTAAGAAACTGGTATTAACGCAAACATATAATTACGGAGCAGCTACGGTAATCAATAAAGAAGCAAGAAATCTTGTTTGTAGATGTTGGCCTGAAATTGATAATTTACCGCATGATTTATGGGTCGGTTTGATCTGTTATTGGTTTGGAAAAATATATTATGTCGATGAAGAACTTTATTATTGGATCAGATATCAGACAAGTGTTACTGGAGCTGGAACGAAATGGTCTGGAATGAGATATAGGGTAAAAGAAAGCCTCCAAGGTAAATCTTACCCTAATGTATCCCAATATCTTCTGTCGGAATATGAAGATTTACTCACAAAAAAAGATAGAGTTTTTTTAGAAATGCTGTCCTCATACAAACGGAATATTATTACCAGACTCAAATTGATTTTTGACAAAGATTTCAGGCGAGATACCTTAAAAGGGACGGCTATTTTGAAAACAGGAGTACTTTTGGGATGGTTATAACTATAAATAAAAGGACAATTGTACCAACTTTAATCATTGCATTGGCTTTTTCAAGAACTATAAAAAGTATGACTACTTGGGTCTATCCTTTTTTAATGATGTTTGTATTTCTTATAGGCTTTGCTTTATACTTGGTGAAGTACGGAATTGATTTTAGTGATAGTCGGACTAATAATGCTTTTGAGGTTATTAAGTATGGATTTACACCATATTTACTAATTTTTGTTTATTCAATGATTATAAATGTTGTCAATAATAATCCGTCAGCAAATTACGCACGAACTGCAGGATCTAGTTTTAGCGCAATGATTGTTCCCTGGATAATTGCAGCAATCATTTTTCTATATGAAGATGATGCAATCAATCTGGTGTGTAATGGCCTTCTCCTAGAGTATGTTGTTGAGATACTTGTTGGAATTAGTAGGGTTGGCGTTAGTGCATTATTCGAACATATCAAAGACCCATTAAATACATATGAATCAATATTTGAGGTGCACGATATCGGTTTTGCATTATTTTTATTCTTGATTTATTACTTACTACACGATGCTAATAGTCATAAATGTAAGATTATAATGCTCGTTTTTGTTGAGTATCTTATCATGAAGAGAATAGCTTTGGTTGGAATGGTTATCTCTTTGTTTGCCTATGGATTGTTGTGCCTTATAAATAAGAGCAAAGAAAGGATTTCATACAGAGTGATTTTTTATGCTCTGTTTATAGTTGCTTGCGCTTATCTGTTTTTTATAGCGAATCCTGATTTTAAGAATCTAATGATGAATGCAGGAATTTATAATCGATTTTTACTTGTTGATGCCATGAGTCAATATTATAAATTCTCATTAGGTTTTTGGGGACAAGGATATGGATTTGTTTCATTAGTGATTCCAAATGCTAGTATAGCAGGAGTGCAAGGAATTGCAGCGTTACATAATGACATTTTGAAGGATTATATAGAACTAGGTTTTATTGGATTTTTCCTGATTTATTATTATTTGTTTGTTCATATGCCAATGAAGATTTTTGGGACTATAAAATCCAAAAACGTAAAAATACTCATTGCGTTAATGATATATCTGCTGGTGACATTATTTACGGACAATGTATTCGAGTACATCGCTTTTATGGGGGCATTTATGGTTATACTCGCATCCTTGAAAATAGAAGATGAAGAGTTTCCAGTTTAATTGATTTCCAAAAAGAAGAACATATTGAGGGAGTTGGTGGAAGTGAATGAATTAGTATCTGTGATTGTTCCAATATATAATGTAGAAGATACCTTGGAAAGATGTATAGATTCAATCTTGCAACAGACATATATGAATATAGAAATTATTCTAGTTAATGATTCATCACCTGATGATAGTGAAACAATATGTCAGAAATATAAGTCAGAACATCCAAATATAATCAAGTATTTTAAAAAAGAAAATGAGGGCCTTGGGTTAACACGTAACTACGGTATGAAACGGGCTAATGGTAACTATGTAGTTTTTGTGGATTCAGATGATTATATTGAAAAAGATATGATTACTCAGATGATGCAATGTGCCGTGGATAATAACGCAGATATAGTGGCAAGTAGTTTTGTATATAATGGGCATACACAGGCGGAAGTTGGAGGGGAGAAATTATATATAGGAAAAAAAGAAATTCAATCTTTAATAAACAGAATGTCTGGAAATAAAAATTGCAAGACGAATGACCAGTTTAATGTTTCAGCATGTACAAAATTATACAGTAAACACTTTTTGGATCAGCATGTTTTAGTTTTCAAATCAGAAAGAGAATATATCTGGGAGGACATGGCGTTTAATGTTGATGCGTTTTCTTGCGCTGAGCGTATTTATGTCATGGATAGTGCTTTTTATCATTATGATTATAATCCAGAGTCTTTGACTCATAGTTATGATGCTAATAGATTTGAAAAAATAATGAAAATGTATTGTTATTTAAAGGATAAACTTAATGATATTGGTATGTACGATTTGTGTAAGTTCAGATTGAGCAACAATTTTCTGGGAAATGCCAGGACCACCTTTAAATTAGAGGCGTTGTTTAATGAACATCATGTTGCCGAAAAAAACATATGCCGGATGTTGAAAAATGAGGTTCTTCAAGAAATTGTAACTAATTGCGACTCTAGTTCCCTTTCACTTCAGCAAAAAATATTTAATATTGCAATAGTTTGTAAAAGACCAAAGCTAATTCTTTTTCTTTCGAACATTCAGAATATTAGAAAGAAAGGAATTATTAATTAATATATATAGCTATGATTATTATATGAGGAGGGTATGCTATGGTAATTGGATATACAACAGGAGTTTATGACCTGTTCCATGTGGGACATCTTAATTTATTTAAGAATGCTAAAGGCATGTGTGACAAGCTGATAGTTGGTGTAACAGTTGATGAACTTGTTCAATATAAGGGAAAGAATGCGATGATTCCTTTCGAGGATCGCATCGAACTGGTTAGAAGCTGTAAGTATGTTGATGCAGCTGTCCCACAGTATGATATGGATAAGCTCACTGCTTGTAAAAAGCTAGGAGCAACATATCTTTTTGTTGGTGATGATTGGTACGGAACTGAGAAATGGAAGAAATACGAAGAGGATTTTGCAAGAGAGGGTATCAAAATCATTTACTTTCCATACACTAAGGGTATCTCTTCTACAAAAATTACAGCAGCATTAAATGCTGTTAGAAAAGATGATCTACATGATATGAAATAGGAGAAAACTTTTTAAGAAAAGATATGGCAATGAAAAACAAACTATTACTTGTAAAAAATAAAATGATTCTGATGCTATTTTATTGCTTAAGATTTTTTCCTGTTAAAAAAAATAAAGTAGTAGTCGAAAGCTATGATGGCAGAGGATATAGTGATGAAGGGAAGGCTATCTGCGATTCATTGCTTAAGAAGAAATCCAATCTAGATATTGTTTGGTTGGTTAGAGATACTTCTATGAAAGCTCCATTTGGGATTAGGTACGTTAAGCTTAATTCAATAAAAGGTGTTTATGAATTGGTTACAGCAAAGATTTGGATGGATAATCGCCGAAAATTAAGCTATGTTCGAAAACGTAAAGAACAATTCTATATTCAAGAATGGCATGGGGGAGGTCCGTGTTTGAAATACATCGAAAAAGATGCTACCGCTTTGCCTGCAGAATATGTTGCGTATGCCAGGAATGATTCCAAAATGGCAGATCTAATGATTTCAGGGTCGAAATGGAGAACTAACAATATAAAATCTTCTTTTTGGTATGACGGCGAAATTATTGAGTGTGATTTGATGAAAAATGAGGATAATAGGTCAGATTGTGAAATTTGTGATGAAGTATTTAATTTCTTTGATGAATTAGGTGCAAATGACAATATTTTATTGTACGCTCCGACGTTTAGAGCTGATCATGATTTATCCTGTTATCATATGGATTTTGAAGCCGTAAGGAGAGCTTTGATTGATAAATATGGTGGTGAGTGGAAAATCATCGTGAGATTGCATCCGAATATAGCAAATCTTGATGGATTTATGACCTATTCCGAGAGTATAATTAGTGGTTCTAAATATCCTGGAATTAATGATTTAATAGTTGCTTCGAAATTTCTTGTCACAGATTATTCCGGATGCATGTTTGAAGGATTTCGACTAAAGACAAAAGTAGTCTTATATGCATTAGATTTGGAACACTATACATCCAATGAGCGTGGGTTGTATTTTGATATAAGAAATCTTCCTTCACCACTCTGTGAAAATATGGAGCAATTTATATCTTGCATTAGGAATTTTGATGAAGACAAATATGAAGAACAAAGACAAAACTTCGTTGATGAAATTGGTTACTGCAAAGAGCCGGGGCCTGAAATTATTGCAGATAGAGTTCTAGAGGTAATAGAGGAACGATAGTAGTCTATGATAATTAGTTTATTACGGAAGTGAGTTTCTAAGGAGGAAAAGAAAATGGTTGATAAGAATTTTTGCATGAGTTCGTACTTGGCTTTCCGCTATATTGAGAAGGACGGATATGAATTTTATGATGGACTTAAGCATACAGGTGATATGCCCTATCCAGAAGATAGGAAGGTATTGGTAAAGAATGCAGAGGATGTAGCAAAGGCCTACAAAGAAGCTTTTGAATCTAAATCGAATGTGGAATTGGGAATTCTTCTTTCTGGTGGTATGGACTCTGCTTGTCTGGCAGCATTTATGAAACCTGGAACAGATGCATATACGTTTAGATTTCTCGGAGGAAACTTCAGTACTGAAGATATGGAGAGGGCAAAACTATATGCAGAAAAGTACCATCTAAATCTTCATTATGTAGATATTGACTGGAGTGTTGTTGAAAGAAATCTCGAGCCGTTGATGAAAATGAAAGGTGCTCCTGTACATTCCATTGAGCCGCAAATTATGGAGGCTGCACTTCAGGCAAAGGCGGATGGAGTAGAAATGATGGTTGCAGCTGATGGCAGTGATCTTGTTTTTGGAGGAATGGATCGCATGCTATCAAAAGATTGGAAATTTGAAGAGTGGGTTGATTTCTACACCTTCCTTGATCCTAAGATTGCATTGAAGAATCCTGTTGATATGAGCTATCTTTTTGAGAGATACAGATTGCCAGAGAATAATATTGATTATCTTAAGTTTATTGATGATGTATTCGCACATGAGTCAAGTGCTTCGTATTGCAATGCATTCATTACTGCAGGAATGAAATATACACCTTTCTTTGATCCGTCGGGAATGGTTAAGATGGCAGAACCACTTGATCTCAAAAGAATTCGTTCTGGTGAGTCTAAGTACATCATTCGCAATCTATTTAAGATGTGCTATCCAGAGATTCCAGTACCTGAGAAGACACCTATGCCGCGCCCTGTTGATGCTTATTTTAAAGACTGGGAAGGTCCAAAGCGTCCTGAGTTCAGAGAAGACATCGATATGAGCAAGCTGACTGGAAATCAGAAGTGGCAGCTCTATTGCTTAGAGAAGTTCTTGGATATGAATGAGAAATAAAATGATTGGGCAGTGGCATCGAAGGTGTTGCTACTGCCCATTAAAAAAAAGGTGATAAAAGGATGAATGAAAACAAACTTGTCAGAGTGCTGGGGCTGAGGGAAGCCATCAGTATGACAATCGGTACGGTAGTAGGTGTAGGGCTCTTCACATGTGGGTCCGCCCAAGTTGGATTTGTAGGGCCGTGGATAATTATATTTACGTTTCTTGCACTTCTAGTTTCTATATGGCCTTGCTTGATTTATGGTGAGATGTCTGCAACACTACCCTGTGCAGGTGGAACATATAATTTTGCAAAACGTGGTCTCAACAGACTTTGGGCAAACTTGGCTGGATGGCATTATATTATTTCCGTTGTTGCTATCGGTGCCGGAGAGACGTTGGCCTTTTCAAATTACTTTAAGATTCTGTTCCAGCAGTTTGGGGTAAACCTCGCTGGTGTGGATTCCAGAATAATCGCCATTGTTCTTGTTGTAGCATTTCTGGTCTTGAATTATCGAGGTATTGAGATGTCTGGTAAAGCGCAGACCGGATTTGTTTTCTTCTTCTGGGCGTGCTCCATTGCATGGTTTGTTTATATGATTCCAAGAATTCATTTGGATTATTTTGGCGGTTTTGCGATGGATTCACTGCCTCCATTTAAGGAAATCATGTATATCTTTGGTCTTGTTTGGTGGTGCTATACAGGATTTGAAACCTGTGTCTCTATGGGAGGAGAAACTAAATATCCTCAATATACATTGCCGAGAGCATTGAAGCTTTCAGTATTTTTGGTTTTTGCAGTGAATGCATTATTCCAGTGGTTCCTAGTTGGTTTGATCTCTCACGAGTTCTATGGAGTACTTGCCACAGCTGATGCGCCATATGCAGAAGGATTGCAGGCGATTGGTCTTGTGGGATTCCCAATCATTCTGCTTTGTATAGGTATCGCATTTGGCGGTGATTTGAGTACTATCAATCCTGGAATTGCAGCACCTGCACGATATATTTATACAATGGCAGAGGATGGTGCACTTCCTTCAGTGCTTGGAAAAATTCATCCAAAGTATAAGACCCCTCATGTCGCAGTGTTGTTTGTCGGCTTAATCAACTTCATTCTGATTGCAACAGGATCGATTGATTACATTGCATCAGTATCTTTGATTTCACTTGCCATCTGTTACATGATTGGGTGTGGAGCATATTTGGGGCTCAAGAAAAAGTATCCGGATATGAGCCGTCCATATAAGGCACCTCTTGGTACGGTAGGATGCTACGTTACATTTGTAACCTATATATGCATGTTGATTTTTGCAGATAGGGCAGCATTGCTTACAGCCCTTGTTGTTTCTGTTTTATGCATTATTTATTATATAGCAATCGCTCGTAAAAAAGAATTCAAGATTCTAAGTATTGAAGAAGAAATCGGAGAAATTGACGAGCCTACGGCAGAAGAAAAAGCTAAGATTGATAAAGAATACAACATCTGGAAAATTGGTACAAGTATCGTTACCATTGTTGCTTTAGGAATTTATTTAATTCCGATTATTATGAACTGAGGAGATATAATAAAGTGGGAAAATTGAGAAAGAAATATAGGAGTATGCCTGTCCAAGTCAAGGCATCATTATGGTTTTTGATATGCTCTTTCCTTCAAAAGGGTATATCTACTGTTTCTACACCAATTTTCACACGGCTTCTTTCCACCGCAGAGTATGGTCAATACAATGTATTTAACTCGTGGTTAGGAATTATTACGATATTTGTGACATTAAATTTGTCTGCTGGCGTATATACACAGGGGTTAGTGAAATTTGATAAAGATAATAAAATCCTATCGTCTTCATTACAGGGTCTGACGCTCTTTTCGGTTGTGGTTTGGACGGTTGTATATTTGCTATTTAGAAATTTTTGGAACCGCATTTTTTTATTAACTACAGTCCAGATGCTTGCCATGCTTGCAATGATCTGGACAACCGCAGTATTCAGCTTTTGGGCATCAGAGCAACGAGTAGAATATAAGTATCGAACACTTGTAATTGTTACATTGCTAGTTTCATTAGCAAAACCGATAATTGGCGTGATTTTTGTTATTAATGCCGATGATAAGGTTACAGCACGTATTTTAGGACTTGTGCTTGCAGAGCTAATTGGTTACACATGGACCTTCTTTGATCAGATTAAAAAGGGCAAAAGGCTCTATTCAAAAAAGTACTGGCTGTATGCTTTGGGGTTTAATCTTCCATTAGTACCACATTATTTATCACAGGTAGTACTTAGCAGTGCGGATCGAATTATGATAAGAGATATGATAAGCGCAGATGCGGCAGGAATTTATAGCCTTGCGTATTCGATATCGTTATTAATGACACTGTTTAACACCGCTTTGATGCAGACAATTAGCCCATGGATATATCAAAAAATAAAAGCAAAAAGAATCAAAGATATTGCAAATGTCGCATACACAACACTGATCATGCTTGCTTTCTTGAATCTGTTTTTAATACTTCTAGCGCCAGAGGTGGTAGCTATTTTTGCCCCTGCTGCTTACTATGAAGCAATATACGTAATTCCTCCTGTTGCAATGAGTGTATATTTCATGTACGCATATGACCTATTTGCTAAGTTTGCATTTTATTATGAAAAAACGAAATTTGTTATGGTTGCAAGCGTAATAGGCGCAGTATTAAATATTATATTAAATTACATTTTTATTGGAATGTTCGGATACCAGGCTGCTGGGTATACGACGTTAGCGTGCTATATGATATATAGCGTAGGTCATTATTACTTTATGAATAAGGTATGTGATCAATTCTGTGATGGAGAAAGACCATACGATTTAAAGAAGATTCTTATGATCACGATTCCATTCTTAATGACTGGATTAATATTCCTGGGAACATACAGTTATCCAGTAATAAGATATGGGATTGTTGTGGTGGCTTTAATTATCGTACTCATAAAAAGAAAGACGATTATTGGTATCATAAAGAATCTTATGAAAATGAGGAAAGCTTAAAGTTAGCAGAAGGATGGGTCATATGAAATGTTATGTGGGCAGTATAATCACCATAAATGAAAACGATGATGTATTTGGATATTTAGTTGAGGACCATGGAAAGATTCTATACGTTGGAAATCAACTTCCAAAAGAATACGAGCAGGCGGAGCGTATTGAACTGGGAGATAAAGCCTTAATTCCTTCGTTTGTTGATACACATCAGCATTTAGCATCATTCTCTACGTTTCAAGCTGGCTTAAATGTTATGGATGCCGAGACAAACATCGAATTGGCATCCATGATACAAAAGTTTGTGAATCATTCAAAAGAGAAAACTTTGATTTGTTTCGGAGCATCTCCATATTCTGTGAAAGAAGGAAAGCTGATCTCAAGAAAAGAACTAGATTTGGTGTGCCCTGATAAAGAGATTATGGTGGTGAAGTATGATGGACATGCTTGTATCATCAATAGTAAACTCATGAATAGACTCAAGAAGAAGCTGGAAAAGCTGAGAGGATATCATCCAGAGACCGGAGAAATGAGTCAGGAAGCATTCTTTGCTTGTTCAGATTATATAACGAATTCCATATCGATTCCTAGGTTATTCCGAAATATGCAAAATGCAGCCGACTTTATGGCATCAAAGGGAATTGGATGTGTTCATTCGGTGAGCGGAGTTGGTTTTATTGGAAACCTGGATATTTCGATGGAACAGGCATTTGCAAAGTCGTTGCGAAATGGAATGCAGGTGCGAATCTTTCCACAATCAATGGATGTAAAGGTGGCAACCTCAAGAAAGCTTCCTCGAATAGGCGGATGCTTCCAGTGTGCATTGGATGGATGCTTTGGTTCACAGGATGCATCGCTGAATGAGCCTTACACTGATGGTAGCAGTGGTGTTCTCTACTATACAGACGAACAAGTTATTGATTTCTGCAAGAGGGCAAATCGGGCTGGACTTCAGATTGAGATGCATGCCATAGGAGACAAGGCATTTGATCAAGCCTGTAGAGCAATAAAAGCTGCGTTAGATGACTATCCAAGAGAAAACCATCGCCATGGTATTATTCATGATTGCCTTCCAACAGAGGAAGGTGTCAAAATCTGCAGAGATTATCATATTCAAATGCCGGTTCAAAGTGCGTTTATAAACTGGAAGCAGGAGCCAGATGAGTATCTGGAGGCGATCCTGGGAAAAGAGAGGGCCGAAAAGCTAAATCCGTTAGGAACTTTTGTGAGAAATGGAATAATAATTTCAGATGGTTCTGATGCGCCATGTACTACACCGAATCCTATAGCCTGGATCGATAAGGCTGTCAATCATCCGGTACATGGCGAGGCCATAAGTGTACAGGATGCACTTCGGATGTGTACATATAATGGGTACTATGCAAGCTTTGACGAAGATAAGAGAGGAAGCTTAAAAGTTGGAAAATTTGCAGATATGGTTATTCTTTCAGAAAATCCATATGAAGTTGAGAAGACGGATCTGAAGAATATTAAAGTTGAACAGCTGTTGCTGCAAGGACTGCCTTATAGAAGTTGTAGGGAGAATATATTCAAAGCCGCACTGAGAGGATTACATTCTCGTGACGCATGAATGTAACCGCTCCAACCTGTCATTTTTGACTGCCAATATATCTCCGGAAGTCACATAAAACCATAAACCTTTTGAATTTTTACAGTGCAGGAAGCTTTTACACGGGCGATGCTATCACACGGTATCGCCTAATATACCATAATCCACCCAATATCAGAAATTACGAATGCGATTCGTGATCTGTGATATTTGGTGAATTTGAAATAATGATAAATGGGAGGATGGTGGACCAACCTTCTCGACGGCATCGATGTGCGGCTGAACACCGATTACCTCGAGAACAAGGACGCGCTGGACGCACTGGCTGATAAGGTTGTTTACACCGGCCCCATTGATGCCTACTTTGCCTACAAACTCGGCACGCTGGAGTATCGCTCCGTCCGGTTTGAGAATGAGTTGCTCGAAAAGCCTAGCTTTCAGGGCAACGCCGCCGTCAACTACACCGACCGTGAGACCCCGTGAACCCGCATCATCGAGCATAAATGGTTCGAGTTCGGCAAGGACGAGAACGGCAACGACCTGCCCAAAACGATTATCAGCTGTGAGTATTCCTCCGAGTGGAAGCCCGGCGATGAGCCATATTACCCCGTCAACGATGCCAAAAACGGTGCACTTGAATATTCTTGCCGTAAGGGTTCTTCCTCAATTATCCGTTTTAGCTCTTGGGATTATACGAAAACTATAGTATAATCAAGGCATCAAGTGCAATAACGGAGACATACGGATGGCGACAGTAGATACCTCATTTTTAAATGCATTTTACCCAGAAGAAAGTTTGAAATATCAAATGTTATCCAAGATAAAGATAAAATTTTGATACGAATGAAATCTATTACAGCATGTTGCACCTGTCCTAAGTGTGGACAAACAACAAAGAATTATCATGGTACATATATGCGTAAGGTACAAGACTTGCCGATCCTTGGAAAGAACGTTCAGTTGGAGACAACCGCTCATGAGTATAATTGTATGAATAAAGAATGTAATACAACATCCATATCAGAGACTTTTGATGGTTTTCTGAATGCATATAGCAGGATGACAGAACGTTGTGCAGTTTTTGTATGTATATTGGCATTGGAAACAAGTTGTGAAGGATGTGCTCGCATATGTAAAACACTTGGAATTAAGACTAGTGGTGATACGGTTATTCGACTTCTTTTGAAAAGGTATGAACTATTACCGAATCCGGAAACTGGAGATGTGATTGGCGTTGACGATTTTGCCTATAAAAAGGGAAATACATATGGAACAATCATTGTAAATGAGAAGACACATGAACCTATTACCTTATTAGATGGTCGGGATGGAGAAACCTTAAGGGAATGGCTCAAAAATAATAAACAAGTAAAAGTCGTTACTCGTGATAGAGCAAGTGCTTATGCAAGAGTGATTACGGAGGAATTGCCAGATGCGATGCAGGTTGCGGATAGGTTTCATCTACACCAAAATCTTTTAGAGGCAATTAAAAAAGCTTTGAATAAAGAAATACCCGCCACCATTACTATTCCGCATGCGGATGAAGATTTATGTAAAAAAAATCGCAGTTGATGTGGATAACTCTCCAAATTATTCAGAAAAACGTTATCAAATGATATGTCAGATACAGGGATTTTTAAAGGAAGGCTGCAGTTATCGAGAAATCGTAAGAAGAATGCGTGTTGGAAGAAATACAATTGCTAAATATCGCAATGGAAATCCGATGGAACTAAGTATGTATGGAGTGAGACAAAGCAAATTAGATCCATATTATGATTTTATAATACAGTGTTTAAAATCAGGTTGGAGCAAAAGCAAGACAGTTAAAGCAGTTTATGAGAAAGGATATACTGGTTCCCCAAGCAATGCCTTTGATTATCTTGTAAAAATAGAAGAAAAAATAAATGAACAGTTTGCTCCTCAGCCATATGTTAGAACGATGACAGAGGCTTTAAAATATAGAACAGGTAGTTGCGGAAAAGATAAGGATTATATAACACGTGAGGGCATATTTCGATATATGTGGATGAACAAAGGACTAACTGAAGAACATAAATGTCATATCTTGAATCAGTATCCACACATATATGAATTGCACAGCTGCATCAAAGAATTCAGAAAAATATTTGAAGAAAAGAAAGTACCGTTATTATATCTGTTTATTGAGAAATACAGCAATAGCGAAATAAAAGCTTTACAGAGTTTCGCAAATGGATTAAGGCGTGATATAGATGCTGTTGAAAATGCAGTAGCATATGATTACAGCAACGGTTTTGTAGAAGGAACAAACAGCCGATTAAAAATGATAAAGCGAACAATGTATGGAAGGGGCAGTAAGCGGTTGCTTGAGGCAAAATTGCGATATCCAAAGGCAACTGCTTACGGATAATTGAGGAAGAACCGCCGTAAGAAACCATGATTCCGGTAATATGAAAACCGGTATTCCGGAACGGAAACCATCGTAAACATCAAATCCTGCGCCTACCTTTAAATTTAACGCCGCTTTTAT
>OGND01000787.1_pt1 | contig 16261 bp, 7 predicted proteins | sample 1573381 | NCBI WGS metagenome assembly OGND01 (sample SAMEA2581989, study PRJEB24529) | metagenome | biome: Human gut stool | place: China | collected 2011
GTTTGAGAAACTTCCTCGATCTTGCCGCTCACGTATCAAAAGAATATCCCGTTGTAGTTTCTCAATTTTTGCAGAATGCCAAAGAGATAGAATTCGATGCCGTAGCCAAAAACGGAGAAGTTGTGGAGTATGCCATCTCTGAACATGTCGAGTTTGCAGGAGTACATTCAGGAGATGCTACTTTGGTATTCCCGGCTCAGAAAATCTACTTTGAGACTGCCCGCCGTATAAAGAAAATCAGCCGGCAGATAGCAAAAGAACTGAATATCAGCGGTCCTTTCAACATCCAGTATCTCGCTAAGAATAATGAAGTGAAAGTTATCGAATGTAACTTGCGGGCATCCCGAAGTTTCCCGTTCGTTTCTAAAGTATTGAAGCGCAACTTTATCGAAACGGCAACCCGCATTATGCTCGACGCCCCATACTCACAGCCCGATAAATCGGCTTTCGATGTTGATTGCATCGGTGTCAAAGCCTCACAATTCTCCTTCGCCCGGTTACAGAATGCCGATCCTGTGTTAGGTGTGGATATGGCGTCTACCGGAGAAGTTGGATGTATCGGAGAAGATTTCAATGAAGCTCTTTTGACTTCTATGATTGCAGTAGGATATAACATTCCCAAAAAGAGTGTAATGGTCTCTTCTGGATCGGCAAAATCTAAAGTCGATTTATTGGAAGCTTGCCGATTACTCGATCAAAAAGGATATGACTTATATGCTACGGCCGGAACACAAAAATTCCTAAAAGACAATGGTGTAAAGAATGTGCAAGTTGTCTCATGGCCGGATGAAAATAAAGAAAACAACGTCATGGACATGATCTCGGAACACAAATTCGAATTGGTTATCAATATCCCTAAAAATCATACTAAACGGGAACTGACCAACGGTTACAAGATACGCCGGGCTTCGATAGATCACAATATTCCGTTGCTGACAAATGCCCGTCTGGCAAGTGCATTTATAGAAGCATTCTGTAACATAGGAATGGAAGACATAGAAATCAAAAGCTGGAAAGAATACAAATAAAAGATTATTTCAAGAACCTTTTAAGTACAGAACTTAAAAGGTTCTAAATCATACGATAAAAAGTAAGGCGGATAAAATTATCCGCCTTACTTTTTATCGTATGATTTAGAAAACTCCACTACAACACGCCTTGTGCCATCATTGCTTTTGCAACTTTCATAAATCCGGCAACATTAGCACCCTTGACATAGTTAACAGTACCATCCTCTTGTTTTCCATAACGTACACATTGAGTATGGATGTCGAACATAATCTGTTTCAAACGAGCATCGACTTCTTCTGCCGTCCAGTTTAATTTGATAGAGTTCTGAGTCATTTCGAGACCACTAACAGAAACACCTCCGGCATTAGCCGCTTTACCCGGAGCATAAAGAATCTTCGCTTTCAAGAATTCATCGATAGCCTCAGGAGTCGAAGGCATGTTTGCTCCTTCCGACACGGCAAAACATCCATTTGCAAGCAAAGCACGAGCATCATCTCCATCCAATTCGTTCTGAGTAGCACTCGGCATAGCGATGTCGCACTTTTCTCCCCAAGGACGACCGCCTTCTACATATTTGCAACCATACTGTTCAGCATATTCCTTTATACGTCCGCGATACAGATTTTTCAATTCAAATATATATTTCAATTTGGCTTCATCAATACCGTCAGGATCATAAATGTAACCGTTACTGTCAGACATGGTGACAACTTTAGCTCCGAGACTGATCAATTTTTCTACTGTATATTGAGCTACATTTCCCGATCCCGATACCGTAACGACTTTACCTTTAATATCGATGTTTCGGGTCTTCAACATTTCAAGAAGGAAATATACATTTCCATAACCGGTAGCCTCAGGACGAATCAAAGAACCTCCGAATTCAAGTCCTTTACCGGTAAAAGTCCCTGTATTTTCACGAGCCAGTTTTTTATACATACCATACATATAACCGACCTCACGTCCACCTACTCCGATATCACCGGCAGGAACATCAGTTTCCGGTCCGATATGACGCCACAATTCAGTAACAAAAGCCTGACAAAAACGCATGATTTCCGTATCGGATTTTCCTTTCGGGTTAAAGTCCGAACCTCCTTTACCACCCCCCATAGGCAATGTCGTCAAAGAGTTTTTAAAAGTCTGTTCGAACGCAAGGAATTTAAGGATAGACAAGTTTACAGATGAATGGAAACGAATCCCCCCTTTGTACGGTCCGATAGCATTATTATGCTGTACACGATATCCCATATTGGTTTGTACCTTTCCCTTATCGTCCAACCAAGTTACACGAAACGAAAATACGATCAGGAATACACAATCTTTCGATAAGATTGTAACGGTCAAACTCAGGATGTTCATTGTAGGCATCCTCGATAGTTGACAACACTTCTTCCACAGCCTGATGATATTCAGGTTCATTCGGGAAACGTCTTTTCAATTCACTCAGTACGTTTTGCGCATTCATTTTCTTGATAATTTATAGTAGTAAATAATTCAAATTCCGATCCCATTTTTGCATAAAGCAAGCCTTTATTCCCTTTTTCGCTTCTGACTTTTTACTTTTCAACTGCTCATTAGTAATAAAAACGCAAGAAATAGAGGCTATATCTTTTATTTTGACGCAAATTTAAAACAAATAATTTGATAATTGCAAGAAATAACAGAAAATAAATAACAAAAAGCGCAATAAAATTACTTTTAATGGCAAAAAGCTTTGTTTTTACCTATTTATTAGAAATTTTGACACAAAGAAAATACAATATTCGAATACTTTGTGACTAACAAACTTTCTAAATTTTCCTACAATATTGTTTTGTCGAAAAATTTAGGTGGGCTCTTAATCGGTTATTAAATTATATTTTATACCTTTAATGCATCCTGAATTATTTTATGAAATCATAATATGCTATCGTCTAACTACACATAAATTACACACTTATGAAAAAAATTTTTCCAACACGTAAAAAGGGAATTTCCTTTTTATCAAAAAAATGGATATTAGCAATCTGTTTAGTAAGTATTGCCGGAAATACTCCGGCTACACAGCCTCCCAAATCAGGTAAGGCATACGTTGTCTCCAACGCACATATGGATACCCAATGGTTGTGGACGGTACAAACATCGATCATTGACTATATTCCCCGCACTATTTATCAGAACTTAGCGCTTATACGTGATTATCCCAATTATATTTTCAATTTTGAAGGAGCTATAAAATATAACTGGATGAAAGAATACTATCCCCTTGACTACGAAAAAGTAAAAGAGGCTATAAAAAACGGGAGATGGCATGTATCCGGTTCTTCTTGGGATGCCAACGATGTAAATGTCCCGTCTCCCGAATCCAGTTTCAGGAACATATTGCTCGGACAAGAATTTTATAAAAAAGAATTCGGACTGAAATCGACCGACATTTTTTTATAAAATTCTTGTCCGAGGTTACACGCTTCCTTCTATTGCCAAACATTGCGGTCTCATAGGCTTCTCCACTCAAAAATTGGGATGGCGCAAAAAACCGTTTTACGGGGACTCGAAAATACCTTTCACCATAGGACGCTGGAAAGGTATTGACGGAGCAGAACTGATATGTGCTTTAGATTGTGGCAGTTATGTACATAATTTTAAAGATGATGATCTTACAAGAGATAATGATCTGATACAACGCGTAGAAAGAGATCCTATGCGCACGGCATACCGTTATTTCGGTGCCGGAGACAGAGGGGGATCGGCAATGCCTGTCTCCGCTATGGCAATAGAAAAAGCCCAAGTTTCAGGAGACGGACCGATAGAGATTGTCTGCGCATCTTCCGACCAACTATACAAGGACTATCTACATTCCGGAAAAGTAAAAGAGTTACCGGTATTCGACGGTGAATTGCTAATGGACGTACACGCATCGGGATGCTACACCTCCCAATCGGCAATGAAACGATTCAATCGCAGAAACGAACAATTAGCAGATGCCGCAGAACGGGCATCTGTAATAGCCGAATGGCTCGGCACTCTACCCTACCAAAGCAAAACCTTGACCGAAAGCTGGCAACGTTTCATCTGGCATCAATTTCACGATGATCTTACAGGAACAAGCATTAGAGAAGCATATCCTTTTTCTTGGAATGATGAGATTCTTTCCCAAACTCAGTTTATGCAGGTGATGAACACGGCAAGCGGTGCAGTTATTTCAGGAATGAACACTAAAGTCAAAGGCATTCCGGTCGTAGTCTACAATCCGGCTGCTTATGCCCGTAAAAATATTGCTGAAGCTTTTATCCCCACAGATAAATATCCTTCAGGTATAAAAGTTTACACTCCCGACGGAAAAGAAACTCCCGCACAAATACTCGGATATGCCGATGGAAAAGCCCACATCTTGTTCACGGCAAATGTCGATCCGGTGAGTTATAGCGTATACGACATTCGTTTATCCGGAAAACAAAAAAATACGAAAACTCTGATAACCACTGCAAACTCTATCGAAAACAGTATTTACAAGGTCACTCTAAACTCCAATGGCGATATATCTTCGATCATAGACAAAAGAATTGGCAAAGAACTTGTTAAAAATGGAAAGGCTATACGTCTCGCTTTATTCCGAAACAATATGTCGAACGAATGGCCGGCATGGGAAATTATTAAAAGCGTAATGGATGCCGAACCCGAATCCATAAAAGAAGACGTAAAAATCACAATAGAAGAAAATGGCAGTCTGCGCTCTGTGCTGAAAGTAGAACGTAAAGACGGTGACAGTAAATTTACTCAACGTATTTGCCTCACCGAAGGTGCTGCTGATGATCGCATCGACATCATTACCGATATAGATTGGGCAACAAAAGCTTCACTATTAAAAGCCGAATTTCCGCTGTCTGTATCCAATAAAGAAGCTACTTATGATTTAGGATTAGGAAACATAAAAAGAGGCAACAATACAGAATTGGCTTATGAAGTTTATGCACAACATTGGGCAGATCTTTCTGATAAAGACGGATCTTACGGTGTCTCAATTCTAAACAACTGCAAATACGGTTGGGACAAGCCTGACGATAATACGCTTCGCCTGACTTTGCTGCACACACCGGGTTCTGACAAACGATATGCACATCAAAGAACTATGGATTTCGGACACCACCAGATCATTTACTCCATAGTAGGACATACTCAATCTATTGAAAACGCCGGAATTATACAAAAAGCTGAAGAGTTGAATCAACCGTTAATAACTTATATTGCACCTAAACATAACGGCGTATTAGGAAAAACAATATCATTCGTAAATTCAGATACACCTCAAGTAGCCGTCAAAATGCTGAAAAAAGCCGAAAACGGGAACGGATACGTCTTACGGGTTTATGAAACAGCCGGAAAAGAAGTGAAAGATGCACATATTTCTTTCCCGACAGATATAGAATGGGCTCGTGAGGTGAACGGGATCGAAGAAAATGTCGGAGATGTACCTGTATCCGGAAACTCGATTTCTATCAGTTGCAGTAAATTCCAGCCCAAAACTTTTATTGTGAAACTGAAAGATCCGAAAAACAAATTACAATCGGCAGAGAGCAAAAGCATTGCTTTGAGTTATAATGCAAACGGCATATCGACAGACTATTTTGCCGAAATAGCTGATGTAGATGGAAATAAATGCTCCTATGCCGCAGAATTATTACCTGCAGTCTTAGAGGTAAACGGAATACCTTTCAAAATGGGAAAAGCAGGAATAAACAATATAATCAAATGTAAAGGCGACACAATCGACATACCTCAGGATAAAACATATGACAAAGTGTATATACTTGCTGCCGCAACAGACAAAGATCGTACAGCCACATTCCGTATAGGAGATCAAGCTGTCGATCTGAAAATCCCGTACTATAGCGATTTCTATTCACAATGGGGATTACAGAATTTCAGTGAAGGGTATGTAAAAGACGGTGTTATCGCCCATGTAGGCACACATCGCCACCATCAGGTATTAGGACTTGAAGGTTCTAACCAATATGTATTCCGCAACGAACCGTATCAATTTACCTATATCTATCGTCTGGAATTAGACATACCGAAAGGTGCGTCCAAAATTATCCTACCCGATAACGAAAATATCGTTGTATTTGCCGCAACAGCAAGCATCGATCCTGCCAATGATGTAAAACCGGCGATAGAACCGAGAGCTTTGCCTAAACAAACTCGGGTAATCGAATATACCAAGAATTAAGTAAAAGGAGAATTTCAAGACCAGACACCCTGATGGAATAATTCATCAGGGTGTCCTGTTTTTATTATATATTCACAAGTATTTCTTATACAGAATATTGTGTCTATTCCCATTTTATATTAATTTTGAAGCCCAAAACAATGTTGATTTTTCACCACTTTAGGCTGGTATAAGTTGTCAATATATGGCACAGACAATTAAAAGACAAAACCAACATTCATAGAATAGTTATATCTATTTTAATCCCACTTAAAACATATTTTAGGACATAATCAAATATTGTATATTACTATAGTATATAAATATATTTATACTTTACTGATTTACAAACCTATATGAGCATTAATCTTTTTAAAAATATAAATTTTAGACTTTTGTTATTTTATTTTCTGACCGCAATTTGTGCTGCAATATCCATAGAGATATTGCAATACAACATAATGCAAAACGAAACATCTGCATTTACATTAATAATCAGAAAATTCAGAAGCCTGTTCGATGCGTGCATGCTCATGCTTCCTTTTTTTCTCATGAACAAACGGAAATGGATAATTTTCATTTTATTATTTCTCTTGGATATATTTTGTTTATCTCAAATATGGTATTTCAGGACATATCAGACTCTGATGCCCTTTTCATCCTATTTTTTATTCGACAATGTTTCCGAGTTGCTGATAAAAAGCATTATCGGATCTATTCATCCGGCAGATATATGGGTCATTCTGCCCACCATACTACTATTATTTTTGTACTTAGGATTTTATAAAAACAATACCGAAGCATACGAACCTCTCCCAAAACGTATCGCTTACGGGGCAATGATATTCATAATTTGTTCTTTCGGGTATCTTGCAACACCATTAAAAGCAGCGATAATAAAAGATCCGAACCGACCGTCTCCTTGGATAAGATGGACTGCATCTTTCGGACCGTCATTCTATGTCGAAGCAAACGGACTTGTTCCTTACTTTGTTTATACTTTAACTAAAGCGACAACAACTTCAAAAAAAATAACACCAGAAGAAAAAAACTATATCGACCGGTTCATTTTGTCAAAAGAAAAAAAACAAATACACAATACGATTCTCGATCATCCCCGAAAAAATCTGATCATCATTATCGTCGAGTCTCTCAATTCATGGCTATTAAACAGGACCATAGACGGAATCGAAATAACTCCCAACCTAAACCGTTTTATAAAAGAAGATTCTGTTATTTCGGCTTTGCATATTCTTCCCCAAGTAAAAGACGGCAGATCAAGCGACGGGCATCTTATGATCAATACGGGAACTCTACCTCTGCAATCAGGAGCAGCGGCAACAACCTGCAAAACAAAGCATTTTCCGTCATTAGCCGATGCCCTAAAACCTTATGGCTATTATAGCGCCAATATCATCAGCGATGCCGGAAGCTTTTGGAATCAAAAAGAAATGTCTAAAGCCTTCTCATTCGACACGCTCTATGACAAAAGATGTCTGGAAAAAGACGATATGATACGTGGCAGTATCAGCGATAAATCTCTGATGCAACAAAGTTTTAGGATCATAAAAAATTTGCCCGAGCCCTTCTTCTGTCAGATCGTAACCGCCTCGACACACATGCCTTATGACACTCCCATAAACAGAACCCGGATATCCGAGTCCAAGCAATTCACTCCTACGGTAAGAAACTGCATGGAAGCATTCCATTACACAGATCAGGCGATCGGATCTTTTATCGATTCTCTGAAAAAGAACAATTTATATAAAAGTTCAACCATCGTCATCGTCTCCGATCATGATGAATTAGGAAAAAACGTTTTAGACGGCAGAAAAAAAAGAGAATTATCTGATAGAGAAACCGCGATGATTATTCTAAATGCTCCACTTTCTCTAAATTATAAAAATATTATGGGACAAATCGACATATACCCGACTTTACTCGATGTCATGGGCTTGAACAATTATTCATGGAGAGGAATGGGACACAGTATTTTACAATATCCCGTATCCAGTGCCGTACACTGGGACAAAAAATCGATATACGGAAATAGCGACTCTCCTCTTATACCTGATCAAATAAAAGCTTGGGACATATCAAATCTTATTTTATCCAAAGATTATTTCGGATCTTCTGCCTCTCGTCCAAAATAAAAAGGTTCAAGATATTCTAAACGACATAGTCTTCTACCAAGAGCTTATTCAAAATTTTCGATAAGAAAATATCATCAGGTCATTTCTGTATTTTCTTCCGGTCTGCTTCTCATTTTCATTTTTCAGATTGCCCGCTATCGTTCTTATAAAAAACTCAAATAAATTTATTACCGAAAATAAAAAGGGAGAACATAATGCTCTCCCTTTTTCAATATAACATAGATGAAAATCAATCTTCTACTTCAACACCCCACTGTTGTTTTGCAAGACGTTTGTAGTTATTATATCTCCATTTTGCATTATCCTGAGCAGCCTGGAATAATTCGGCAGCTTCGTTCGGATATTGTTTCATTACAGAAGCGTAACGAACTTCTCCCTTCAGGAAGTCTTGGAACTTATCCCATTGCGGTTCTTTGCTGTCCAGTGTGAACGGATTTTTGCCTTCTGCCTCGAGCATAGGATTATAACGCCACAAATGCCAGTATCCGCATTCAACAGCAGCAGCTTCTTCGGCCTGAGCTTTACCCATACCTTTCTTCAAGCCGTGGTTGATACACGGAGCATAAGCGATAATAATAGAAGGTCCGTCGTAAGCTTCAGCTTCGCGAATAGCTTTCAGAGTCTGAGCCTGATCAGCACCCATAGCGATTTGTGCGCAATATACATAACCGTAAGTAGAAGCGATCAAACCGAGATCTTTCTTGCGTACACGTTTACCGGCAGCAGCAAATTTAGCAATCGCACCTACTGGAGTCGCTTTAGAAGCTTGACCACCCGTATTCGAATAAACTTCTGTATCCAATACGAGGATATTTACATTCTTACCGGATGCAAGAACATGGTCGAGCCCACCGAAACCGATATCATAAGAAGCACCGTCACCACCGATAATCCACTGAGATTTCTTGATGAGATATTTGCTCAATGAAGCGATCTCCTTACAAATTTCACACTTATCGGCCGCAGCTTTTACCATCGGTGTGATCTTAGCTTCCAGTTCGATAGAACGTTCGGTATTTTCCTTATCGGCGATCCATTCGGTAAACAAAGTCTTCATTTCTTCGGGACAACCGCCTTCGATAGCCTGATTCATCAACTTAACGATACGTTCACGCATTTTGTCAACAGCAAGATACATACCGAAACCGAATTCACAGAAATCCTCGAACAAAGAGTTCGCCCATGCCGGACCGTGACCTTTTTCGTTTGTCGTATAAGGAGTCGAAGGGATAGAACCTGAATAGATCGAAGAACATCCTGTTGCATTAGCAACCATCTCACGATCACCGAACAATTGAGAAATCAATTTCACGTACGGAGTTTCACCGCAACCCGAACATGCACCGGAGAATTCGAAGAGAGGAGTAGCGAACTGTGAGTTCTTCACATTAGCCTTGATATCTACAAGATGCTGTTTGCTCTTCACGTTATTAATGCAATATTCCCAGTTGGCTGCTTGAGGCAATTGAGATTCAAGATCGGTCATAGCCAAAGCCTTACCATTCTTATTACCCGGACATACGTCAACACAGTTACCACAACCCAAACAGTCGAGAACATCTACCTGCATGCGGAATGTCATGCCGTCAAAAGCTTTTCCCACCGCTTTAAGCATCGGGAAATTCGCTCCTGATTGTTCTGCAGCATCAAGAACGAACGGACGGATAGACGCGTGAGGACAAACATAAGCACATTTGTTGCACTGTATACAGTTTTCAGCTGTCCATACCGGGACAAACGCTGCGACACCGCGTTTCTCGTATTTAGCTGTTCCCTGATGCCAAGTACCGTCTTCAAGACCTTTAAATGCAGATACAGGAAGCAGATCTCCATCTTGTGCATTGATAGGACGAACAACTTCGTTGATGAACGCCGGATCATTGTTCGGCAGCACTTCATCATCCGGCAGATTCGCCCATGCAGGATCTACAGTGAGTTGTTTATATTCACCGCCACGGTCAACAGCAGCATAGTTTTTGTTTACGACATCTTCACCTTTTTTACCGTAAGATTTTACGATGAACTTCTTCATCTGTTCGATAGCCAGATCGACAGGAATTACACCGGTAATACGGAAGAAAGCAGATTGCAGGATCGTATTGGTACGATTACCCAAACCGATTTCCTGAGCTATCTGAGTCGCATTGATATAATAAACGCTTATGTTTTTCTGTGCGAAATAGCGTTTTACTTTATTCGGCAAATGCTTTGCCAGTTCTTCCTCGTTCCAGATCGTATTCAACAAGAAAGTTCCGTTCTCACGAAGACCGCGAGTCACATCATACATACGCAAATAGGCCTGTACATGACAAGCGACAAAATTCGGAGTATTTACCAAATAAGTAGAACGAATGGGACTGTCACCGAAACGAAGGTGAGAGCAAGTGAAACCTCCCGACTTCTTAGAGTCATAAGAGAAGTATGCCTGACAATGCTTATCGGTATTGTCACCGATAATTTTTACGGAGTTCTTGTTAGCACCGACTGTTCCGTCAGCACCCAATCCGTAAAACTTAGCTTCAAACATACCTTCGCCACCCATGGCGATTTCTTCTTTTTGAGGTAAAGATGTAAAGGTTACATCATCAACGATACCGATAGTAAAGTTATTTTTCGGCATCGGCAAAGCAAGATTCTCAAATACGGCCAGTATCTGAGACGGAGTAGTATCTTTAGAACCCAAACCATAGCGTCCGCCTACGATTTCAGGAGCATTTTCTTGTCCGTAGAACACATCTTTAACATCCAGATATAAAGGTTCTCCGGTAGCGCCAGGTTCTTTTGTACGATCCAGAACGGCAATACGTTTTGCTGTTTTAGGAACAGCGGCCAAGAAATGTTTTGCAGAGAACGGACGATACAAGTGTACCGAAACCAAACCTACTTTTTCACCTTTGGCTGTCAGATAATCGATAGCTTCACGGGCAGCTTCCGTTACAGATCCCATAGCGATAATCACACGGTCGGCATCTTCAGCTCCGTAATAATCGAACAGACCGTATTTACGTCCGGTAATTTTCGAAATTTCATTCATGTATTCCTCTACGATAGCCGGAACAGCTTCGTAATAGTTATTACATGACTCCCGATGTTGGAAGAAAGTATCCGGGTTTTCAGCCATACCGCGAGCCACCGGATTTTCGGGGTTCAAGGCACGGTTACGGAATTCTTGAAGAGCTTCCTGATCGATTAGCGGAGCTAAATCTTCATTTTCCAACATTTCTATTTTCTGTATCTCATGAGAAGTACGGAATCCGTCAAAGAAGTTGACGAAAGGCACACGAGCTTTAATAGTCGATAAGTGAGCGACTCCGGCAAGATCCATAACCTCTTGAACCGAACCTTCTGCCAACATGGCGAATCCGGTCTGACGGGTCGACATTACATCTTGATGATCTCCGAAGATACAAAGTGCATGAGATGCCAACGTACGGGCAGAAACATGAAATACACAAGGGAGAAATTCTCCGGCAATTTTGTACATATTCGGGATCATCAACAATAATCCCTGAGATGCAGTATAGGTCGTAGTCAAAGCTCCGGCCTGTAAAGAACCATGTACAGCACCCGCTGCACCGGCTTCCGATTGCATTTCTTGAACTAATACGGTTTCGCCGAAGATGTTCTTTCTTCCGGCAGCAGCCCATTCATCCACGTATTCTGCCATGGTTGAAGAGGGTGTGATAGGATAAATAGCAGCCACTTCACTGAACATATACGAGATATGTGCAGCCGCTTGATTACCATCACAGGTCAACATTTTCTTTTGTTTGGTCATATTCTAAATATATATTTGAGAATTTAAAAATGCAATTACAATATTACTGAAATTAATATAAAAATCCGAACAACCACAGCGGAATTTTATTCTCCCTGCCGATTTCGGTACGATCTATCGTATAATAAATATCGGGATTTATTCTTCCCCGTATGTTTTCGCTCTCTATCTTAAAATTATACTTCTGATTAACAAGGAAATGCGTATTCTTTTCACCTTTATTCAACCGGTTATCCTTATGCAAGGTATTATAAAAGAATGTCTCCCGAACCGCTTGCTCTTCTACTTGAGCCGGACGAATCGGGTACATCAGATTCGTATTGTGCATATATACCATTGCCGGCTTTTTGGGAAATTCCTCATCAACAGGATACAACATATTGATAAGTCGGGCATCTTTCAGATATTTGATATAGTTCACGACTGTAGCCCTCGATGTCTGTATCTCTTTGCTCAACTGACTCACATTCGGAGCAGAAGGTGCATTTACGGCTAACAAATATAAAAGCTTACGCACTTTCGGTAGATAAGTAAGTTCTATCTGTTTGATGAAAAGGATATCCACCTCCATCATCATATTCATCGTCTTAATCAAATTTTCCGAGAAATTACGCTTCTCCAGAAAAAAAGGATAAAAACCATGATGCAGATAGTCTTGAAAATATGCCAAAGGTTTCACTTTATTACATATTTCCGATGCAATAACCGTATGATTGCATAACAACTCGTCCAACTTCACCGAAGGAAAATCCGTCCCCGCCATCAGGTTTAAATATTCCCTAAAAGAAAATCCCCTCAGATTATAAGAATCCGCGACACCCGAAAGCAAAGGATTTTCCTCTTTTAACCGCATCACAGAAGAACCGGAAAAAACAATCTTCAACTCCGGAAAGTGGTCATAACAATATCTCAACTCTTCTGACCAGCCGGGATATTTAAATACCTGATCGATCAATAAAGTTTTTCCGCCCTTTATTCTGAATTCATCGGCAAAATCGACTAATGTCCGTTCGGTAAAATAAAGATGGTTCAAATTGATATAAAGGCAAGAACGATCGGTTCCGAAATTTTCCTTAGCATATTGCAGCAAAAACGTAGTCTTTCCGACTCCCCGACTGCCTTTGATACCTATAAGCCGGTGACTCCAATCGATCTCCCGCATCAGTTCTCTCTTTACAGGAGAGTTTACATGCTCTACCAGATATTTATGTGTTCTAAAGAATGCTTCCACGCTATTGTTCTGTAAGACGGGACAAAGATAAAAAAAAATTGATTTTTTGCAAAGTAGAGATTACAATTTGTACTATTTTTTCTGAAAGTTTTTCTTCTCTCCTCCCAAAAGAAAAGATACGAAAATATTACATTTTGTTTGTTTTGGTCTATTTTTAATTTCAAATGTTCTTTTATTCATCTTATTGAGTTTCAATATCTTATTCGCCAACCCGAATATTAAAAAAATTTGTGATTTCAAACATATCTTCTTCTTTGCATCAAAAACAGAATCACTTTTTCGAAACCCCTATAATGACAGATATTTATCTCTATTTACATAATAATTTACTCCTTTCAAAATCACTTGTTTATAAATATTTTATTCAGTTAAAAAATGTATTCAAAACCATGCTCCGTATTTATTGACCTATCTTTGCATCAAATCTTAATTACATTAATTATGAATAAGTTTACTCGAAAAATGATGCTTGCAATCGCATGTATAATTGCAGGTTGTATAAATGTTCAAGCGCAATATCAATTGCCGAATCCCGGATTTGAGGGAACATGGAAAGAAACAACTTGGGGAGGCTTTCTCGGCAAATCAACAGAAAATGCCCCCCAATACTGGCATTCTTTCGGGACTGCTGCCGGAAATCTACAAAGTATGACAAAAGCCTCTGTTTCTCAAAGTACCGATACCCGTACAACAGAAGGCAGTTGCGCTAAAATTTCCGCAACAAACCCTATAGGTAATGTCGTAGGAAATGGAACACTAACCACCGGCAGAATGAATGCTGGTAGCATGACTCCGACTGACGAAACGGGGAATTACAATTTTACTGATCTTGAAAATGAAGAGTACCAACAAAAATTTACTGGTCTCCCTGATTCCATCTCATTTTGGGTAAAGTCGAAAATGGCAAGTTCAACCGAAGAAGCCCGGATGGCAGCAATCCTGCATGACAATTTTCGCTATCAAGATCCGACAAAAGACGAGACTATTCTCAGCCACAAAATCGGATCTGCAGAATTGAACTATACAACGACCAACGAAGAATGGGTACAAAAGACCGTTAATTTTGAATATACTCAAAATGCTACACCCTCATTTTTATTACTAACTTTCACTACAAATAAAACTGCGGGTGGAGGAAGTAAAGAAGATGTAGTATATATCGATGATATCGAATTTATCTACAATTCAAAATTAGAATCATTGAAAATCGGAGGCGTAGCGGTTGACGGATTTGATAAAAACACCTATAATTATACAATAATAGGTGATGGAGTCGTTCCTACCGAGGACCAAATAGAAGCCGTATCGGACGGTAAAGGGGCATCGATGACCCAATCGACAAATGGGAACACCATAACAATTACAGTATCAGGAAACGATATTTCTATCAATCCTGAAAATAAGCATGTATATACTCTCACTTTTGTTAAAGATCTTCAAGTAGAAAAATTTGCCGGAATATATAACGGTTCTATCGACATAGATCTCTCTGTAATGGATTTCGACCCCGCTATTATGACGGTTCCCGATCAAATAACGATTGAAAAGTCTGCCCTAAACGAGTTGCAACTTACATTAAAGAATTTTTCATTTAGCGGATCAACATTGGGAGACATTACCGTAGATAAGATTTCAGTGACCGAAAACGGCTCTAACTACAATATTAACAGCAAAGAACCGGTTACATTAAGCCTGATGGGAGGCTTTATTCAAGCAAGTGTATCTGTTTCAGGAACAATTCAAGCAGACGGTACTACAACCGCAACAATCGATGTAGATGCTACCGGTCTTGGAAAAATCCCTGTAACCTTTAAAGGCAAAAAGATAGAAGAAGGATTACGCCTAAATGAATTAGCTATATCAGGTGAAGCGAATGCCATCACTTTCGATCCGAACGTATTCAATTACAAATCTTTGGACATTACTTCTACCGATATCCTTACTTATACAGCCGATCCTTCATTAAAAGTAAACATCTCTATGGACGGAAACTGGATATATTTAAATGTAACCGACGGAGATAAGGCAAATATTTACAAACTGGCAAATGCAGATATTTCAAAACCGATAAAAGCGATTACTGTAAATCAAGCTATAGACGGAAATTTGGAATTATCCAACGGCTCGGAAATAAACGGAAATGCGACTGTTTCAGGAACGATAAGTTATGTTAAACAAATCGACGGAAACGCATGGAATGTAATCGGATTGCCATTCATTCCTACTGTAAATGCCATAACAGACAATACAACCGTACCTGCAGAAGCAGACTGGTACACTTATACGAACGAAAACGGTGAATATAAACCTCAATCTTTAAGTGCGGTAAATAATGCCTGCATTATGAAGCTCAAAACATATAATGAAGCTACAGCATTAGAATTGATCTCCATAGCTGGCAGTTCAATAAAAGGTGGTGAATTAACGATTACAGAAGGCTATAATATCTGTCCGAACAATACTTTGGCTACTCAAAAATTGACAGATCTCATCACTGCCGATACCTATTACCTGTTCGATCAAACAGCCCAAGTGTTCAATATAGTATCAGAGCCGTCAACAGCAACCGTTGCTCCATCGGAAATGTTCATCGCTTTAAAAGGTAACAATCCGGTTGCGACAATCGTAACTCCTGATGTTTATGAACAGGGAATCGAAAATAACGGAACAATCGAAAGCGCAAAAGTATATAGTACAAACGGAAATGTATTTGTTCAAGGTTATACAGGTACTGTCGATATTTATCTCTTAAATGGAGGTAAAGTTGCTCAAAAAGAGGTATCCGGAAACGATATGTTCCGGTTAGAACCGAACACTTATGTTATCCGTACCGGGACTAAAGCGACAATAGTAATAGTAAAATAATAACATCGTGTTTATCTTAATATAATAGAAAAGGC
>OGND01000813.1_pt1 | contig 15885 bp, 15 predicted proteins | sample 1573381 | NCBI WGS metagenome assembly OGND01 (sample SAMEA2581989, study PRJEB24529) | metagenome | biome: Human gut stool | place: China | collected 2011
TTCAGACAGGTAAAGAAGGACGTTCTTATACTAAGGTTATCAAAATGGTTAAGTCACCTAAGACTGGTGCTTATGTTTTTGATGAACAAATGGTTCCTAACGAAAAAGTTCAGGACTTCTTTAAGAAATAATATTATTTTCTGATAGATAAAAAAGTTCCTTTTGTCGGAAGACAAAGGGAACTTTTTTTATTGTTTCTATTCTCTTGTGAGGATGGATAATATGCTTTACAGGATCTGGTGTCGTAAATAATGATATAATATTTATTTGTGAGTGAACAAGAATAGTTATATCTTTGTATCATAAATAGATAATAAACATAAGCCGTATGGGATTTTTTAGTTTTTTTTCGAAGGAAAAGAAGGAAACTTTGGACAAAGGTTTATCCAAAACAAAAGAAAGTGTTTTTGGTAAGATAGCTCGTGCTGTTGCCGGAAAGTCTAAAGTGGACGATGAAGTGTTGGATAATCTGGAAGAGGTTCTGATAACTTCTGATGTTGGAGTGGAAACAACGCTGAAGATTATTAAACGCATCGAAAAAAGAGTTGCTCAAGATAAATATGTAAATACGCAAGAGCTTAATAATATTTTGCGTGAAGAAATTGCTGCTCTGCTTACTGAAAACAATACGGTCGATTCAGAAGAATTTACTGTTCCCGAAGGGAAAAAGCCTTACGTGATAATGGTAGTCGGAGTGAATGGAGTAGGAAAGACTACCACCATCGGTAAACTGGCTTATCAGTTTAAAAAAGCAGGGAAGTCTGTTTATCTGGGTGCTGCCGATACTTTCCGTGCCGCTGCCGTAGAACAGTTGGTGATTTGGGGAGAGCGTGTAGGAGTTCCTGTTATTAAACAAAAAATGGGATCTGATCCTGCTTCTGTCGCTTTTGATACTTTAAGCTCTGCTGTTGCCAATAATGCCGATGTGGTTATTATTGATACAGCCGGACGTTTGCATAATAAAATAGGCCTGATGAACGAGCTGACTAAGATTAAAAATGTAATGCAGAAAGTTGTTCCAGATGCTCCGCATGAAATATTGTTGGTGCTGGATGGTTCTACAGGACAGAATGCTTTTGAACAAGCCAAGCAGTTTACACTGGCAACAGAGGTGAATGCAATGGCGATAACAAAGCTTGACGGTACAGCGAAGGGAGGAGTTGTAATTGGTATCTCTGATCAGTTTAAGATACCTGTTAAATATATTGGTTTGGGCGAAGGTATAGAAGATTTACAGATCTTCCGTCGTCGAGAATTTGTTGATTCATTGTTTGGTACAGCTAACAAATGAGAAAAAATACAATAGACATTATTACGCTAGGGTGCTCCAAGAATCTTGTTGATTCGGAGAAGCTGATGAAACAGCTTGAAGCCAATGGATATAAAGTTACTCATGACAGTGAAAATCCTCAAGGAGAAATTGCAGTCGTAAATACGTGCGGATTCATAGGTGATGCCAAGGAGGAATCAATAAATATGATTCTTGAGTTTTGCCAGGCTAAGGAAGAAGGACGTTTGAAGAAGCTTTATGTGATGGGATGTCTTTCGGAGCGGTACTTGAAAGAACTGCAGGTAGAAATTCCTCAAGTAGATAAATTCTATGGTAAGTTTAACTGGAATGAACTATTGGCAGATTTAGGTAAGACATATCATTCAGATTTTGCTATAGAGCGTCATCTGACAACACCTAAGCATTATGCCTATTTGAAAATATCAGAAGGCTGTGACCGTAAATGTTCATATTGTGCGATTCCTATTATAACAGGAAAGCATGTATCCCGTCCTATGGAGGAAATATTGGACGAGGTACGTTTGCTCGTTTCAGAGGGCGTAAAAGAGTTTCAGGTTATCGCTCAGGAATTAACCTACTATGGCGTTGATCTGTATAAAAAGCAAATGCTTCCGGAACTCATAGAACGTATGGCTGAAATTCCAGGTGTGAAATGGATACGTTTGCATTATGCTTATCCTGCACATTTCCCAAAAGAACTGTTCCGTGTGATGCGTGAACATGATAATGTGTGCAAATACATGGATATTGCCTTACAGCATATCAGTGATAATATGCTGTCGAAGATGCGTCGTCACGTAACAAAAGAGGAAACATATCAGTTGATAGAGGAGTTTCGTAAAGAGGTTCCGGGAATTCATCTGCGCACAACGTTGATGGTAGGCCATCCGGGAGAAACAGATCAGGATTTTGAGGAGCTTAAAGAGTTTGTCCGTAAAGCACGTTTTGATCGTATGGGAGCATTTGCCTATTCGGAAGAAGAAGGAACTTACTCTGCAAAACATTATAAAGATGATATTCCACAAGACGTGAAACAGAAGCGTCTGGATGAACTGATGGAAATACAGCAGGAAATATCAAATGAATTGAGCCATAATAAAATTGGAAAGGAATTTAAAGTAATCATTGACCGCAAGGAAGGTGATTATTACATTGGCCGTACAGAGTTTGATTCGCCTGAAGTGGATCCGGAAGTCTTGATCAAAGATGAAGGCAGAATGCTTCGAACTGGATCATTCCATCAGGTAAAGGTTTATGATGCAGACGATTTTGATTTATATGCAACGTTAGTATAGTTTTTAAATAATTAAGCGGAAGACATGAACAATAAAGAGTTGATAGGCGAATTGTCACGCCGCTTGGGATATACCAACAAGGATGCGGCACGGTTGCTGACATCAGTTACCGGAATAATGGGTGAAGAGTTGCAAGAAGGGAAAGTAATCGCTATTCAGGACTTTGGAACATTTGAAGTCAAGAAGAAAATGGAGCGAATTACTGTAAATCCTGTTACTAAACAACGCTTCCTTGTTCCTCCTAAATTGATTTTGAATTTCAGACCTAGTAATCTCTGGAAAGAACGATTAAAGAAAATCTCCGATAATGAGTGATAAATTCACACAGCAGGACTTGGCTGATTTGCTAGCGCAACGCCATGAAATGAATCCGGCAGATGCAGAAGCATTTGTAAGGACTCTTTTTGCTCTTGTCGAAGAATCTGTAATATCTGATAAATATGTAAAGATTAAGGGACTGGGGACTTTTAAACTGATAGAGGTTGATGCCCGTGAAAGTATCGACATAAATACGGGGGAGAGGATTGAAATACGAGAACACTCACGTATTTCGTTTACTCCAGATTCAACGATGAGGGAAACCGTAAACAAGCCTTTTAGTCATTTTGAAACAGTTTTGCTTAATGAAAATACTCATTTTGATGATTTAGAGGAAACTTCTGAGTTGGAAGATGATACTGAAGGGCAAGAGGAAGAAACTGTTGAAACAGCTTTTGTAGAAGCTGAAGAAGCATCTCATTCTTGTTTAGAGGGTAGTACACAAACATCTCCCGATGTAGCAGTGGAAGCTGTTGCTGTAGAAGAAAAATCTGATAAGCAGGAAGATGTTTCGGAAAATGTTATGCAAATGCCTCAAAATGAACTTCCGGAGATTAAGGAGGAACCTGTTCGAAAGAATATATTTCGTTTACCATGGTGCATGTTGGCTACAGTTTTGTTGGCTGGAGTTATTTTAGGAGGTATTGTCGTATGGAGTATGTTTTCAGGAAGAAGGTATATTCCTGAATCTGTAGTTGGGATTCTTATGGAGAAGCAGGCCTCTGACTTGAAACAAGATACTATTGTTCGTAAACCAATCCAGAAGGATTCGGTAATTCAAACTCAACAGATTCTACATGCAAAGGAAGACACTGTGCGTGAATCTGTATCAATGAGTCCGGCACCAGAAAAAACAATCACTTCAGTTGTGAAACGGGAAACCTTGGCAGATACGGTTGAGTATGCTATTACAGGTACAAAAACTACTTATACCATCAGACCGGGAGAAAGTCTGGTACGTGTCGCATTCAAATTTTATGGAAATAAAAAATTATGGCCTTATTTGGTACAACATAATAAAGATATAATTAAAAATGCAGATGTGGTTCCTGTTGGAACTACGATTAAAATACCGGAATTGTCACCTAAGGCTGATAAGAAATAACGGCATACGTTTCGATATTATTTAAATATCTTTAATCCAATAAGACTTAAACGATAGAAGCAACTAGTTTTTTTAATAAAAATTAGTTGCTTCTGTTAATATAATGCCGTACTTTTGGCTTCGATAAAAAAAGGTCAGTTGACCGGTAGTTAAAATGTATATTTGAAAACATAAAAATAAAGAAATTATGGCTGAAGCTATTGACATTCGTGAATTAAACGAGCGCATTGAACGCCAGAGTGCATTCGTGACCAACCTGATGGCTGGTATGGATCAGGTGATTGTTGGTCAAAAACATTTGGTTGAATCATTATTAATCGGTTTATTGGCCGACGGACATATTTTGCTGGAAGGTGTTCCTGGATTGGCAAAAACATTGGCAATCAAAACACTGGCATCGTTAATCGACTCTAAATACAGTCGTATTCAGTTTACCCCAGACTTGCTTCCTGCCGATGTGTTGGGTACAATGATATATAGCCAGCGAGATGAGCAGTTCGTAACAAACAAAGGTCCTATTTTTGCAAATTTTGTTCTTGCTGATGAAATTAACCGTGCTCCTGCGAAAGTACAGAGTGCTTTGCTGGAAGCTATGCAGGAACGTCAGGTTACATTAAGTAAAGAAACTTTCCGCTTGCCTGAACCATTTTTGGTAATGGCAACTCAAAACCCGATCGAACAAGAAGGTACTTATCCATTGCCTGAAGCACAGGTGGACCGTTTCATGTTGAAGGTAATCATTGACTATCCGAAGCTGGAAGAAGAAAAGAAGATTATTCGCCAGAATATATCAGGTGATAAAATTAAGATTTCTCCAATTTTGAAGGCAGAAGATATCATGGAAGCTCGTAAGGTTGTTCATCAGGTTTATCTGGATGAAAAGATTGAGCAGTATATTGCAGACATTGTATTTGCTACTCGTTATCCGGAGAAATATGATTTGAAGGATCTGAAAGGCCTGATAGGTTTCGGAGGATCTCCTCGTGCATCTATTAATCTGGCACTGGCCGCACGAAGCTATGCTTTCATCAAACGTCGTGGATATGTGATTCCGGAAGATGTTCGTGCTGTTGCTCATGACGTGCTTCGTCATCGTATTGGCTTGACTTATGAAGCCGAAGCTACAAATGTTACTTCTGATGAGATTGTAAGCAAGATCTTGAATAAAGTAGAAGTGCCCTAATCATTTATCGGAACGATAAAGAATACTTTGCCTGAGCAATTTGGATTCAGATTGCTCAGGTTGGAGAAGAAAGCATATCATTAAGTAAATGATATGTAATATTTGGTGTATTTTGCTTTGGAAATACAAAGCGTAATCCGAAAATAGAATGGAAACAAGTGAACTATTAAAACGCGTTCGTCAGATAGAAATCAAGACACGAGGGCTTTCCAGCAATATTTTTGCCGGCCAGTATCACTCGGCTTTTAAGGGCAGGGGAATGGCCTTTTCCGAGGTACGTGAATATCAGTATGGCGATGATGTGCGCGATATAGACTGGAATGTAACCGCTCGCTTTGACAAGCCATTCGTAAAGGTTTTCGAGGAAGAACGTGAACTGACTGTCATGTTGCTGGTCGATGTTTCGAACAGTTTGGATTTTGGTACAGTGAAGCAGCTGAAGAAAAATATGGTTGCGGAAATTGCGGCTACCCTGGCTTTCTCGGCTATCCAGAATAATGATAAGATTGGTGTAATTTTCTTTTCAGACCGTATCGAGAAATTTATTCCTCCGAAAAAAGGACGTAAACACATTTTGTATATCATTCGTGAATTGCTGGACTTTAAGCCAGAGAGTACACGTACAAATATTCAGTGTGCCATTGAGTATCTGACAAACGTTTTGAAGAAACGTTGTACGGCATTCATGTTGAGCGACTTTATAGATGACCGTGATTTTCAGAATGCATTGACGATTGCCAACAGAAAACATGACGTAGTAGCTCTGCAGGTATACGACCGTCGTTTGGAAGAGCTACCGGATGTAGGTCTTATGAAAGTAAGAGATGCTGAAACTGGCCACGAGCAATGGATTGATACCTCATCAAAATCTTTACGGAAAACTCATCACGAATGGTGGAAATCTCGTCAGCAAAAGCTTCATGAGATATTCACTCATAGCAATGTGGATGCTGTATCAGTACGTACTGATCAGGATTATGTGAAAGCATTGCTTAATTTATTTGCGAAACGAAACTAAAATAATTATGAAATACAATAGTAGCAAGAGATATGTGAAGGCATTATGGTGTGCGTTGCTTTTGTTTATTGCAGCTCCAGCTGTAAAAGCACAAGTTACGGTAGAAGCTACCATCGACTCTTTACAGCTTCTTATCGGCGAGCAAGCAAAAATAAAACTTCAGGTAAGCATGGATGCTAATCAGAAGTTACGTTTGCCGTTACTTCGTGATACATTGGTTACAGGTGTTGAAATTCTGGATGTTGCAAAGCCTGATACTCAGCTGCTGAATAATGATAAGCGCTGGCTGATCTCACAAGAGTATACGATTACTTCATTTGACTCTGCATTGTATTATCTTCCTCCTTTTGAGGTTCTGGTAAACGATCAGGCATACCGCTCGAAAGCTTTGGCATTGAAAGTTTATTCGATTCCGGTAGATACTTTACATCCGGATCAGTTCTTTGGACCAAAAGATATTCGGGAAGTGCCTATAACTTGGAATGATCTTGCTCCGTTGGTTTATTCAGCACTTGCTATGCTGATATTGGGTGCGGCAGCTGTGTTCTTTATCATTCGTTACCGCGATAACAAGCCTATTATCAAGATTATTAAAATTGAACCTAAATTACCTCCTCATCAAGCTGCCATGAAGAAGATTGAGGAGATTAAGGCTGACAAACAAGTGCGACGTGAAGATCCGAAACTGTATTATACGGAGTTGACCGAGGTGCTTCGTACATATATAAAAGATCGCTTTGGATTCAATGCGCTGGAAATGACATCTTCGGAAATCATTGAACATTTGTTGGAAGTAAAAGATCAACAGTCAATCAGTGACTTGAAGACTCTGTTTATGACGGCCGATCTTGTAAAATTTGCTAAGCATGCACCTATGATGAATGAAAATGACATGAATCTGGTGAATGCCGTTGATTTTATTAATCAAACCAAAGTGGAAGAAGATCCGAATGTGAAGAAAGAACCAACAGAAATCAGGGTAGAAGAGAAGCGTTCAAAACAAGGTAGAATTGCGCTTCTATGCAGTATTTCAGTGGTAAGTATTGGTGCTGTAGTTTGCCTGTATTTGGTTATTTGCCACATAATCGACCTCTTTTTTTAACATTTAACTTGTGTAAGAACTATGATTTTTGCAAATCTGGAATATCTGTTTTTGTTGCTTCTGCTGATACCATATATCGTATGGTACTTCATGCGTAGAAAGAAAACAGAGCCTACTATGCAGGTATCTTCTACCCGCATGTATATGAATGCGCCGAAGAGCTGGAAGATTTATCTTCTTCATGCCCCTTTTGTTTTGAGAATTGTAGCCTTTGTCATGATTGTATTAGTGTTGGCGCGTCCTCAGACAACTGATAACTGGCAAAATACAGAAATAGAAGGTATCGATATCATGCTGGCAGTGGACGTATCAACCAGTATGCTTGCTGAAGATTTGAAACCCAACCGTTTGGAGGCTGCTAAACAAGTAGCTGCTGAATTTATAAATGGGCGTCCAAATGATAACATCGGTCTGACTGTCTTTGCTGGAGAAGCATTTACCCAATGTCCGCTTACGGTAGATCATGGGGTATTATTGAATTTATTTAATAGTATCAAAGGTGATATCGCTCAGCGTGGAATGATAGAAGATGGTACTGCTATCGGTATGGGACTTGCCAATGCAATTAGCCGACTGAAAGACAGTAAGGCTAAATCGAAAGTCATCATTTTGCTGACAGATGGTAGTAATAACCGCGGAGATATTTCTCCACTGACTGCGGCTGAAATAGCTAAACAGTTTGGTATCCGTGTTTATACTATCGGAGTGGGTACGAACGGAACAGCTCCTTATCCAATGCAGACCTATGCAGGAGTTCAGTATGTCAATGTTCCAGTAGAGATTGACGAACAAACACTGACCCAAATTGCCGGAACAACAAACGGAAATTATTTCCGTGCTACCAGCAATTCAAAACTGGAGGAAGTCTACAGAGAAATAGATAAGCTGGAAAAAACAAAACTGAACGTCAAAGAATTCAGTAAGCGGGAAGAAGCTTATGCTACTTTTGCTTTGATTGCTTTCTTCTGTATTTTATTGGAAATTTTGCTGCGTAATACAGTATTAAAGAAAATACCTTAAATTCAAGAATAATTATGTTTCGATTTGGAGAACCTGTTTATTTATATCTACTTATCATATTGCCGATATTGGTAGGGCTATATCTCTATTCCAATTATCGCCGACGTAAAAAGATTGCCCAATATGGTGATCCGGAGTTGTTGGCGCATCTTATGCCTGATGTATCGAAATACCGTCCGGATGTAAAGTTCTGGCTTGTTTTTGCTGCACTGGCTATGGTTATTTTTATGCTGGCCCGTCCTCAGTTCGGATCAAAAATGGAAACTGTAAAACGTCAGGGAGTTGAAACTATTGTAGCACTCGATATATCCAATTCTATGCTGGCTCAGGATGTTACTCCCAGCCGTCTGGAAAAATCGAAGAAATTAATTTCCCGTTTGGTGGAAACTTTCAATAATGATAAAGTTGCCATGATTGTGTTTGCGGGAGAGGCTTTTACCCAGTTGCCTATCACAAGCGATTATATTTCTGCCAAAATGTTTTTGGAAACCATTAATCCTTCACTTATCTCAACACAAGGAACTGATATCGCCGGAGCCATTAATCTGGCTATGAAAAGTTTTACTCCAAATGAAGGAGTCGGTCGTGCCATTGTACTTATAACTGATGGAGAAAACCATGAAGGTGGAGCTGTCGAAGCAGCGCAGGAAGCAGCCAAGAAAGGTGTTCGCGTATTTGTGTTGGGAGTTGGTTCTCCTGATGGAGCGCCCATTCCGGCAGAAGGAACGAATGAGTTCCGTAGAGATAAGGATGGCAATGTTATCGTAACCCGCTTGAATGAACAGATGTGTCAGGAGATAGCAAAAGCAGGTAATGGCATCTATGTTCGGGTAGATAATACAAATAATGCAGAACGGGCATTGAATGCAGAAATAAGCAAATTGGCTAAGGCTGATGTGGAGACTCAGGTCTTTACAGAGTTTGATGAGCAGTTCCAGGTATTGGCATGGCTCGCCTTGATTTTGCTTGCAGCAGATTTAATGTTGCTGGAGCGTAAGAATCCACTATTCAAGAATATAAAACTCTTTAAACAGAATTGATTTTATGTTGCGGAAAAAATATATGATGCTGGGACTCATGTTTGTTTCTGTTGCAGTTTACGGACAGAAAACAGAACGTGACTATTTGCGCAGTGGAAATAAGCTATATAAAGACAGCACTTTTGTAAAAGCGGAAGTCGATTATCGTAAAGCACTGGAGCTTGAACCGAAGTCTACGGATGCGATGTACAATCTGGGAAATGCTCTCTTGATGCAGCAGAAGGCAAAGGAAGCTATGGAACAGTTTGAAGCAGCATCGCGTGTAGAGAAAGACAAGGCTAAACTGGCTCAGATTTATCATAATATGGGAGTGATTCTGCAATCTTCGAAGCAGTTGCCTCAATGTATCGAAGCATATAAACAGGCTCTGAGGAATAATCCGAAAGATGATGAAACCCGATATAATCTGGCACTTGCTCAAAAGCAGCTGAAAGACCAGCAACAGCAGCAAGATCAGAATCAGGAAAAGGATCAGAAGCAAGATCAGAAAAAAGACGAACAACAACAGAATAAAGACCAGCAGGAACAAGATAAGAAAGACCAACAGCAGAACAACCAGCAACAGCAGCAGAATGAAAACCAAATGTCGAAAGAAAATGCGGAACAACTGTTGAAAGCTGCCATGCAGGACGAAAAGAACGTACAGGACAAGGTGAAGAAAGCTGTTCAGGTTCAAGGACGTAAATTGGAAAAAGACTGGTAATTTTAGGTGAATAATTATATAAACGAAATAAGGAAATGATGAGGAAATTTACTTTCTTTCTACTGTTGATTCTTACTACAGTATATGCATGGGCAGATAAAAAAGCGACTTTGACGGCTGAAGCTCCCGATGTGGTAGTAAGCGGGGATCAATTTCGCTTGACATTTACGGTCAACACACAAAAAGTGAAGGATTTTCGCGCTCCTTCTATAACAAAAGGATTTGATGTGCTGATGGGGCCGAGCCGTTCTCAGCAGAGTAGTACGCAAATTATTAATGGCAAGGTATCTTCAAGCAGTTCTATTACGTATACTTACATATTGATGGCAGGTGATGCGGGAACTTACACGATACCGGCAGCCAGTATCGAAGCCGAAGGTGAGAAGATATTTTCTAATGCCATAACTATAAAGGTTCTTCCTCCCGATCAGTCGGCTGGAAATGCTAAAAGCAGCCAGGGAAGTTCTTCTCAGAGTGCAAGTCAAGTTGCGAGCGGACGTATAACTAACAATGATTTGTTTATTACAGCAACTGCCAGCAAGACCACTGTACACGAACAGGAAGCTATCTTGCTGACTTATAAAGTATATACGCTTGTAAATCTTCGTCAGCTGTTTGGTAAAATGCCGGACTTGAAAGGGTTCCATACGCAAGAAATAGAATTGCCTCAGCAAAAGACTTTCTCATTGGAACACTATAAAGGACGTAACTATAACACGACAGTCTGGAGTCAGTATATATTGTTCCCACAGCAAACAGGTAAGCTTGAGATACCTTCAATAACCTTCGAAGGAGTTGTAGCAGTACAGACAATTTCAGATGATCCGTTTGATGCTTTCTTCAACGGAGGTGGTTATCGGGAAGTGAAGAAGAAAATTGTAACTCCTAAACTGACTATAAACGTGCAGCCTCTTCCGGCAAAGCCTGAAAACTTCTCAGGAGGTGTAGGTGAATTTACTCTTTCATCTTCTATTAATGCAAAAGATGTAAAGACGAATGATGCTGTTACTATTAAACTGACTATCAACGGATCAGGAAATATGAAACTGATAAGTACTCCGGAAGTGAAATTCCCTGAAGACTTTGAAGTTTACGATCCTAAGGTAACAAATAATTTCGATGTATCACGAAGCGGGCTTACCGGCAGTCAGACAATAGAATATCTGGCCATTCCACGTCATGCTGGAAACTTTACGATTCCACCTGTTGAGTTTACATATTTCGATTTAAAGACAAATTCGTATAAAACGCTGAAAACTGAGGCTTACAATATTAATGTAGCAAAAGGTAAAGGAAATGCCGATCAGGTAATTGCAGACTTTACGAACAAGGAAAATGTAAAGGTATTGGGCCAAGATATCCGATTTATAAAGTTGGGCGATACGAAGCTTATGCCAAAGGGTGATGTCTTCTTCGGAACAATCAGTTACTATTTATGGTATATCATACCATTTGTTTTGTTCGTGGGACTGGTGGTATTTTTCCGTAAGCAGGCGGCCGAAAATGCAAATGTGGCTAAAGTAAAGACCAAGAAAGCAAATAAAGTGGCAACCAAGAGAATGAAGCTTGCCGGAAAACTATTGGCAGAAAATCGTAAAAATGAGTTCTATGATGAAGTATTGAAAGCTTTGTGGGGATATATCAGTGACAAGCTGAGTATTCCGGTTTCACAACTTTCGAAAGATAATATAGAAGCCGAGCTGGCGAAATACGGAGTTGCTGATGATGTAATAAAAGACTTTATCAATGCCTTGAATGAATGTGAATTTGCTCGTTATGCTCCGGGAGATGAAAACGAAGCAATGGATAAAGTTTATACTACATCGGTAGAAGCTATCAGTAAAATGGAGAATAGTATCAAACATTAACAACAGACCGAACAACAAAAATTGATATGAAAAGACTATCTATAATAATAGCATTTCTGATCGGACTCTTTCAGTTTGCTTCTGCCTCTGTTACAAAGGCTGAAGCAGACAAAGATTATCAGGAAAATAAGTTTGCGGATGCGATAGAAAAATATGAAGCTATTTTGGCTTCAGAAGGTGAGTCGGCTGATATTTATTATAATTTGGGAAACAGTTATTATAAGAATAAAAATATCGCTAAGGCCGTATTAAACTATGAACGTGCGCTACTGATGAATCCAGGAGATGCCGATATTCGTTTCAATCTGGAAATGGCAAGAAGTAAAACAGTTGATCAGGTTACTCCTACAAGTGAAGTTTTTATTGTGACATGGGTAAAATCGCTGACTAACTGCATGAGTGAAAGCGGATGGGGGGTAACTGCTATCATAGCGTTTCTTCTCCTTTTGGCTGGACTGGCACTGTATATATTTGGTAATAGAATTGTATTCAAGAAGATAGGTTTCATTGCAGCTATCATATTTTTAGTCGTAGCTGTATGTGCAAACTTCTTCGCAAGCGAACAGAAAGACGAATTGCTGAACCGTACAGGAGCTATCGTTATGTCGCCAAGCATTACAGTTAAAAGTACTCCGAACGAAAGTGGAACAGACCTGTTTGTACTGCATGAAGGTACTAAGGTATATATAGAAGACAATTCCATGAAAGGATGGAAAGAAATCCGTCTGGAAGATGGAAAAAAAGGATGGCTTCCTGTTTCGGCAATAGAAGTTATCTGATTATTTTCTGTAATAACAGATATTTATGATTGATATACAGCAACTGATTGAAGCAGATAAAGAATTGTTATTAACTCTGAACGGAAGTTCTTCCTTGTTCTGGGACGGATTTATGTGGACTGTTTCCGGAACAAAGATATGGATTCCGGTTGGTGCTATGTTGCTGTATATCATATTCAAGAATACCAAATTTACTCAAGGGTTGCTTATACTCGTGATGCTGGTTTTGACTGTAACGCTTGCCGATCAGTTCTCTTCAGGGCTTTGCAAACCCTTGTTTATGCGTTTCCGTCCGGCTCAAGATCCGGAAATAATGTATATGGTGAATGTCGTGAATGGCTACAGGGGAGGAGCATATGGATTTATATCAAGCCATGCTGCCAATACATTTGCTGTAGCTACCTTTGTAGCTTTGCTCATACGTAATTGCTGGATGACTGTCATTATGTATATATGGGCACTGATACCATCTTTTTCACGTATATATTTAGGAGTACATTATCCGGGAGATATTATTTGTGGTGCTGTTGCAGGATGTGTAATAGCTTCATTGGTTTACTGGCTGTATGCATTTATAGAGAAAAAATATTTCAATCAGGCCCAATATGTTTCTGGACAATATACTATCACAGGTTTTGAGATAACTGATATCAAAGTGTTTCATACCGTTCTGTTATTGACTTATTTCTATGCAGTAGTGGCTGCATTAGTTGTTTGCAAATCCTTTTATTTCTGAGCAAAATAATTGCAGGTATAGCAAAAAAGTTAAATTTTTGTTTGCTTATTCATTTTCTTTCATTACATTTATATCGTGAATTAACAAAAGATTTTGTCTAACACTTTAAATTTTGATTACTATGAACAGAACGATAACATTCAATGAACTTCGTAAAATTAAGGATTCATTACCCAGCGGAAGCATGCATCGCATTGCCGATGAATTAAACTTGAGTGTAGAAACCGTACGTAACTTCTTCGGTGGACATAATTTTAAGGATGGCAAAAGCGTAGGTATCCATCTGGAACCCGGTCCAGACGGTGGGTTGGTGATGTTGGACGATACGACCGTGCTTGATAAAGCAATAGCAATTCTGAAAGAGCAAACAGCCTAAAGCTGACAATAAGTGCAAAATCCTAATCGGTATGTATTTTACTGATTAGGATTTTTTGTTAAGTATGATTCTGTGTGAAACCTTTTAAAACTTTAGTCTATGGAAGATAAACTCATTACATTATCCATTCTTACCTATTCGAAAGCACAAATCCTGAAGTCTGTACTCGAAAGTGAAGGTATAGAATCGTACATTCATAATGTGAATCTCATCCAGCCGGTAATTTCATCGGGAGTAAGAGTACGTATTAAGGAAAGTGATTTGCCTCGTGCCTTGAAAATTATAGAAAGTTCTTCATGGCTGTCTTCTGAGATTCTGGAAGAGAAATCTGCTGACTCCGACTCTGAAAAAGTTCCTAAAGTGCTGATTCCTGTTGATTTTTCAGCTTATTCTCTTAAAGCATGTGATTTTGGCTTCGATGTAGCTTCGCGTATGCATGCAGAAGTTGTTTTATTGCATGTTCATTTCACACCGATTTATATTCCTAGTTTGCAGTATGACATAGAAAACTATCAGGTTCCGTCAGGAAATGATGTGACAACGGTTAAAGGAATGATAGAAAACATACATAAACAGTTGAATAAATTATCGGAGAATATAAATGAAAAGATACAGAACGGAGATTATCCGAATGTAAAATATACATGTGTGTTGCGTGAAGGAATACCGGAAGAAGAAATATTATATTACATTCGTCAGGAGAAACCTTTGATTGTCGTCATGGGTACCCGTGGTGAGCATCAGAAAGATCTGGATCTGATAGGAAGTGTGACCGCTGAAGTTATTGAACGGAGCCGTTCATTTGTGTATGCAATTCCAGAGAATGCACCGGAGAAATCTCTTGAGAATATTCATAAGATTGCTTTGTTTACCAGTTTCGACCAGCGTGACTTGATCGCTTTCGATTCATTGATAACTACTTTTAAAGACAATAAGTTTGAGATTTCCTTTATCCATGTGAATTCTCACGAGGAAAAGCGTACATGGAACGAGGCCCAGCTTTTGCCGCCGCCCCGGGCCCCGCCGAAGGCCACATACTTCTTCCGGCACCGCAGAAACTCCTGCTGCCGGGGGATGGGCCGGTCCATGGGGAGAATTTTTTCCGTCACAGGCTCCAGTCCTCCGTTTCCTCCGCCAGTTCCACCCGGACCACGCCGCCGCCGGGCTGCTGCCCCTCCAGGGTCTGCTGAAGGTTCATCAGCTCCCGCAGAACGGCGGTAAGCTCCTTGATCTCCCGGGTGTCCAGGTCCTCCGCCAGCCGCTGCTCCGCCTGGCGGCGCAGCCGGGCCGCCAGATTCCGCAGCCGGGCGTTGGCCCGCTGGTCGTTGGTGCCGTGCCAGCCCTCCAGAACCGCCCGGCGGCCGATGGCCGAGGAGGAGACGCCGTATTTTTCCGCCAGGCGGCGATAGCTCCAGCCCTGGGCGTTGAGCCTCTGCAGCTCCTCCCAGGGGATGTCCTCCCGTCTCACCATGGAGCCGCCTCCTCTCCGCACAGGCAGTCGGCGAAGTAGCTCTCGGCGTAGTCCGCCAGGCAGTCCCGGCAGACGGTGCGGCCGTTGATGCGGTAGTAGGCCTGGCCCTGATAAATCTCGCCGCCGCACAGGTCGCAGACGGCCGCGGTGCAGCAGCCGTCCTCCTCATAAATTCTGGGAAATCGCATGTTGATCTCCTCCTTTCACCTGTACCGGGACAAAAGGGGAGTGGTGCCCATCCGGTTGCCGGAATCGGGGCAACGGTGGCGGAAATGGGGCGATTCCCGGGCCCTACGGACGGTTGCCGGGAAAACACCCCGTTCTTGCGGCCTGCCCATCACCAATCCACGTATTTGGTCATGCGGTCGGGGTTGGTGACCTGGGTCTGGGCCGGGGGCCTGCTCCAGCGCTCCCAGGACTCCGCACTGCGGCAGGCGGCCTTCCAGTCCCGCATGGGGGCCTTTCCCACCATCCAGCCCCGGGCCTGGTAAAAGTCGATGAAGGCCTGGGGCTCCACCGGCGAGCGTCTCTGCAAAACATAAGCCCGCACTTCATCCAGGGTGGGTGGGACAAAGCGCCC
>OGND01000823.1_pt1 | contig 15709 bp, 19 predicted proteins | sample 1573381 | NCBI WGS metagenome assembly OGND01 (sample SAMEA2581989, study PRJEB24529) | metagenome | biome: Human gut stool | place: China | collected 2011
TGATCGGCAAGAAGATTGTATTGTACAAGCCCGACAAGGACAAGCCGAAGATCGAACTGCCCCGTTAATCGTTATATTGCAATCGGAATCCGTACAGAGGGATGAAGTATGAGCAGAATAGGCATTATGGGTGGCACCTTTAACCCAATCCACATAGGACATCTGATGTTGGCAGAACAGGCATTGGAGTCGGCACACTTAGACCAGATTTGGATGATACCGACGGGCTGTTCTTATCTGAAGACAAAGGAGGGCATTACGGTTCTGCCCGGGACAGAACGTTATGACATGGTACAGCGTGCTATCGCAGATAACGACAGATTCCGCTGCCTGGACATCGAGATAAAACGTCCCGGAGACTCTTACAGCTATGAGACCATGGAGCAGCTGCACAGAGAATATCCGGAACATATTTTTTATTTCATCTGCGGAGCTGACTGTCTATTTACGATGGAACACTGGAAATGCGCAGACCGCCTGTTTGCTGCCTGTGAGATTATAGCTGCGGTACGGGGAGATGCGGATATGAAGGGAATGCAGGAGAAGATCAGTCAGTTGGAGGAACATTTTTCTGCGAAGATACAGTTGCTCTCTTTTCGAAGAATTGAGATATCTTCTTCGGAAATCCGTGCAAGAAGATCCGAAGGTCTTTCCGTGCGCTATCTTGTGCCGGAAGCAGTGAGGGAATATATGGAAGAAAAGGGGCTTTACCTGGATGAGTGATATCTTAAAAAAACTGACCAAAGAGATGCAAAAAGTACAGGATCCCAAGCGTTTTACCCATACATTAGGTGTGGAATACACGGCAGCGGCCCTTGCCATGCGATACGGTGAAGATGTGGAGCGTGCACAGATCGCAGGTCTGCTTCATGATTGTGCCAAATGCATGGAAAATGATAAACTTTTGTCTGCCTGCGAAAAGTATCATCTTCCCGCGACGGATGTGGAAAAGCGCAATCCCTATCTTTTACATGCCAGAGTGGGAAGCTATCTGGCGAAAAAGGAATATAAAATCGAAGATCCTGAGATCTTAAGTGCAATTTTGTATCATACTACAGGGCGTCCGGGCATGACTCTTCTGGAGCAGATCATTTTTGCTGCAGATTATATTGAACCGGGTCGAAAGCAGGCACCGAACCTTACCCAGATCCGCCACCTGGCATTTACGGATCTGGATGCTGCCGTGACGAAGATTTTAGAGGATACGCTGGAATACCTGAAATCGGGAGACGGTGAGATGGATCCCATGACAGAAGAAACCTATAACTATTATAAGAAGAATGAATCAATAAAATAGAAAGTGTGAGGAGTCAGCATGAGCGAAGAATCCAGAAAAATGGCAAAGCTTGCCGTAGAAGCATTGGATGATAAAAAAGCAGAAGATATTAAAGTAATAGACATCAGTAAAGTATCTGTGATCGCAGATTATTTTATTATTGCCGGTGGTAATAATTCCAGTCAGATTCAGGCATTATGTGATAATGTGGAAGAAAAACTGGGAAGAGCCGGTTTCCCTGCCAGACAGACCGAAGGCTATGAGACAGCCAACTGGGTACTGTTAGACTTTGGCGACGTGATCGTACATGTCTTTGACAAGGAAAACCGTCTGCTCTATGATCTGGAACGTATCTGGAGAGATGGCGTACAGATTCCCGTAGAGGAACTTTAAGCTTCATTGTCTCCCAGATGGAGAAAGAAGCTGACGAGATAGAGCCCGCTGATTCCCACCAGCACATATACAATTCTGGAAAGCCAGGACATGTCACCGAACAGGAAGGCTACAAGATCAAAGCGGAAAAGTCCGATCAGCCCCCAGTTCACGGCACCGATTATGGCTATGGTGAGAGCGGTTCCATCCAAATATTTATTACCCATAAAATCTCCTTATCCTGTCTGTATGGACTTTGTTGCTGTAAGTTCCATACAGACATTTTTTTGAAGTTTCTATTAAATGATTGTTTCGTAAATAGTCTTTCCCCAGGAATAAAAAATATACTATATTTATATTAAAATATGATTTGATTGATCTATTTTAATGTCAAAAAACATCAAATTAGAAAATAAAATCCATTGACAAAGGAAATAGAAGCGAGTAATATACAAAAATAACAATTATACATTGTATATTTGTATACATTGTTAAAAAGGAGGAAGATATTATGAAGAAATTTAACAAGTTTTTAAGTGTTGCCGTAGCATCTGCTATGGTAATGGCTATGGCTGGCTGTGGTAATACAGACAATGGTTCTGCAGCAACCGGTACAAACGCAGCAACTGAGAGTGCAGCATCTTCCGACAGTGCAGCATCCGGCAGCGTATTTAAGATCGGTGGTATCGGACCTACTACCGGTGGCGCAGCAGTTTATGGACTGGCTGTACAGCACGGTGCAGAGATTGCAGTAGAAGAGATCAATGCAGCAGGCGGTATCAACGGTTATCAGGTAGAATTCAAGTTCCAGGATGACGAGGCAGATGCTGAAAAATCCGTAAATGCTTATAATGCATTAAAGGACTGGGGCGCTCAGATCATTGATGGTTCTACCACCAGTGGTGCATGTATTGCAGTTACCGACAAGACCAAAGAGGACAATATGTTCCAGATTACTCCTTCCGGTTCTGCAGTAGAATGTGTTCAGTATGATAACAACTTCCGCGTATGCTTCTCCGATCCTAACCAGGGTCTTGCATCCGCACAGTATATTGGTGAGAACGGTCTGGCTGAGAAGATTGCCGTTATTTATGACAGCTCCGATGTATATTCTTCCGGTATTTACGAGAAGTTTGCAAAAGAAGCTGAGAATCAGCCGTTTGAAATCGTAGCAGCAGAAGCTTTTACCGCTGATAACAAGACGGATTTCTCCGTACAGTTACAGAAGGCAAAGGATGCCGGAGCAGACATGGTATTCCTTCCTATTTATTATCAGGAATCCGCACTTATCCTGACACAGGCAGCTGCTATGGGTTATGCTCCCAAGTGGTTCTCATGTGACGGTATGGATGGTATTCTCGGTGGTGTAGATAACTTTGATGTATCTCTGACCGAAGGCGTTATGCTGTTAACTCCTTTCGCAGCTGATGCAACCGATGATCTGACCCAGTCTTTCGTAACTAAGTATAAGGAAAAATACGGCGAGACTCCCAACCAGTTCGCAGCAGACAGCTATGATGCTATCTATGTGATCAAGGCTGCTATCGAGAAGAGCGGTGTTACTCCTGATATGAGTGTTTCTGATATTTGTGATGGTATGAAGGCTGCCATGACAGAGATCACTGTAGATGGTCTGACCGGTAGCGGCATGACCTGGACCGCAGACGGTGAGGCTAACAAGGCTCCTAAGGCTGTTGTGATCGAGAATGGTGCTTACAAGGCTATGTAATTTTGCTGACAAAGTTTCCAAAGAGGGTTACCGCAGGGTAGCCCTCTTTACTTAATGTCAAATACTTTGCAATAATAGGGGAGCAGTTGTTTTTCCCGGTATGTTCTGTTATACTTTATTTTAGATGATAATTTGTGCATTCGCATGAATGGAGGTAGTTCACATGAGTTTTATCAGTTATCTGATCAACGGTATCAGCCTTGGAAGTGTCTATGCGCTGATCGCATTAGGTTATACCATGGTATATGGTATTGCTAAAATGCTGAATTTCGCACATGGTGATGTTATTATGGTCGGTGCATTTATTACTTATACAATGTGCAGTACCATGGGGCTTTCTCCTGTGATTGGTGTTCTGGCAGCTGTTGTTGCTTGTACTCTGCTTGGAATGGCTATTGAAAAGGTAGCCTACAAGCCTTTGAGAAAGGCAACTTCCCCTTTGGCGGTACTGATCACTGCCATTGGTGTCAGCTATCTGCTGCAGAATGTGGCACTTTTGATCTTTGGTGCCAATGCGAAGGCATTTACCTCTGTAGTATCTGTTCCGGCGCTGAAGCTGGCAGACGGACAGATCAATATTACTGGTGAGACGATAGTGACGATTCTGTCCTGTCTGGTTATTATGGCCGGCCTGATGCTCTTTATTAATAAGACCAAAGCCGGTCAGGCCATGCTGGCGGTATCTGAGGATAAAGGAGCGGCACAGCTGATGGGAATCAATGTGGACGGAACCATTGCACTTACCTTTGCAATCGGATCCGGTCTGGCTGCAGTGGCAGGTGTGCTGTTATGTTCCGCATATCCTTCGCTGACACCTTATACCGGTTCCATGCCGGGTATCAAAGCTTTCGTAGCTGCTGTATTCGGTGGTATCGGCTCCATCCCCGGTGCCTTGGTCGGCGGTATCCTGCTCGGTATTATTGAAATCTTCGGCAAAGCCTACATATCTTCCCAGATGGCAGACGCTATTGTATTTGCAGTATTGATTGTTGTACTTTTGGTAAGACCTGCCGGACTGTTTGGCAAAAATATTCAGGAAAAAGTATAAGGGAAGAGGCAGGTGTATAATATGAAGAAATTATCAAATAAGAAAATGAATAAAACCTTCCGTGATAACCTTATTACTTACGGAATGGTGATCGCAGCCTATGTGATCATGCAGATCCTTGTATCTGCCGGAGTGGTAAGCAGTCTGCTTCAGGGCTTATTGGTTCCTCTGTGTACTTATGCGATTCTGGCGGTATCTCTGAACCTTACGGTAGGCATTCTGGGAGAGTTGAGCCTCGGTCATGCCGGATTTATGTGTATCGGTGCCTTTACCAGTGCCTTTTTCTCCAAAGTCATGGAAAATACCGCAATGCCTTCCGGGCTTCGCTTTTTCGTCGCGTTATTGATCGGCGCAGCATTTGCGGGTATTTTCGGCCTGCTGATCGGCATTCCCGTACTTCGCCTGAAGGGTGACTATCTTGCCATCGTAACGCTGGCATTTGGCGAGATCATTAAGAATCTGGTCAATATTCTGTTTGTGGGACTGGATGAGAATGGTTTCCACATTTCTTTTACCAACACTATGGATCTGAATATGGCAGAGGACGGGCAGGTCATTATTAAAGGTGCGCAGGGTATCACCGGAACTCCTCATGACTCCAATTTTACCATTGGTATTGTGTTATTACTGGTTACACTGTTCATTGTATTGAACCTGATCCATTCCAGAGACGGTCGTGCGATCATGGCTATTCGTGATAATACCATTGCAGCGGAATCCGTGGGAATTCATATTACCAAATATAAGCTGATGGCTTTCTCTATCTCCGCAGCTCTTGCAGGCGTGGCAGGAGTATTGTATGCACACAATCTGTCTACCCTGACAGCACTGCCTAAGAACTTCGGATACAATATGTCTATTATGATTCTGGTGTTCGTTGTACTGGGTGGTATCGGTAACATCCGCGGTTCCATTATTGCTTCTGTAATTCTGACGTTATTGCCGGAACTTTTACGTGGACTGAACGATTATCGTATGTTGATCTATTCCATCGTACTGATCGTTATGATGCTGTTTAACTGGGCTCCGAAATGTATTGAATGGAGAGAGAAAGTAGCAGCCGGATTTAAGAGTAAGAAGTCTGTGAAAAAGGAGGCTGAATAATCATGGCATTATTAGAGGCAAAAAAATTAGGCATTTCTTTTGGCGGACTTCGTGCGGTAGATGATTTTAATATCAGTATTGAAAAAGGTGCACTGTATGGACTGATCGGTCCCAATGGTGCCGGAAAAACCACCGTATTTAATCTGCTGACCGGCGTATATAAACCCACAGAGGGAATTATTACTCTGGATGGCAAGGATATCACCGGCAAAAAGACTATCGACATCAACCAGGCGGGTATTGCAAGAACTTTCCAGAATATCCGGCTTTTCAAGGATCTGTCTGTAATCGATAACGTAAAAGTAGGACTGCACAACCATATGGGTTACAGTACCATTACGGGAATTTTACGTCTGCCCAAATATTATAAAGTAGAAAAGCAGATGACGGAGGAAGCCATGGAGCTTCTGAAGGTATTCGGACTGGAAGCGGAAGCAGATACACTGGCTGATAATCTTCCCTACGGTAAACAGAGAAAGTTAGAGATTACCAGAGCACTGGCTACCAAACCGAAGCTTCTTCTGTTAGATGAGCCTGCTGCAGGTATGAATCCCAACGAGACGCAGGAACTGATGGATACCATTCGTTTTGTCAGAGAGCATTTTGATATGACGATCCTTCTGATCGAGCATGACATGAAACTGGTAAGCGGAATCTGTGAGGAACTTACGGTGTTGAATTTCGGTCGTGTGCTGTGTCAGGGTAAGACCAGTGATGTGCTGAACAATCCGGAAGTCATCAAGGCTTATCTGGGCGAATAGGAGGATAGATGACTATGGCAATGTTAGAGGTAAATGATATCAAAGTATATTACGGCATGATACAGGCCATAAAGGGTGTGTCCTTCCATGTAGATGAGGGTGAGGTCATTGCACTGATCGGCGCCAACGGTGCCGGTAAGACGACAATCCTGCATACCGTATCCGGACTGCTGATGCCGAAGGAAGGTTCCATTACTTTTGAAGGTCAGGATCTGGTTAAGATCCCCGGACACAAGATCGTATCCATGGGTATGGCGCATGTACCGGAGGGAAGACGAGTATTTGCACAGCTTTCCGTATTACAGAATCTGATGATGGGTGCTTACACCAGAAAAGATAAAGAAGAGATCGCTCAGACCTTAGAGACAGTATTTGATCGTTTTCCCCGTTTAAAAGAACGTCAGAACCAGATGGCAGGAACCTTAAGCGGTGGCGAACAGCAGATGCTGGCAATGGGCAGAGCCTTGATGTCTCATCCCAAGATCATTTTAATGGATGAACCGTCCATGGGATTGTCTCCGATCTTCGTAAATGAGATCTTTGATATTATCCAGGAGGTAAGCAAGAGTGGTACTACGGTTCTGTTAGTAGAGCAGAATGCGAAGAAGGCATTGTCCATCGCAGACAGAGCGTATGTATTAGAGACCGGTAAGATCGTTTTGGAAGGCAAAGCAAGTGACCTTCTGAATAATGATTCCATTAAGAAAGCATATCTGGGTGAATGACCCTTGGTGTAAGTCGCTGCGGGTGGAAGCAGCAGAGACAGAAAGGTATGGTGATTGGAATGAATAATGTAGTTATTACCATTGCAAGACAGTATGGAAGCGGAGGAAGAACCATCGGCGAGATGCTGGCAAAGAAGCTGAATGTCCATTATTATGACAAAGAACTGATGAAGCTTGCCAGCGATGACAGCGGAATCAATGAGGCTCTGTTCGTGAATGCGGACGAAAAAGTGAAAAACACCAGTCTGTTTCATATTGCCAAAAAAGAATATCACGGAGAACTGATCCCTCCGGAAAGCGATGATTTCACATCTACAGATAACCTGTTTAACTATCAGGCGAAGATCATCCGTGACCTGGCAAAGGAGGAATCCTGCGTCATTATCGGTCGTTGTGCGGATTATGTGTTGAAGGATTACCCCAATGTCCTCAGCGTATTTATTCATGCCCCGAAGGAATATTGTCTGGAAGGCGCAGCAAAGAAGCATAGCATGAGCCCGAAGGAATTGGAGCGCTTTATTAATAAGACGGATAAGCACCGTGCGGAGTACTATAAGTATCATACCGGACGGGAATGGACAGATGCAAGAAATTACGATCTGTGTCTGGATAGCTCTAAGCTGGGATATGAGAGATGCGTAGATGAGATCATTTCTTATATGAAAGTAAGATTCCCAGAGAACTAAATGTAAAATATAGTTAAAAACAGCCTGCAGAAAATCACGCTGCAGGCTGTTTTGCTATCTGTAAAAGCGGAATACACCAAACACAGTGCCAAGGATCTGGCAGTCATCGACGATGATGGGATCCATGGTGTCGTTCTCCGGCTGGAGACGGATATGTCCCTTCTCCTTGTAGAATGTCTTGACCGTAGCGGAATCATCAATCAAAGCTACGACAATCTCGCCGTTATGTGCTGTGTTCTGAGCATGTACGAAGACACGATCGCCGTTAAAAATACCGGCATTGATCATGGATTCTCCACGAACATTCAGAATGAACGATTCTCCCTTGGGAACCACATCGGCGGGAACGGGGAAGTAGTCCTGAATATTCTCCTCAGCGAGGATCGGCTGTCCGGCAGCAACATTGCCGATGACAGGGAGGCTTACCATCTCGGTACGTACCATCTGGAAACTGTCATCACAGATTTCAATGGCACGGGGCTTGGTCGGGTCTCTGCGGATGTAGCCGTTCTTCTCCAGAGTCTCTAAATGAGAATGCACGGAAGAAGTAGACTTTAGATTCACCGTCTCACAGATCTCACGGACAGTAGGGGGATAACCTCTCTTCAAAATTTCATCCTTGATATAATCTAATATTTCCTGCTGCTTGGCAGTGATCTTTCCATAACCCATAAATGACCTCCGATAAATGCTGGTTCTTGTTGTTAATTTATATAATGATTATAGCATAGCAAAAATTAAAAAGCAAACATATATTCCAAAAATATGTTCGATTTTTTGCTTGACATCAGAATACATGTTCGATATAATACAAACATAAAGAACAAATGTTCCCGAACACGTTTTCTTATATGAGGTGAAATGCGTTATGAGAGTACAGAAGAGTGTATACTATATGACAGACAGAGAGTTAAGAATATATAAGAGACAGCTGAGACGGAGACGTCAGCTGCAGCGCAGAATAGTTACCATGCTTGCTACCATCTGTGTGATTGCATTCTGTGCAGTGTCCTATCACGGAATCCGTTCCCTGGCAAGCTCTGGGGAAGATCAGCTGAAGTTCAAATATTATACACAGGTAACCGTTGCCTACGGAGAGACCTTGTGGGATCTGTCCGATGATTACATCGATTATGATGAATATAAGAATAAGAAAGAATATATTGCAGAAGTACAGAGTATTAATCATATGGCAGAAGAAGACTCGATCAGAGCCGGACAGACACTGATCGTACCCTATTATTCCTATGATTTTGTGAAGTAATTAGCGTGAAAAATAAGCATGATAGCTTATTTTTCACACGGCTATTAGTTGTCCGGATGCTCCGAATGTCTGTCAGAGTGTTCCCGCAGGTGAAAGGCATTAGCTGCCTGCTTACGGCGTTGTTCTTCCAACGCTGCGTAGTGTTTTCTTGTGGTATTGACATCCTTATGTCCCAGAACATCCGCTACCAGATAGATATCGCCGGTCTCTTTATATAGTTCGGTACCGTATGTACTGCGTAGTTTGTGGGGCGTGATTTTCTTCAGGGTGGTAACGCGGGAAGCGTATTTTTTTACCAGATTCTCTACGGAACGGACTGCCATACGACGATTCTGTAAGGACAAAAACAATGCATTTTCATGTCCCTCCGCGGGGATGATATGTTCCCGCTGTTCCAGATAGTCGAGCAGAGCGGTTTCTACTTCATCGCCGAAGTAGACGATTGCTTCATAACCACCTTTTCTCCGGATCTTGATGCCACCGTTATCGAAATCCACATCGTTAATATCCAGTCCCACACATTCCGATACACGAATACCGGTTCCCAATAAAAGTGTCAGAAGCGCTACATCGCGAAGCTTGGTTTTCTTATGATATTCCAGTTCCTTTTTGGTCAGCTTGGTGCCGTCCTCCACCTGATCCAGCAGAATCGCCACTTCGTTGGGCTCTAACCGGATGATCTCTTTTTCGTGGCGTTTCGGCAAGGGAACCAGTGCCGCGGTATTTTTCTCAATGCGTTCACTCTGAAAATAGTAATTATAGAAACTCCGAAGAGCGGCAAGTTTTCTTGCCTTGCCGCGTTCCTCGTTGGTGATATCTTTTCCGTCCTTCTGATACAGGCTCATATATTCTAGATATTCTTCGATATCCGTCCGTTGTACCATATCCAGAACGGACAAAGGCAGCTCGGTAATCTCTCTTTTTTTACAAAAGCTGTTCGTCTCATGAAGAAATTCAAAAAAGAGACGAATGTCATAAGCGTAGGCAAGCCTGGTTCTGGTGGATGTATAGGGTTCGATTCCACGAAAGAAATCCCTGCAGAACGGTGGAAGCGTATCCAGTACCTTACGAAGCTTCAGAATATTGTTCTTATTTTGTTCATCGTGGTAATTTTCTTCTTTAATGACTGCCAAAGTAATCGGTCCATCCTTCCATATTTCCTTTTTGAATTGCCGTAAATATACGATCCTTGACACCTGGATTCTCTCTGTTAAGCTTCCCAAGCAGTTCTTTGACATATTCTCGCCTGGTATGTCCGTCGGCGGGACAGGGACTTTTTACGACAGGAATCTGATATTTGCGCACAAAGCCGATGACTTCCGATTCCCTCATGTAGATCAGAGGTCTTATCACGGTCAAGTCTGTTTTATCCAGATGAGTTACCGGAGAGAATGTATGCAGACGACCCTCATAGAAGAGGGACAGCATCATAGTCTCCACCACGTCATCTTCATGGTGTGCGTATGCAATCTTGTTACATCCAGCCGCCTTGATGGCATCGTTCAGAGCACCTTTTCGCATTTTGGCACATAGGGAACAGGGATTGTCTTCCTTACGATCTTCAAATACGATTTGGGCAATAGAAGTATCCACTATGGTATAAGGGATGTTTCTGTCAGCACAAAGAGTACGGATTTCATCCAGATTCAGATTGAGAAATCCAAGATCGACTGTTACTGCAATAAGCGTAAAATGCTTCGGATAAAACTTGCTGAGTTCATATAAAGCCAGCAGGAGAGTAAGGCTGTCCTTACCGCCGGAGATTCCCACTGCGATCCGGTCACCTTCTTCGATCATATGATAATCATCCACAGCCTGTCTGACACGGCTCAATACTTTTTGTAATGTCATTGTTATCTCCATTCTTTTACTGGTATCTATTTTATACTGCCGGGAATTCTTTTTCAACAAAAACGACAGATTTCTTCTTGTGGTGAGTGCAAAACCATAGTATATTAAAAGAGATAAGATTTTATGAAGAAAGGTGTAGTTAAATGAAATACGACTTTAAAAACAATAAGTATTTTCGTTGGGGTCTGACCGCATTTCTGACCATTGCAGCCAGTATCTGTTTCTATTATCTGTTATTCCATGGGAACAGTATCAAAACAGGATTCCATACGATCACAGGAATTCTTATGCCCGTGTTATATGGTCTGGTGACAGCATATCTGTTGACTCCGGTATTGAATTATATAGAGACAAAGCTGTTATTCCCTTTGTGCCGGAAGCTGAAGGTGAAGGAAAATAAGAAGCGCAATTCCATTGTCCGTGGAATCGGCATTCTGATCACAGCATTTTTGTTTATTGCCCTGATCTACAGTCTGGTTGCCATGATGCTTTCTCAGATCGTTCCCAGTATTGTAAACATTGCATCTAATTTTGATACCTATATCAGCAACTTTACAAAATGGATCAGTAAGATCATGGATGATAATCCGGACTTGGGCCGTCAGATTACTTTACTGATCGATAAATATTCCGTAGAGCTGGAGAATTGGCTAAATGACACAGTACTGACCAAGACCAGTCAGGTGATCATGACAGTATCCTTAAGTGTGATAAATATTCTGAAAGGTCTGTGGGATTTTATTATAGGATTTGTTATTTCTATTTATGTTCTGGCAAGCAAGGAAAAGTTTGCCGGACAGGCAAAGAAAATGGCATATGCTTTCTTTGAACAGAAGTCCGCCAACCGACTGATCAAAAGTTTTCGTTTTACTCACAATACTTTTATCGGATTCATTGGTGGTAAAATCGTAGATTCCTTTATTATCGGATGTCTCTGCTTTATCGGAACCACCTTACTTCAGACTCCTTATGCAGCTCTGGTCAGTGTAATCGTAGGTGTAACGAATATTATTCCTTTCTTTGGTCCTTATCTTGGAGCGATTCCCAGTGCTATTCTGATCCTGGTGGTCGACCCGATGCATCCGCTAAACTGTGTTTATTTTGTGCTGTTTATTCTGGTATTACAGCAGTTTGACGGGAATTTCTTAGGCCCCAAGATTCTTGGTGATTCCACAGGACTTACGGGATTTTGGGTTATTTTTGCGATCACGGTATTCGGAGGATTATTTGGAATCCTTGGTATGATCGTCGGCGTGCCCTTTTTTGCGGTAATTTATGCGGCGATTAAGGCAGTAGTCAATACCTTCCTTCGAAAAAAGGATCTGCCGGTAGAGACTGTAAAGTACTCTTATCTGAAGAATATTGATGAGGAAGGATTCCATCAGCTGGATTCCAGGCTGCAAAGGGATCATGAGATCAAAGATCAAGCTGATTTCGAGCAGAATAAAAAAGATCAAGAAGAGAAAAACGTAGGAGAGAAGTAGACAGATGCGATTTGTAATACAGCGGGTACAGCATGCAGAGGTAAAGGTAGACGGTGAGGTAACCGGCAGCATCGGCAAAGGCTTTCTGGTGCTGATCGGTGTGGCTGAGACAGACACCAGGGAAATTGCCGATAAAATGATTAAAAAGCTTCTTGGTCTGCGGATCTTTGAAGATGCCCAGGGTAAGACCAATCTGGATCTGCATGCCGTAGACGGTGAATTGTTGCTGGTATCACAATTTACACTGTACGCAGATTGCAAAAAAGGAAATCGTCCGTCCTTTATCAACGCCGGTAAACCGGATATGGCGAATGAGCTGTATGAATATATTATAAGTAAATGCCGTGAAGACATTCCCAAAGTAGAAAAAGGAATCTTTGGAGCTGATATGAAAGTGTCCCTGCTAAATGACGGCCCATTCACCATATTGCTGGATTCCACGGAAATCTGCTAAAACAGCCAAAACAAGCTTTAAGAATCGTTGCAGAGTCTTTTTTTATAGAACTATTCGTTAAACTTGTCTTTTGCGCATAGTTGGTTCGGTGTCCTCTGTCCTAGTAAGGGCTGATTTGTTCCGTTTCAGACGGTCGGTTGTTGGTTTCGTTTTGGGGTGGTCAGGAATTGTTTTTACATGGTAGGAATTGTGTTGCTGTTGCGTGGTTGGGGTCTTGCTTTGTGTGGCTGTCTGTGTGGGGTGTGACATCACCTAGCCTTGACAGCATGAACCCGGAGCCGCGCCTTGTCAGTGCCCGGACACGTTCCCGTAGTGCATGGGCACGTGCCGCGGACACAAGGCTAACACGGCTCTTCCTACTGTCAAGGCACACTGGCGCTTACGGTGATGCTTGTGGGTGGGACTGCGTTTGACAGAGGGGATGTGTTGCGGTATGCTTTTGGTAAGGGTTTCTGTTGGTTCTTGCGCTGTGCTGTAACTTTGCATCCCTCAATGCATACAGTGCGTAGGTTCCCGGAAACGTTCCTTGTGTATGGTGTTGTCGGTGACGACTGGCAACACTTTTTCTATGCCCTTTTTCGATATTTTTCCTCTGCCGAAAATTAAATTTTTTGCAAGGTGAGGCAAAAGTGTTGCTATTGTCGAGTAGCCCTCCGGGCGGTTGGCTGTCGGAGAGGGTGGAAAATTTGTTCCTCTCTCCTGCTTTTTTTCCTTGGTTCGAACGTCCGAACGTGGCGCCACACGCAACGCTTTCTGTGGCGCCACCGCATTCCCGGGTGCCCTTTTTCCGTGGTTCTCTGGCGGCGGATACCGTGATTCTTCCTTGTTTCCGTTTCCGAAAGGAAATCCTTGGCTCCGCCGTGGAAGGCACCCCTAAAGGGGTTCAGAAGCGCTACGCCCGGCTTTCCAATCTGCTCTGTGGCTTATCATGTCACCAACTATGTTTTAGGTTTTCACCCGCAAAACACACATTTATCGCACAGTTGATAAACGCTCACGGAGAAGTAAATTCCCCTGTCGCATCAACTCTGTTCGTCCTTGATAGATCAGATATATGATTTATGACTGTCACCCCTTGATTCCATAGTTCGGATTGTGTGACAGTCACTACTGGCTGAAATATCTGCCTATCAGCGACCTCACGACGGTCTGCGCATGGTATCCCATACCAATGCTCAACGTGCGATAAATACTGGCACGTTTTGCGCATAGTTGGTTCTGCATCCTCATCTATTTGACACCTGACCTGGCAACTCCTCGACAAACTTGAAGTTATCCAGTGCTTATCTTTTAGAAAACAGCCAGCTACAGCGACGCCAAATCCAAGAAGATCTAGGACATATCCAAAGAAATTATTTCCGTACAGAGATTTATAAATCATCTGCTCTCAAATCTTGAAATCATCTCGCAATATTGTCATTTTTCTCGTATGGCATCGGCTCCCCATTTTCCTTATGTAGGCGTCCTATTTTATCGCAGATTCTATCGTACAAATTATCATTCACATATGCAAGCTTTTCCATATCCACACTGTTCTCTGATATTTTCCCACTGTAGAATTTTTTGGCGTATGTTCCACATTCTTTTATGTAAGCCATTATTAAATTAATTTCTTGTTTCTCGGTTTCTGAAAAAACAGGTTGTTCGGTTAATTTTCTACTAATAAAATCACAAAAATAGGAATAGTCATCATCCCAGTTAATATTTCCATTGTCCTGGGCTTCACATCGGATCTTTTCTATTTCTCTTAATAATTCTCCCTGCAGATTATCTGCTTGTCCAGCTTGCGGAACATAATTTTTCCAAATATATTTACATTCATCAAAATACTGCTGCTCATACTCTTCGCATATGATCGCATCCATCGTCAAATTGCTTTTTCCTCTTTTTAATTTATCAAATAATCCCATAATTCACCTTAATATCTCTTTATCAATCTGTTTCATCTTTTTTATAGATTTCGCCGTCCCATGCATGATATCCAGCAATATATTCATAATCAGGATATTCATTTATTTTATATAATTTCATCCCCGTATCAGTTTTACAAATCAGAACATTTGAAATAGTATATTCCTTCAAATCAGATGACGCTACCGGAGAATATTTTATTTCATTTAAATATATTGCATCTCCGCATTCTATTGCCTGATTTTTATAACTTTTATTATGCAAAAATAAATATCCGCCGCTGATTATTATAAGAAATAGAACTATTACAACTGAAACAATTATAAGTATTCCTTTTCGATTTCTGTTTTCCATCATATTATCCTACTTCTATGGTGTTAATCCCAACCTCTCTGTTTTCTGCCCTTTTCAATCATAAATACTGTAGCCGTTAAAGTTTATATTGCATGAAGTTGCCATTATGTACAAATCCAAAATCCGTATATAATTTAACTCCCATATCAGACGCTGTAATCTGTATTGTTCCACAGCCATATTCCCTGGCGTCATCTATAACACGGGATAGCAGTTCCTTTGCAATACCTCTTCTTCTATATTCCGGATCAGTATACATACTGGACAACAATCCTATCTTTCCACTTGGGCATCCAAAATAGGGAGGCTTCTCCACAAATGACATCCCGCTTGTTCCAATAATATTTCCCTCATCAAGGGCAAGCCAAGATACAAATGTTCCGTCCGCCATATGTCGAGTATAATATTCGTTCAATGCAGGAACCAAATCTATCTCTTCTTTAGCCCCTTCTTCTCTAAGCTGATTTATCCTCATGTGAATAAACGTATTCAGTTCTTTTTCTGTAAGTCGTTTATATCTAATATCCATTTTCACGATCCCCTTTATACAAACTGGAAGTTAGCGATTTCTTTTTCCGGTATTCTCTGTCCCACGGATTTCCTCATGATAGAAATAATCTACGATCACCGGATGCCCCTGCGGGACTCTGCCATAAGGCATTTCATTATCCACAAAGGCACAATCATACT
>OGND01000831.1_pt1 | contig 15597 bp, 9 predicted proteins | sample 1573381 | NCBI WGS metagenome assembly OGND01 (sample SAMEA2581989, study PRJEB24529) | metagenome | biome: Human gut stool | place: China | collected 2011
GGGAATGAGAAGTTCAGTACATCGCCTGCCTTAACAGAAGCCTCGGCGCCTTCGGATACTTCGATGCCGGTAACTTTCATTGCATCAGTGTCGTATACTTCGGGCACTGCTATGGTCACGGTCTTATTGGTCCGGTCTATCACACCCGTATAGGTATCATTCAGTTCAAGGGTGGTGAGCCATGTGTCTCCGTCCAGCTTCAGGTCGGATGTATTATCATCGCTGCATCCCGGGAATGCTAACAGCAGGACGATTCCCAGTACAAGCAGATTTAGTTTATTCAGTATTGATTTCATAATGTTCTTCTTTTTTATAAGGTTACCAGTTACCACAATTCTGCGTATAGTTTCCGTTGCTGGCACTCATCTGTGCAAACGGGATAGGCAGATATTCGTTTTTATTCTTAGTGAACGAGGCATTTGTGTAGATGGGGCAGTCCGCAGCTTCCTCGGCATAGAACTTATTCAGCACTTCGGCAGCTTCTCCCCATCTTACCAGGTCAAAGAAACGTTCTGATTCCAGAGCCAGTTCTACACGGCGTTCAAACTTCAGCAATTTCAGGGCATCTGCTTGTGAGTAGCTTCCTGTATAAGGCTGAATGTTGAAACGTACGCCATATTCCATTTCGTAATCGGCAATCATGGCTGTACTTTGTTTGGCGCGGTTACGCACTTCGTTAATCAGGCTGATAGCTTCGGCGATACGTCCGTCGTTCAGTTGGATCAGTGCTTCGGCACGCATCAGCAATACATCCGAGTAGCGCAGTACGATACGGTTCATCGGAGAACCCCACCAGGCACCCTTTATCAGGTAATCGCCATCCGGATCCACATTCTGCTTCAAGGTCACGTAATATCCGTAAAGTCCGTTGCTGCGACTCCAGGTAGTCGACTGATCCATCATATAGTTCTTATTGAATTCATAAGGGAATCCCGGCATGCCTACCGTCAGGAAGAGGCGTGGGTCAGCATAATCGGATTGTGAATTGTAATCGGTACTGTTAAAGGAATCCAGCAGCGGGTGTCCGTTAGCATCTGTCCTGAATGCGTTCACCAGATTTTGGCTCGGTTTGTAGAAGTCGCAGCCACCATCGGTAACTCCCGGAATGTTGGGAACAATCAGACCGTAAGACCAGTTACAATTACCGTTATTAGTACCGTCGTTCATGGAGTATTGCATGGCCCACAGGGATTCCACACCATTTTCATATTGAGGTTCCGGACGGAAGTTGTTGTGGAAATCCGATTCCAGCCCGTAGCCGCCTGCCGACATGATGGCATTGTCCGTGTATTGCACTACTTTCACCAAGTCTTCCGTGCTGAGGCTTGTCACTTCGTGGCTGTCTGCATTATCCTGATGATAAGCTTTGTACAGATAAGTCTTTGCCAGATAGGCAGCTGCTGCGGCTTTGGCGGGACGGCCTTTGTCTGCCTGCTTCACGGGAAGGTTATCATAAGCAAACTGGAAATCGTCTGCAATCTGTTGCCAGCCTTCGTCATTGTTGTAAGTAGTGTTGGAGAGATAGTTGTATTCTTCTGGTGACAAGTTGGCATCGTTGGCAAACGGAATCTTTTTGTACAGGCGTTTCAGTAAGAAGTGACCGTGTGCACGGAGGAATCTCATTTCGGCAATGCGTTGCTGCTTCAATGAATAAGTGCTTTCATCCACTTGTTCCAACAGTTGCAAAGATGTGTTGACGCGTGAGATACAATTGTAGAGACGCTGCCACATATCGCTGATGTTCCATGCCGTAGTCATAATGCCTTGCGATATGTCCAGTGAGTGGAATACATCACCGTCTTCCGTACCGTTTCCGCCTTTATAAGCGTCATCCGAACGTACGTCATAGTTCCACATGGAGAAGGAAGAGTTGATATCTTCGGCGGTAATCCATACTGCATAAGCAGAGATCACCAGATTGTCGATGTATGCCGGGTTCTTCAGCTGTTCGTCACTGATGGTTCCCTGGGGGAGCTGGTCTTCCAGAAAGTCGGTGCAACTGCCGCACATCAGTGAAAGACCTAAGATTGCTGTATATATTAACTTTTTCATAAGTAACTGATTTTATTGTTAAAAGCCTACATTAATACCGAAAGTTATATTCATCGGGATGGGGTAGCCATAGTTAGCATTTTCAGGATCTACTCCGGTGAATTCCTTGCTTTTGATGGTGAATACGTTCTGTGCACTCAGGTAGAAGCGCAGGCGCTCCATCTTCATCTTCTGGGCAAAGGTTTTCGGGGCGTTGTAGCCCAACTGTATATTGCGTAACTTCAGGAACGAACCATTCTCAACGAAGTAAGTGGAAACACGCTTCTCATTGTTTGTATCGCTGCGTGACAATGCAGGAATGGTAGAGTTCGGGTTGGTGGGTGACCATGCATCGAGTACTCGCTTACCTTTGTTCAGGAAACCGATGTTGAGTCCGCTCCAAAGGTCGGTCTCTTTTTTCAGGTCGCTGATGACGTCCACTCCCTGAACACCTTGCCAGAACATGGTGAGGTCGAAATTCTTGTATTCAAGGTAGATGTTCAGACCATAGCTGAAGTCTGGTGTCGGATCATAAATCCATTGTTGGTCTTTTTCGTTAATAATACCGTTGTGATCCAAGTCGCGCCAGCGGATACGGCCTATTCCGGCACCTTCCTGAGTGGCATGGTTATCAATTTCTTCCTGTGATTTGAAGATACCGTCAGCTACATAACCCACCTGCGAACCATTGGCGTGACCGATTACGCTTTGTACACCGTTACCTCCGAAAGTACCATTGGCTGCTACTGTAGTAGGCAGTTTTGTAATTTCATTCCGGTAAGTGGCTATGTTGGCATTCAGGTCATATTTCAATCCGAATGCAGTTTGATTACGATAACCGAGATTCAGTTCAACACCCACGTTCTTCATTTCTCCTGCATTGATCCATTGGCTGCTTCCTTCACCCATAGCGGCGATACCAGCCATCTGTACCAGGATATCCGTTGTCTTTTTGTAGAACCAGTCGAATGAGCCGTAAAGAGATTGTTTGAGAAGTGAGAAATCGAGACCCAGGTTGACCTGTGTGGTTGTTTCCCATTTGATGTTATCGTTACCGATCTGGTTACGCTTGAATCCAGACTGAAGGATACTGCCGCCATTGGTTCCGGCAATGTCATAGGAAGTACCGTAGCTTTGACCACCTGATTCCGTCACACCGTAGTTGGGAACGTAAATAGTATAGCGGGCAATGTTCGAGATTTCCTGGTTACCGGTCTGGCCCCATGAGCCGCGGACTTTCAGGTCGTCAATCCAACTGAGGTTCTGCATGAAATTTTCACGGTTCAGGCGCCATCCCAGTGAGAAAGAAGGGAATGTAGCATAGCGGTTATTCTTACCGAAACGTGAAGAACCGTCACGGCGTACTGTCATAGAGAGCAGATATTTATCATCATACGTATAATTCAGTTTTCCGAAGAAAGAAACCAGTGAATAGCCTTCGCCCGAACCGTAAGCCTGAGCCGTACCGGAACCTGCATTCGGCCACATATAGTCGGGCGTCAGGATGGAATAATCTTCTTTATAGCCCGAAAAATTGATATCGTCTTCGCGGTTCAACTCCATACCGACCATGGCGTCACCACGGTGTTTGCCAATTTCCAGATTGTAGGTAGCGATGGCATTCCACATCCATTTCGTCCAGTGTTCCTGCTTGGCTTCTACGGCATTCTTATCATTTGCCACATTACCTTCGGTGATAGGGTAGGTGAAGATGCGTTGTGATTTTTGTGCATAATCCAATCCGAAGGTAGAGCGTACATTGAATCCTTTGAAGGGATTGAGGTTGATGTAAGCATCACCAAACATACGCCAGTAAGTATAGCGATTATCAGAGTTACGATCCAGTCTTGCCACCGGGTTTTCGCGGTCAGGGTATCCACCTACCGGACCGGCATATTCTCCATTGATATCATAAACCGGCAGTGAGGGATTGAATTGCAATACATTCTGCAGGAATCCGCCTGGTGCCTGTACTTCCGAAGTACGGTTCAGGGTGAAATGTTCTCCTATGGTCAGGAATTTGCCAATCAGGTTGTAATCAGAGTTCATACGGGCAGAGAAACGTTCGAAGTCGCTGTCCTTGATGATGCCTATATTCTTATAGTAACCCAGGGAGAAGAAAGAAGAACCCTTTTCTGAACCGTTGCTTACTGATACATTGTACTGCTGGATAATACCTGTACGGGTGGTTTCGTCAAACCAGTCAGTATCGGCAGCCGGCACAGTATTGGCGGAATCTAGATATTTGGACATGCTGATGTTGTTCAGTTGAGGATAACCGTTTGCATCGTAACCCCAACTATACTTATAACCCAGTGCATTGGTATTGGGGTCCTGGCCTTCGTTTACGTAAGCCTGCCACATGGCGCGGCCATATTCTTCCGCATTCAGTACTTCCATCTTATTGGTATACATGGAAGCGGCGATAGAAGCATCGAAGTTAATCTTTATCTGTCCTTCTTTACCTTTCTTTGTAGTGATGATGATAACACCGTTTGCAGCACGCGAACCATAGATAGAAGCGGAAGCTGCGTCCTTCAATACCTGAATGGATTCGATGTCATTACCGTTCAGTTCGTGCATGCCCGATTTGGTAGGGACACCATCAATAATATAAAGAGGGTCATTGTTGTTCAGGGTTCCGATACCGCGGATGCGTACTGTAGCATTTCCACTGGGATTACCGTCGGCTGTGATGTTCATACCCGGTACACGTCCCTGCAATGCTTTGATCGGATTGTTTTCATTTTGCTTGGCAATTTCATCCATGCTAACTACGGAAATCGCTCCGGTCAGGTCAGCTTTGCGTTGAGTGGTATAGCCTGTGACTACAATTTCCTGCAGTAATTCGGATTCTTCTTCCAGAGTGATGTTCAGTGTAGCTTGTGCTTTCACATTCACTGTCTTGAAGCCGATATACGAAATTGTCAGTTCCACACCTTGTGGCACAGATAGTGTAAAGTTACCGTCAATATTGGTTATGGTACCGTTGCCTGTCTGGTTAGTCTCTATGACGGTTGCCCCGATAATAGGCTCTCCGTCGGTCTTGGAAACCACCTTTCCCTGTACCGTCAGGCGTTGGGCCTGAACGATTGTACATATTATAAGAAAGAGTGCAAATAGAAGCGATCTTTTTATGCCTTCCATGTTTTTAGATTTTAATTAATATGCTTTTCATTTTGTAATCGCTGTGGATTACCTCTCAAAACATGCTTTCCCGAGTGATGTTTTGATGTTGCAAAGAAAAGGAATTCTATGACAAGAGGCTGTAATTTATGTTTCATATGCTGACATATTTGTAACAAAATAAAGGGCAGGTATCAAAATTACCAGCTTATGAAACATAAATAGCAGGCTGTTTCTTTTTTATTCGCTTCCTTTGCAAAGTGCTTTCCCGAGCAACCCATTATTAATTAAATGTAATACCCAAAAACATCATGAATTTAAAAAACAATTTGTTGACCGTACGATGGACCCTTACCTTTATAATAGGTACAATTTGGTCGGTCTTTTCGTGCCAAGCTATTAACCCTCCTTTCGTGATTAAACATTTAGGTGACGGACAGAGCATTGTCCAGATTGAGAATCAAAAGAAATTCCTGTTGCTTCCTGTAGAGGAGGCCTCGCCGGAAGCAAAACTGTATATGATAGCAGACAATGACGTAGTACGCTATATGAATATTCGTCTGGCTATAAATAAGATAGATTACTTTGTTCCGGTAGATCTCTCCGGATTTGATAATAAATCACTTTCCTTTAATTTCCAGTTGATCCCTGATACCGCTATCTGCTGGGATAAGATGGAACTTTCTGATGAGTTCGATACAGCCAATCGCGAAGTATTCCGTCCGGCATACCATTTCTCTCCCAGATATGGCTGGATGAACGACCCGAATGGCATGGTATATAAAGATGGAGTTTATCATTTATTCTATCAATATAACCCTTATGGTTCTATGTGGGGGAATTTACACTGGGGACATGCAACCAGTACCGACCTCGTTACTTGGGAACATCAGCCCGCAGCTATTGCGCCTGATGCTTTAGGGACTATTTTCAGTGGTTCTTGTGTAGTGGATAAGGATAATACTGCCGGATTTGGTGCCGGTGCCATTGTTGCTTTTTATACTTCAGCAAGTGATCGACAGGTACAAAGCATGGCTTACAGTCTTGATAATGGAAAGACTTTTAAAAAGTACGCGCGTAATCCTATTCTGACTTCTACGCAACGTGATTTCCGTGATCCGAAAGTGATTTGGCATGATGGTACCAAGAAATGGATTATGATTCTCGCCGTAGGGCAGGAGATGCAGATTTATTCTTCACCCAACCTGAAGGATTGGGCTTATGAAAGTAATTTCGGTGAAGGACAGGGTGCTCATGGAGGTGTTTGGGAATGTCCCGATTTGATAGAACTGCCCATTGAAGGTACGGAATTGAAGAAATGGGTCTTGATCTGTAATCTTAATCCGGGTGGGCCTTTCGGTGGTAGTGCTGCCCAATATTTTGTAGGAACGTTCGACGGAAAAACATTCGTGAATGAATCCCCGAAAATGACGAAATGGATGGACTGGGGAAAAGATCATTATGCTGCTGTCACCTGGAGCAATGCCCCCGAAGGTCGTCATATCGCATTAGCATGGATGAGCAATTGGCAGTATGCCAATGATGTACCTACTATGCAATATCGTAGTGCAAATTCCGTGCCCCGAGACCTGAGTCTTTATACCTCGGCCGGTGAAACATATCTGAAATCTTCTCCTTCCAGAGAATTGTTGAAACTGCGTGGAAAAGAAGAAAAGAAACGTTCCTTCAAAGTGGATCGTACCTATAATTTGGATAAGCTGCTTTCCGATAATACGGGTACATATGAAATTGAAATGACAATTAAGAACCGGAATGCTGAGATTGTAGGTTTCCAACTATTTAATTCAAAAGGAGAAGAAGTGGATATCTATTATAATCTGGTAGAGAAGAAATTTGCGATGGACCGTAGTAAGAGTGGAATCGTATCATTCAGCCAGGATTTTCCGATAGTGACTTTTGCTCCAATAGAGGATAATTCGGAAATGACATTACGTCTTTTTATTGATAAATCGAGCATTGAAGCGTTTGGCAACGACGGACGTTTTGCCATGACAAATCTTGTATTCCCGTCGGAACCTTACAACCGCATCAGTTTCTATGCTAAAGGTGGAAGCTATACGGTAAGTTCGTTCAAGGTTTATAAATTGAAGTAAAATTAGTCTGTTTTACCTCTTTTCCTATACCTAATCTACACCAAAGCCGTACCAACTCCGTATTTGCTCCGTACCTAAGCGTTTGGACCAGACACGGAGTTGGTACGGCTTTGATACGGAGTTGGTATGGATATGATAGGCAGATTGGTCTATTTCTCTTTTATTCCTCTATTTCGATAGTGTATTTTCCTCTGAAGATTTCTTCGGGTTGCAGATGCTGCATCCAGTCCTTTTCTTTATATTCTCCTGTATAGTGTGCCCTGTCACAACGACCATACCACGGTTCTATACAGACGAATGGAGCATTCTTGGAAGGAGGCGACCACAAACCGACTACAGGTGCATTGAAATGCAGGCTGAGGTAAGGTTGCTTATCCTTATTATATAGAGTAACCTGCCGCACCTGACTGTTTTCCAATATCAGTGCATCTTTATCAAAAGTATGTATATCTAAAGGTAACAGTCCATCGGTTAATTTCAACGAATATTTGGTGTCTGGATCAGCGCAGCCCTTTTCGGAAATGAGGATATATTTCAGGCTATTCTTTTTTCCAAAGCCAAAGAAACCCCGCTCTTCTGTAGTTGCATCGAAATCCGGATAACAGAATGCCGGGTGTGCTCCAATCTGGAAATGCATTTCTTTTTCTCCGGTATTCTTCACTTCCCATGTTACATCGATTTTCTTGCCATGGATGCGATAACCAATTTCAAGACAAAATGGAAAGGGGTATTTCTTGAGTGTTTCTTCGTTGCTGACAAGTTGATAGCGCACTTCGTCGTCATGCTCTAATATGAGTGTAAACTCCATGTCGCGGGCAAATCCATGCTGTGTAAGGGCGTAGGTTGTACCTTCATTGCGATATTCATTTTCCCACACACTTCCTACGATAGGAAAGAGCACCGGTGAATGACGTTTCCAAAATGCGGGGTCTGCTTGCCACAGATATTCTTTTCCATTAGAGAAAATACTGCACAATTCGGCTCCATGTGCAGAGACCTCGATACTAAGTTTTCCGTTAAAGAGTATTTCCATAATGATTTATTTATGAGTTTGTTGTATATACTTGTACAAAAGTAGCTAAAATGCATGATAATAGGGCTCAAATACGGTTAAAAAACAGTCCTGTATCATAATTGATATTCTTTGTAACAAAATTGTTATCCTGTTGTCGTGGTATTCGCTTCCTTTGCAACATGCTTTCCCGAGCAAGAAATACTTAAATTAATACCATACAACCATGAAATCAAATTCTTCGTTATCCAAGCTCTTCCCGGTGATGCTTTGTTTCTTCGCCATGGGATTTGTTGATCTGGTAGGCATTGCCTCCAACTATGTAAAAGCTGATTTAGGTCTGACGGATTCTCAGGCTAACATCTTTCCTTCGCTGGTTTTCTTCTGGTTTTTGATCTTTTCCGTGCCGACAGGTATGTTGATGAGCCGTATCGGACAGAAAAAGACGGTACTTCTTAGTTTGCTGGTGACTTTTGCTTCTTTATTGTTACCGGTTTTCGGCGATAGTTATACGCTGATGCTGATTTCTTTCTCTTTATTAGGTATCGGCAACGCGCTTATGCAGACTTCACTAAATCCGTTACTTTCCAATATTGTCAGAGGTGACCGTCTGGCAAGTAGTCTAACCTTTGGACAGTTTGTGAAAGCGATAGCCTCGTTTCTTGCACCTTACATTGCCATGTGGGGAGCTACGCAGGCCATTCCATCCTTTGGTCTGGGCTGGCGGGTACTATTCCCTATTTATATGGTCATTGCTGTAATCGCTGTTTTACTATTAGGGCAGACACAGATCGCTGAAGAAAAAGAAGAAGGCAAACCTTCTACATTTGGTCAGTGTTTAGCTTTATTGGGTATGGGATTGGATGATGCTGCGTTTGCTACCAGTCTTTATTTTATTTTCCGTACGGCAGGTTGCTTTACAGGTTCTTTCATTTTGAGAAAGATGAATGCCAAATCGTTCTTTGCTATCAGTAGTTTTATGATGTTATTGGCAATGATAGGGCTTTTTGTTTTTCATTCAAAAACATCTATTTATATTTGCATTGCATTGATAGGTTATGGCAACTCAAATATATTCTCGATTGTCTTTTCGCAGGCATTGCTGTATATGCCCGGCAAGAAGAACGAAGTCTCCGGTCTGATGATTATGGGCCTTTTCGGTGGAACTGTGTTTCCGTTGGCAATGGGACTGGCAAGTGATGCGGTAGGACAAAGCGGAGCAGTAGCGGTAATGACAGTCGGTGTACTGTACCTGCTGTATTATACTCTGAAGATAAAGAAATAACTTTAAAAGAAAATTGCAGTATGAAGTTAATCTTAAGACTATTATTGACCGGCGCATTTTTACTTTCGTGTAATTGGGCGTTTTCTGGTGACATTGAATTGAAAATCAACAAAAAGTATCTGAATTTTCCTGTTTCTCATAAACAGGAAAGGGCGAAAATGACTTTTAAATCGGAAGGTAAGCCCGATTTGTCGGTGGTGATCCGTCTGGCATCCGGCGAAGCTGATTATTGGGTGTTTAAAGATGTTTCCGATCTTAAAGGTAAAACAATCAGAATAAGTTATGAGGGAGATGAAAAGGGGTTAAGTAAAATATACCAGGATGATTTTATAGCTGGACATGACAGCCTTTATCGGGAAACGAACCGTCCGCAATTCCATTTTACTACTCGCCGTGGCTGGATAAATGACCCTAATGGGCTGATATATCATGATGGAGAGTATCATTTGTTTTATCAGCATAATCCCTATGAACGTGACTGGGAAAATATGCACTGGGGACATGCTGTAAGCAAAGACTTAATTCATTGGGAAGAACTACCGGATGCCCTTTATCCAGATCATTTAGGTACAATGTATTCAGGATCAGCAGTGATAGATTATGAAAATACTGCAGGGTATAATAGAGATAATGTTCCTGCCATGATAGTGGCTTATACAGCTGCCAGTCCGGATAAGCAAGTGCAATGTATAGCATATAGTCTTGACAATGGGCGTACTTTTACCAAATATCAGGAGAATCCTGTGATTGATTCGAAGCATATCTGGAATAGTGTAGATACGCGTGATCCGAAAGTATTCTGGTATAAACCCGGCAAGCACTGGGTTATGGTGCTGAATGAGCGTGATGGACACTCTATTTACATTTCTTCCAATTTGAAAGAGTGGATTTATCAAAGCCATACAACCGGATTTTGGGAATGTCCTGAGTTGTTTGAATTGCCTATTGATGGAGATCCGAATAATACGAAGTGGGTGATGTATGGTGCCACAGGCACCTATATGCTTGGTTCGTTCAATGGGAAAGTTTTTAAACCGGAAATGGGAAAATATCAATATACAACAGGCTCTATATATGCTGCGCAGACATTTACCAATATGCCCGACGGACGACGTATTCAAATAGGGTGGGGGCGAATCAGTCATCCGGGAATGCCTTTTAATGGTATGATGTGTTTGCCAACGGAGCTTACCCTTCGGACTACTAAAGATGGACCAAGATTATTTAATGTCCCGATTAAGGAATCCGAGCAGTTGTTTACGCCTCTCCGTCAATGGAATTCTCTCAAGGCAAATGAAGCCAATGAATTGCTGAAAGAATTTGAAGATGCAGATTGCCTTAGAATTAAAACCACATTCAAGTTGTCTCATGCAACTAGTGCCGGATTTAATTTGTTTGGCCAGCAAATGCTTACTTACGATCTTAATCCGAATACAATAAATGGCGTGTTCTACTCTCCTGATGATATGACAAGTATGGAAATAACTGCCGATATATATATAGACAGAACTTCTATTGAAGTGTTTGTCGATAACGGAGCATATTCATTTTCAATGGTTAGAAAGCCGGATAAGAATAATAAGGAAGGATTTCATTTCTGGGGGAATAATATTGATATTAAGGATCTACAAGTATTTGGGGTTAAATCAATATGGGACTAATAATTTATTAATGGTTTAAATCAATCTCTTTTCGGAGAGTAACAACTTATTTATATATGAATACAATCGTTGGAATGGGTGAAGCACTTTGGGATGTGCTGCCCGAAGGAAAGAAAATAGGTGGTGCACCTGCCAATTTCGCTTATCATGTATCACAGTTTGGTTTTGACAGTCGTGTCGTAAGTGCTGTAGGCCGTGATGCTGATGGACAGGAAATATTAGATGTTTTTGCTCAAAAGAAGCTGACTTGCCAGATAGAGCAGGTGGATTACCCTACGGGTACGGTACAGGTTACTCTTGATGCTGTCGGTGTACCTTGTTATGAAATTAAAGAGGGGGTAGCTTGGGATAATATTCCTTTTACAGACGATTTGAAACGGCTTGCTCTTTCTACCCGTGCCGTTTGTTTCGGTTCTCTGGCTCAACGCAGTCCTGTGAGTCGGGCTACTATCCAGCGCTTTTTGGATACGATGCCTGACGGAGAAGATCAGATTAAGATTTTCGATATTAATCTTCGCCAGGGGTTTTATACGAAGGAGATTCTTTGTGAATCTATGCGTCGTTGCAATATCCTTAAAATCAATGATGAGGAATTGGTAACAATCAGCCGCATCTTTGGTTATCCGGGTATCGATTTGCAGGATAAATGCTGGATACTTCTGGCTAAATACAATCTGAAGATGCTGATTCTGACTTGTGGAACCAATGGCAGCTATGTATTTACTCCGGGCGTAGTATCTTATCAGGACACACCGAAAGTTCCTGTGGCCGATACTGTGGGAGCGGGTGATTCATTTACTGCTGCTTTCACATCTGCCATACTTAGTGGAAAACCTGTTCCTGAAGCACATAAACTGGCCGTAGAAGTTTCTGCTTATGTTTGTACACAGAGTGGGGCTATGCCAGAATTACCGTCTGCTTTTAAGAGTCGGTTGGAGTAAGTACCTGAAAGGTTACAATGAGATTGTTTTCTCCTTTATCATTACTATTCTGATATGGTAATGATAAAGGAGATTCATTTATATGGCAACTAATTTGGTATTATAAAGGCATTGTGTAGCATACAATACCTGTTTTCTTCCAACTTCCTTCTATTCCATATTCCTGTTTGTCTTCTGTAGTGTAACAATAATCATTTTCATTTGCTGCTTCGTATAGAGGAATGGCTCCGTCTACGGGTGAAGTATATACATATCCCAGTTCTTTTTCCAGTTGCCATCCGGCGTCTGCTTGTAATGACTCTACGGATAAACGTTGTTTTTGCCCGTTGCTATATAAATACAGAGGCACGGTATGTGTTCTTTGCTGTTTGTAGATGGAACAAACGGCTCCTTCGTATTTTCTGTTGGAGTGCACTGCAATATCTAAATAAGATGTATCGTATGTGTGATTTTTTCCATTCCAAGCCTGAAGTAACGGAGTTGTGGAAACAGACGATAATTTTTGGTTGGAAATATATTTTTCTATGGCATCTTTCACTTGTTTTCTTTTGGTGGCATCCTTTATCATATCATAAATAGGAAGGACTTTGTTTTGAGTGATTTTCGTTAAAGTATAATTTTCTTCATTAAAGGACTTCAACCAGGTGTTAAGGTCGGCGGTTGTCGGCAGTGAAGGCAATAAGGTTGTATTTCCTCCATAGAATTCGAAGATAAGTTGACCTCCTATGCTTTGTGCCACTTCCTCTTCCCATCCACCGACACTGCTTCCGGTAGAAAAGCCTTGCTGGGCCATTTTTGTCAAAGCGCTGACTAAGGTGATTTTTACAATGTCGGTTGCTGATGTCGCTGTAGGTACTGCTGTTCGGTAAAGTCCTCTGAATCGTGCTCCTATGCAGACATCTATTAAAAAGTGTGTGCCATATTTGTTTATGATATTTTCCGCTGTCAGACTGGTCACATCATTTTCAAACTCCTGAGTAAGATATCTGTATTTATATTTCTCTGAGATATAAAACGGTGATAAGTACCAGCGCTCCATTGTAAAGAGCTGTTCACTAGAGGCAAAAGAATATTGTGAAGAATGGTTGTAATCAGACTGGAATTCCTTATGCTTGAGAATGGTACCTACGGAGAGAGCGTTCTTGGAATTTACGTCTTCCAATATCAGGCTATTGCTAATGTTGGCAAGGAACGCTGTTGCATTTTCTCCGGCGTAGTTTTGGGATTCGGTAGAAGTTGCCTTCATACAGGTGAAGTCATATATATCGCTGTCTGCCAATTTATCCAAATCTATTATAGGTGCTTTTATGGCTTCGGGACTTAAGTAATCAGCGGTAACATCGTAGCCCGCACCAAGAATTTGCTTCATATTTGCCGGGTAGGTTTTGAAAATGACTTCCTTGTCAGGAATAGCTTTGAGTTCATAGACATCAGAAGGAGTTTCATCTTCCGGGGTGAAATCTGAATCTGAGGAACATGCATATGAAATACATGCCAGAATGAGAAAATAGAATAGCTTTTTCATAAAATAATAGTTTTCTAGTAGTTACATTGTATTTGTAGGCAAAAGTAACAGAAGTATTTGAAGGAGCAATGTGTACACGTCCTTTTTTAAAGAAAAAGTGTCTTGTTTTATATTATAGACGATTTTACATTACTGCACAAAGTTCCTCCACCTGCTTTTCAAAACTATCCCTCATCTTAGCCTTATTCTTCACTACGCTCCGATGATTGTAAATAGTTTGTGGCGAATAGAACAGGAGGGTGGCTATCTTAGAGCTATCTTTAATCCCCATACGTATCAATGCAAATATCCGGAGCTCCGTATTCAATATCTCTCCTCTTTTAGGAATGATTTCTTCACCTTCTCGTAATAATGCATTAAATTCTTCTATAAATTTGGGGTATAAGTTCAGAAATGCAGTATCGAAGTTTACAAAGAACTCTTTCGCATCGGTGTCTGATAGTTTAGTGGCATTGACTAACTTCAAAAGATCATCCGTTTGTTTTGCTTTCACCTTGCGTTTTACCAAATCCTGGTATTTATTCAGTTTATCTATATAGGCAGCACACAAATCCATGAACAGGCTTACATATTCTTCACGCGTATGATTGGTATCTACTAATGCTTTATTCAGATGCTGTAATTCCTGATTCATATCCGCCAGTATCTCTCTGCGTTTATGAAGTTGGTGCATTTGCTGGTAAATATAGATCAGGGAAATAACCAGTCCGATAGATAATATACTGATGCATATCAGTGACCATTGTAGTCGTTTACTTTTAATAAGGTTCTGTTCCTGATAAGACAGTACGATAGAAGGGAATTTCTTCGCTATCTCGAGCATGCGGAGGCGATTGTTATAAAACTGTGCGTCTTCCATGGAATAATTCAGGTAGCGGTTAGCACGCGATACTTCTCCACTTCTGTTTTTAAAGATATATAAGGCAAGTTCCTGCAGAGCCAGGTTTTCCTTAAGCGGGCATACCTGATCCGAAATAGCAGCTTTGATCAGATAATGCTCGTATTCGTCCCAATTCCCTAATTTAGAATGGACTAATGCCAGACCGTAAGTAACCATAGCATAAAGACGAACATTTACGGGAACTCCTTCCAGTGCTTTTTGGTAGTATTCTTTCGCTTCGGGATATCTTTGGTGACGATAGAGATTTTCTCCTTTCCAGTAGTTGTGTAATGACGAACCGACGGGTAGCACACTGATTAGAGAATCCTGATAGAGCATCTCTTTTTCATAATAGCGGGGGGCATATACTTTATCATTGGAGTATTCGGCCCACATACTGTAAGCCCATTCACAGGCGACATAGTATTCTATCTTTGACGAGGCATCTAAGCTGCGTGAGTCTATTTGTGCCAGATTCTGAATGGATTCGCTGAAATAACCTGAGGTGGAAAGAAGTACTGAACGGTGAATGATGCTCAGATTGCGATACGTGGGATTTGAAAGTTGTATGGCCACTTGTTCTTCCCTGTCTACATAGAGCATGGCCGAATCGAAACGATATGTATAGTACTCTTCATAAATGGCATTGTATAATCGGAAACGTTCATTTTCATCCATTGCCGGATATAGCAAATGTTTTAAACTGTCAATCCGGGTTTCCTTTTGGAGCGAGTATTGGTTGCGCTGTTTTAAAGCTGATTCCAATTCATTGGATAAGTCCGTTTTATTCGCTGCACGAAAAGGTACAAGCATAAATAGTAGAAATAATCCCGATAACAAGTATCTTTTCATAGGGTATATTCATTTAAAGTAGACAAATACAAAGATATTAAAAGTTTTCAGCAAACGGATGCATCTACCTGCTTTTATAAAATGGATACCTGTAATATATTTATAATCAGTATGATAATGGCGTGTATTACTTCACTTCAATCTACCTGACAACTACTTGTGGCAACAGT
>OGND01000856.1_pt1 | contig 15080 bp, 21 predicted proteins | sample 1573381 | NCBI WGS metagenome assembly OGND01 (sample SAMEA2581989, study PRJEB24529) | metagenome | biome: Human gut stool | place: China | collected 2011
AGCACTTCAGGACAGTAAAGCGCTGTTGTATTCTTCAGGTTGTTCATGGTTTGGTCATAATTATTTGCTATAATATAAATGGGGGAAACCCAACGAAACAAACCTGATAGAGAAAGGAGCACACCATGAAAACAGCTAGAGTTAGTAAGAGCATCATGGACAAGCTGAGTGCAACAGGTTATGCAATCGGCAGGAAATACGCCTACAGTGTGCGGGGGCGCATATCTCCGCGCCGTCTGATTGTAGATCGTATTCCGCGTTATTATTACCATGACGGCATTAACGCCGGGCCGCGTGTTTGTACTATCGACTATGCCCGCCGTAATGGCTTGTTAGATATTGTAGAAGTAAAGGAGATTTAACACAAATGAAGGTTCGTGAACTGCTGTGCAAGTGCTATAATTGCGATTATCGCCGAACGATTGTTACGATTTACGCCAGCGATGGCGGCTGGTTACGGTCGGCTCCAACTTGTCTTTCTGAGGATGTGAAAAATATGTACGTTCGGAATTTCAAGCTCGGCCCGGTGGAAGATGGACGTTTGACGGCGTTAGAAATTACAACCGAAGGGCGTGATAAATTATGAAATTCAAAAGTTATGAAGTTGTGCGTATGAAGCGTTACGCGCTCTCCCATCGGAGTTATGACTTTTTGGCAATGAATAAACAACTCATTACCCATTCCGCGCGGTACACCTTTATACAGGAAATGTGGAAAAACGGGCGGCGGTACATCATTGCAAAGCGTAAGGTTTTCGGAGAAGATAAAGAAGAGATCGTAAGGGTGGTGATTAGGTATGATTAAATACCTCAGAATCAGTAACTTTGAACAGGTGGAAAACTTCCTGCTCAGGCATCCAGACGAAGAATACAAGACGGCCCGGTTCGTCTATTACTTGAAAATAGTGGGCGATTGTGCCGGAATCTTCAGGCGGGCGACGGAATCCTGTACACGGAAGGGCCGGAAGATCGGAGACGAAGAGATTGTCGCATATTATCACGAAGGGGAGTTTTAATTATGAGAACACTGCATCTGTACGAATTTGAGTGGATGGACAAGAGCAAGGTTATTCCGGAAAATGTCCTTGCAATGGGAAGCAATGCGGTGGGCATTCGCAAGTTGGCTTGCTCCCACAGGGCGACAAGTAATGCGGATATCACACATCTGTACAACTATCTGTACCGGAACGGCAATATGCCATACATGACGGAACTGCCCAACGGTGACATTAGAATCCAGTATTTCAAGAAAGGATGATAGCAATGGCGAGGGAAGAGAAGAACAAGCCCACGCTGGTGAAGCCTGATAAACTGCCAGCCGGGGCAACCGCCAGAAGCGAACAGAAGCCGCCGGCGGGCAAAAAACCATCCCGGAAAAAAGCGGCGCGGGCCAGAAAGTCCGCGAAGCTGAAGGAGAAGAAAGAGACCAAACAGCGGAAACAGGGCGGCAAAGGTCGCCCTTTTCGTGCAAGGCCCTGGGAAGATTACGCGGGCGGGAGCAAGCCCACAAAAGCCTACACAACCGAAGAACTGAGGGATATTACCAGACGCGCGGCAAAGGCGGCAAATAGCCGCTTGCGTGCCTTGGAAAAGGCCGGTTTAACAAAGTGGTCATACAATATGGCTACGCGTCTGACAGGCAAGGAAAAGCCCAGATTTGCGGAAAGTAAGGCGGCAATCGGGAAGCTGAACCGCCAGCAGTTGGAAAGTCTGTTTTACAATTTGCGGGAGTACATGACCGCTCAAACGTCCACAGTTCAGGGTATGAGGGCACAGGAAGCAAAGTATCTGAGGGCCGCGCAAGAAATGGGTTTCGCGGGCACATCGGATGATCTGAGCGCCCTGTTTGAAAAGTACATGACAAAGGAGCTGGAAGCCCTTCTGGGGTCGGACGTTATTAGAGGTGAAATTATGTCAGGCCGTGCTTCTCAGGGTTCGCTTGATTATCTGCGGGAGCAGACAGACAAGCGGGCTGTGCTGGGGCGTATGGTAGAAGAGGACAAACGACAGGGCGCGTTACTACTGGAATCTTTACGGAAGTATGGGGTTTAATCATGCGTTTTAGTCAGGGTATCGAAATCGCGGAAAATAAGGCTGAGTTTCTGCCGATGTTGAAGCGGCCAAAAGTCGTTCGCAAGATCGACAAGAGGGCCAAACGTGGTGAGCGGCGCAGGGGTGATATCGAATACTATGATGTAACTTGCACGTTTGATATCGAAACCACCAACAGCGAAACAGACGGCTTTGCCTACTCGTTCCAGATGTGCATAGGCGGCGCGGTCGTGGTTCCGCGATACTTTGAGGACTGGGCAGATATCTTGGAAACCCTGATTGACAAATGGGGAATCACGACAAAGAAGCGGTTGGTGGTGTATGTCCATAACTTGGGATATGAATACACCTATTTGATTCAAATGCTGTGCAACCGCTGGGGCGATTGCAAGGCATTGTACACCAAAAGCCGGAGACCCCTGTATCTGCAATTTGACAACGGTATTGAATTTCGTGATAGCCTGAAGCTCTTCCAGAAGAGTCTTGCCCGGGCAACCGAAGGATGTAAACATGAAAAGTTGACGGGTGATCTTGACTATTCTGTTTACCGTACTCCCGACACGCCGCTGACAGATACCGAATTTGCCTACTGCGCGAACGATGTGCTGGGCCTGTGGGAAGCAATTGAACGCCTGAAATCAGAGCACAGTTACAACGCGGCATCTATCCCCATGACCAATACCGCAATGGTTGTGCAGGAAGTGAACAGCCGGATTTCCCATGATATGAAGTGCCGGAACGCAATGTCTCGCCTGCACCTGAGCAAGAATCAGACGCGGCTTGCATACCTTGCAATGGCTGGCGGTGATACCCACGGCACGCGGTGGCGGGCTGGGTACACCTACACCGATTGTAACTCCTATGATTTCAAGAGCGCACATCCATCCCAACAACTGCTCTGGAAATTCCCTTCAGGAAAACCGTTCGATCTTCCGGACGAAACGCCCAAAGAAGATATGGAGCGCCTGATAAGAGCCGGTTTTGGCTGGGTCGCCAAAATCCTTTTGGTTGATTTCAGGATCCGTCCTGATTGCCCAGACCCCTGTATTTCGGTCAGCAAATGTGCAACCATTGACGGGGAAATCGGGGTGGACAATGGCCGGTTGTTGGGCGCTCATGGCGCGTTCATCTACTGCGATTCAAACGACTGGCAACGCATCCGGGAAGGGTACGAATATAAAAAAATGGTAGCAATGGAAAGTTTTGCATTCCAGTTGGATTATTTGCCGGACAGTTTCCGTGAAACGATCTTTGAAAAGTTCAAAATCAAAGAGACTATGAAGGGTTCCCCAGAATATGCCTTTTCCAAAATCTGCGTCAATACGATCTACGGGGCCACGGCCCAGAAGCAAATCAGGGATGAATATGACGCGAAAATAGATGATGCAATCGAATTTACTTGCACCCACTGGGAAAAGACGCTGGAAGAGATGGACGAAAAACAGGTTGACAAGAAACAGGCCGAAAAGTTCCCGTTTCTGTGGGGCCTGTGGACTGCCAGCTTGACGCGGTTCTATCTGTGGCAAATCCTGAAGATCGTAGGCTGGGAAAAGGTGATCTACTGGGATACCGACAGCTGTAAATATCAGGGGCCGAAATGCCCGGGCGTTGACGCATACAACGCAAGAGTTAAAGCCCAGTGTGAACAGCGCGGGGTGGTCGTCACAAAGGCCAGCGGCAAGAACGTATATATTGGAGTAGCTGAGGACGAACACCCCCGGGCCGAATATGGCTATTCTGAGTTTCGCTTCCTTCATGCAAAATGCTATGCGGCCCGGACGTGTGACGGCATTCTGGAAAGTACAATCGCCGGAGTAGGCAAGAAAGAAGGTCAGGACGCGCTCGAAGATAATATCAATAATTTGAATGATTTCCTTGTCATTGAAAACGCGGGCGGTCAAATGCTGACATATCACGACAGTCCTATAAAGGTACGGGACGATTTTGAAAAGCCCACGATCTCCGCAAGCTGGGTCGTGATGACCCCGCGCCGCTATGAGGTGGGCGGCATCAATAACTTTGCTGAAGAACGATTAGGATAATGTTCCACATGGAACAATAAAAGCCGCCCACGGCCTGTAAGGTCGGGGGCGGCTTTGTTAGCTGTGAGTTAAATTACAACGATGTAATAGCGTTGTGCGTCTGGTAAATCGGCTTTACTGCTAAAGCTAGCACGAACATACATATCGCGGTTATAGTTAAAACTGGTGACAGACTTGATACTCTCCAGAAGGGGCGTCCCGTCCGGTTTGAAAACCTGAATTGCTTCGATCTGGGGGGGTGTGCCCTTTGTGCGGGGGTCAACGTCTGCAATCCCAGAATAGCGGAAGACAAGTGCAGGCCCGCCGTCCGCCAGGCGAATATAAATACCGATTGCACCAACGTGAAAAGGAGCGGCAAACGGTGTTGCGGTCTGCTTCTGTGCGATTTCGACATCCTGCGCGGCCTGTCCGGCAGTATAGGTAGCCTCTGTGACAAACCCCGTCACATCGGGAATTTCGCTTTTATCTGCCTTGTCGGTTTCCAGCTTGGCGATACTCGCGGCGTGCTCTGCCAGCTCGGTTTCCTGAGAGGTGACGCACTCCGCGATAGTCTGCCCGGGGTGCGCGGTGGCCCAGTCGCCCACAATATCATCCTGCCGCTTCTGGTCAGCGTTAAAATCGGTCTTGGTGACGTAATCGCCCAGAGCGGTTTTATCGGCCTTGTCGTTTTCCAGATCGGTGATACGGGTATCCTGTGCGGCCTGCCCTGCGGTGTAGGTCTCGGTCTTGACATAACCGGTCAGATTTTCGGTCAGATGCTGGATGGCATCGGTGTTGCCAGAGATCGCGGTATCCTGCGCGGTGTTCTTGGCTTTGAGATCGGCAATCTCCTGCTTGTTGGTGGCGTTGTCGCCCTCAAGAGCGGTAATCCGCTTCTCATGGTCTGCCAGCTCGGTAGCATGGGTTGCCAGCTCGGTAGCATGGGTTGCCAGCTCTGCGGCGTTCTTGGCAATGAGTCGGCCGTTTGCCAGCTCTGCGGCCTTGGCGCGGTCGATCTCAGCGGTCAGGGCGGCGTTGGTGTCGTCGGTCTTGGTATCCAGCTGGGTGAAATGGGCTTTTGCCTGTTCACAGCACTCTTCCAGTTTGTCCAGCCTGCCGTCCTGCTGAACGTCCTTTTCCTGAATGTGGGCGATTGCGTCACGGTTGGCCTCAATCTTTGCCTCATCCTCGGTAAGGTCAGACCGGAGACCATCGGTCACACTGGTGAGGTGCTCGATAGCCTGATGATTTGCCGTGATTTCCTCATGCTGGGCGGTAAGACGGCCCTCATGGTCGGCCAGCTTTGCGGCATGGTCGGCCAGCTCGTGCGCGTTCTTGGCGATGTTCGCGGCATTGTCCTGAATATTCTTGGTATTCTTGGCGATGTCGGCGGTGTTCTGGGCGATGCTGGCATCGTGGCTCTTGAGCTTGGTGTCGATACCGTTCAGCCGGGAATCCTGCTCGGTGTCCTTGGCCTGAAGGGCGGCAATGTCGTTGTCATTGCTGGTGATCTGCCGCTGAAGGTCTTCATCCTTGGCGTGAAGGTTTGCCAGATCGGTGGTATGCTGGGCGGTGGTGGCCTGAAGTCCGTCAATCTCGGTCTCAGCGGTTGCCATACGCTCGGCCAGCGCATCCACGCGGGCATTGTTCGCGGCCACGGTATTTTTCATCTCGGCATTGTCCTTGGTGAACTGGTCGATCTTCTCCCGGAATTCCGCGTTGTCAGACGCAAAGCCGGAGACCTGCGCGGACAGGTCTTTCACCTCGGCGCGGTACTGGGCAACCTGCGCATTGTATGCACCGGTCTTTGCCCAGTACCGTTCATTGGTGATATCAATGCCAGGGCCAACGTTGCATTTGCTGGTGTAGCTCTCCCCATCATGGGTGACGATGGTCAGGCTCTCGTAAGAGCGGTGATTGTCCCACTCGATGGGGTCAGCGAAAATCGGCACATACCGACTGCCCACATACTGAGAAGGGGGACACGGCCCGCAAGGCACAGGGGGCCGGGGCGGCATCGGGGGATGATGGGGGCCGCAAGGCCCACAGCCGGGGTCAGCGGGTGCGAAGGGTGCGGGCTTGATGGGATAGCCACAGTCAGGTTTACAACTCATATTGAAAACTCCTTTCAGTATTTGATAATCAGGTGTCCATACTCAGGCTCGGTGATATCCGTGCCCGTGTCGAAGGTCAGCCAATTCCAGTTAGCGGGGATGTAGGCGGCAAAGTGGCCGTCAGGGGTCAGGCCAAACCAGACAAAGCGCACCATCTCGCACACCATGGCGGGCAGATTTTTGTCTGCCCACTCGATGAACTTTTCGTTCTCGAAGTCGCCGCTGTTCAGGCGGTCGTTGATGCACTTCTGGGCGGTGTTCAGATCGGCAAGGGCCGCGTTCAGCGCGGCCACGTTGCCGCCCTGCGCTTCCTGCCCTTTTGCCAGACCCTCGCAAAGCCGGGTCAGGCTTTGAATCTGTGCAACCATCCACCGGAGATCGTACATGCCCGGGTCTCCGGGAACCATAGGGTCGGGCTGGTAAGGGTAGCAATCCATACTCAGTGCACCTTCCTTTCCATCTGCTTCCTGTACTCGTCCGCCTGAATCGCGGACTGCGTGAAGCTGTTATTCTCCCACCATGCCCACAGGGCGGCGGCGGTAGTCAGACCAGCGGTGACCCACTGTTCGACACTCGCGCTGTCAATGGGAAGCGGGCTTTTCCCGCTTGCGCTCAACAGCTGGTTGGTGAGGGCCAGAGCAAGTACGACAGTTCTTGCAATGGTCGCGGGTTCAATTTTGCTTTTCATACGAAATTCCCCTTTCTTTTGTTAAATTCTTCCAAATCGTCTATACGATGATTTGCAACCTCAATTTTTTCTTCCAGCACAGGCACGCGGCGGGCAAAATTATTGTGCTCGCGCACCTCGCGGGTCAGCTCGTCAAGCCGGGTTTCGGTGACGGCTTGCGCCCTGCTGTTTGCAATCAGCACGCCGATTAGCGTAACGCCGCCACTCAAAAGAGCGACAATGATTTCTGATACCATAATAACACCTCGCTCAGTAAACGTCAAGACAAAATGTCCGGCGGAAGCTGTCCGCGATGAAATCGTAGACGTTGAACAGAACGCTCTCCCGCTCTTCCTTTATCATAGCTTGCGTGGTGGTAACGCCGATATTGCCGCCCCTGCTCTCTTCATGGATAACGGAAACAGTCTCTTTCTCTTTTCCGGTCTCCATTCCGTGCGTTGTGTCAGAGTGCGTGCCCGCCTTGGCATCATGGGCGGTTTCCCGCTCTCCGGTCTTTCCCTCGGTGTGCCCACGGGCGGCGGTACTCCCCTTGTCCCCGTATTCGCTGGACTGTCTGCCGATTTCGTCAGAGTGCCCGGTGGTCAGCTGGGTTTCCTGCCCGGTGGTCTCGGTGTCGCTGGTCTCATGGGTTTTACCATCGTCCGTCTCGGTGGACGTGCCCACAGTATTACTACCGGTGGTTTCGTTTTCTGTCCAGTCAATGGCCTTTCGGTCAACGGCTGTGCCTTTTTCATCATAATCCGTGTGCTGGGTATCATAGGGCTGGTACGATGCTTCATTTTCAGAAGAGATTTTCCCTTCCACGTCTGTGGTGGAAGTTTTCGTTGTGGTCAGATCGTCCGTCTGGGTCTCGGTGTGGGTCGTAAGCCGGGTTCCGGTGGTATCAGAAGTGGTTTTCCCGTCTTTCTGCATGTGGCTGGTTCCGTCCGTGTCAGAGTGGCTGGTTCCATGGGTCTGGCTCTCAGCTGTGCCGGACGTGTCCCCGTGCCGGGCATCGGTTCCGGTGTTCCAGCCATCGCCGGTGGTGTCCTCATGGTACAACGTGCCGTCAGTGTTCCAGCCGTCTTTGCTTCCTGCGTGCTGGGCCTTTTCGGTCACATCCCCGCTGTTCTTCTGGACGTGCTGGGCGGCGGTATCCTTGTCCCGGGTGGTGGTATCCTTGGTGATGATATGCGCGTCAGTGTTCCAGATGGGATTGTATTCCAGCTGAGTGGTTCTCAGCAGTTTTTCCCAGATCGGGAGATTTTCAGTGCTCCAGAAAAACAGCTCGGATTTCATCCAAACCGGGTCAGGGTGGTAAAGGGGGGCAAGGCCGTGTTTGCGCCTGATCGCCTGTACCACCATTGTTTTTTCCATCCCCAGGGGAACAACCATATTTGCGAACAGATCGCGGTCGAACAGCAACAAAGATTCAAGATTTGCACTCGTCAGCTGATTCACCAGCATTGTTCTGCACCTCGCTTCCCTCGGTGAAACTGATATCCGGTTCCACCATTTCAAATGTGATGTTCATATTATACATACGGTTGACCACTTCCAACGATTTCTCCAACGTGATCTTCCAGACCTCGCGGCGGTTGAAGGTCTCCGCGTCTGCGGCCTTGCTCTCGGTAACTACCATCCGTTCTTTCTTGTTGGGCTGGACAGATACACCCAGTTCCCGGTAGAAGTCACACAAGATGTTCCTGCGGTACTCCATCAGATCGGGAAGAATGAAGTTTTTGGACAAATCGCGGTCGATCTGCATAATGGGAAGAGAGTACTCCCCATCTGTTCCCCTGGCATCGGGGCGGCGAAGATCGGGGTTCACAATGATACCGGTTTCACCATTCGCCAGCTTTTGGAAGAGTGCTTCCAGACTGCGCTTTTGCTTGTCGTCCTTGGCAAACGCGCCGTAAGCAAAGCGGGCGTTCAGGGCGCTTTGCCGGATTGCAACCTCGGCGTTCTGCATCTCCACGGCATACTTTTCAATGATATCCCAAACTCCGCGATAATCGGGGGTCAGCTTGATAACGCCGCATTCCGTGCCGATTTCCAGCGGACGCGGGAAATTGAAGAACGGGGTGGAAATCTGCATACCGCGCGGTTGGAACTGAAGCCCGTATCCGGTCGGGAATCCGGGCTGAGTAACAACGCCGTATTTCCTGCTATTGAAAACCACACAATATCCCATACGGAACAGCTGGTAAAGGAACGCGTCATAATCCCACTCGATCTGCCCGACTGCCGCCTTGGGAAGTCCGTCAAACTTTACCAGACCGCGCAACCGCTGGAAAAACGATCTCTCCCAGTAGCCCAACGCATCGGTTGAAAAACTCGCGCCCACAAAACAGGGGAACGGCATACCGCCGTCATAATGCCCATCATAACACTGGTACATTTATATTCACCTCTCATTCAATGAAAACGCCAGAATCCATGGCGGCGTTAATGTAGGAAATTTCGTCAGGCATTGCGTTCAGCGGAGCACAGGAGAAACCCCGGGTCTTGCAATACCCCTGCACGGGCTTTGCAACTTTCATCACGGGATATCCATAAACCTTTTGGAATCCGGCATCGTCCACCGGGGGATAATACAGCAGTGTCAGCTTTGCTTCCAGCGGAAGCCGTACCTGAGACGCGCCGCCCATTGTGCCTGCGGCGCAGTTGATGGGGGAAACGGTCTGCTGTACGCCCTGCGCAACCTGTGCCGCGCCCTGCGCGGCCTGAGACACGCCGCCAGCAAAACCGGAGACTGTGGACAGCAGACCGCCGCCAAAATTCATCGCGCCTGTGATTGTATTGACTGCGCCGGTCAGCGCTCGAACAGGGTCAATGTTGCTGGTTCCAATTCCGTAAGGGCTGGCAATGTTGGTGCTTCCTGCGTATATGGTATAATCTCCTGCGCGGACAAGAGTAGTTACACTGCCGTCCACGAAACACACAGACCAGTCAATGTCAATGTTAGCGGCGGTGTTGCACTGGTCAACGGGAACCGCCAGCGTGCCAACAAATGGAACGTACAACTGTATCTGACAGTTCATGCGCTTCCAGTCGTCAGCGGGCCACGGTATCGCGATAGTGGTATGAACACTCCGGGAACTGGAAGGGGTGACGATCTGCGCGAAGACGGTGGTGTTGAACTGGCCCAGTGTGATTTCCGATTGTCTGCCCGCACCATACCGGTTTAAGGCTATGGGAATCCAGATGCACGATCTGACGCATTCCAGGGCGTTCCCGCCAAACAGCATTTTGTTCATAAACTCAGGCAACGCCAATTCCCAACGCACCATTGGTTTTGTAAGGGTTTCCCACGTCAGGGAAACAGCGGCAAGCAGAGTGCCCAGTGTTGCCGCGCTCATTGCATAGGAGTGCAAACCGGACTTGCCCACGCAGGACAGAACGTAAGTGCCGCCAGACGCATCAATATTGCCGTCCGTGATATCTGCGGACGCCGTGGAAATTTTGGGAGCCATTCCCACAGCCTGACGGGTGTCCTGAAGCCTGAAATTCGCGCCGCTGGAATCCTGATTGAAGCCATACTCGATAAACGCATCTGTTTTCAAGATCGCGTCACGATAGGTCGCCAGCGGGTCAATCTCTAATGCAAATTCCCAGATGTTCGCGGTTCCCCTGCGAATGCTGATATCTCGTATCCAGTAAAAGGTAGCCGTTTCTTCGCAATGGCAATAATTCCACTGGGGGCTGATATTGATACTGTTCAACGTTACATAAATGCTGGGGTGCTCCATGCTGGTGGTTTGCTTGAAATCCACCCGTTCCAGATCGGGGAGTTTATCATACTCGAACGCCTTTGTTGAATTGACGCGCTTTTCAATGTTCCCAAAATGAAAATGATATCCGTGTTCAACGCTGGGCTCGGGGACTGCGCCGTTGAAATTACCTCGTGCCATTATATTACCATCCTTTCTGATAAAAGTAAAGGCCCGGCCTTTTACGGTCGGGCCTTTGCGGCTGTTACGGTTCATCGTTCATAAAGAAGAGAATTGCGTTTTCGGTGGGATCCTGCATGAAATTCATCTTCCAGTGATGTTCCGTGTTGTAGTACTCGCCCTTTGTGTTGAAGGGGGTGGTGTACACGCTATCCTGCATGTACACGGTAGCAAGGGCGCGGCGGTCGTACAGCAGACCGACAACGTAATCCAGCTTGACTTCCGTACCGGTCTCCTGCTTGGCGGTATCCACGTTGAACTGAGCGGGAATCACATCAATTGCCGCCTTGTCGTTGATGTTCTGCCAAAAGTTCACACCCTCGTAACTGCCAAAAGACAGGTAGCCGGGGCCGAAGATCGCGGGGTAAACCCACGACTTTGCATCATTGATAAGCGGCTGGTACAGCAGAAGTTTCTGTTCACTCTTGGGAGTGTGCCGGAGCAGAACCAGAGGGTCGCCGCTATCATCGGTACAGGCGGGGGTCAGGTGGTACAGATCGGTGCTCTCTTCCAAAAGGGCCGTCTGGGTCTGAAGGAACGACACAAAGAAGGACAGAAACTCCTGAAGATGGGTAGTCAGCAGATCGGCGGTTTTGTAGGCCGTACCGCGTGCCGCGTTGAATTCCTTGGTAAGGTTGACTTTCTGCCCTGCCTTGCCAGTGTTGTACAGGGAGCCGATGAAGTTCATCACGACAGCGCGATTCTCGGCGGTTTTCCACCGCGCGATATCGTTTGCAACTTCCGTTGCGATACCGGCAAGGAATGCAGAAAACTCGCTCTCGCTGGTGAACGCGGTGGTCAGCTGGTTCCGGAACGTGGTGTATGTCTGGTCAAGCGTGCACTGGCCAGTATACCACATTTCCAGCGGGTAGCGCTTGGAAATCTTGTACATATCCACGCTCTGCCCGTCTCTCAGGGTGTTGGGGTTCTGGACGGTGTTGATAAACTTGGTTTCGTCAAACTTGCCAGAGAAGAACGCGATTTTGCGGATGAACAACCCCCACTCCTGAGAGGTCACTTCAACACTGGTGAAGCGGCCACTATAGGCGCGGGTCGTAATGATCGTCCGGGCGACCATGTTTGAAAGGGCCTGAAGCGTGCCCTCTTTGCTCTGGTTCAGGCACATCTGCCCAACGTTGATGAAACTGGACGTGTCAACCGCGCTGATCGCCGGGGTCTGCCCGGTCACTTCCTTTACCAGCTGGTTGGCAATAGTGTAAATGTCGGTCGGTCTGAAAACTCCCATCCCGGCCTTGGCGGGCATACTCGGATTTGCCATCTGTGTCACTCTCCTTTACTGATTGGCGGGTGCGCCGTCTGCCGGTTTGGGAAGAACTGCGGCCCGGATAATATCGTCAACACTGGTAACGGCGGGCGGATTGCCTACCGTGCCAGCGTTGGGAACGGCCAGTGCGTCAATCTTTGCCGCCAGCGCCGCCAGCTGTGCGGCGTAGTCAGGAACAGCCGGAGCGGGGGAAGGAGCCGGGGCGGTCGGCGTGGTCTGCGGTGCGGGAGCGGGGGGAACTGCCGGAGCACCGGGAACCGGTGCGGGAGCGGGGGGCGCGTTCTGGTCTGTGCCCAGATTCATAAACGCGGCGATGTCGTCCTTGTTGAATCCTGCGTTTGCCAGGGCGATAACATCATTGATACTGAGTGCCATAATCAATAGGCTCCTTTCCATCTTGATTTATTGGGTCTAACGTCCACATGGGTGAACGTGCGATAGATACCGATACCGCCAGAACTGCCCAGATAGCACTCTGCAATCTCTGCGATTCTGGACGGTGTCACGCCCTCAACCCAGATATCAGCCGCCATGCCATTACAGTGCTGAGATCGGGGGGAAGCGTTTTTGATAGTGGCGTTGTATTCCTTGCTTCTGTATCCGCTGTTAATATGCACCGGTTTACCGGTAAAATTCCGGATGTTTTCAAGCAAGGTCAAAAGCCGCTCGTCAACCTTTACAATGTCGCTGGGGTCGTGCCGGGAATGAAATTCCCGGACGCGGAAATGGGGGGACAGCCGCTTTTCGGCGGCATACTTGTATGAATAAGTAAGCATTGCCGACTCCTTTCTGATAAAAGCGGGCCCATGCAAGCAAAGAATGCAACCCCACGCCCTTCCGGGGCGCTTTGCTTTTGGGGTGGCCCGCAAGACAAATATACATCATTTATTCTTTGATGTCAAGATATTCTCGTATCTTAATCAGCGTGGGAACATCTGAACACCAAACCTGCCCCAGAACAAGCATCAACTGGAAGTAGGGGTGCGCCAGCTTGAACGCCTGTTTGCCAGCTTGATTGTCTGGGTATACCTCTCTGGACTGGTGCGGAGACGTGCACAAATAATAATGGTTGTCATCGTACCGGTAACAATACAAGCCAGCAATGGAAAATTCCGGGCGCATCCCTCGGAGTGGCATGGGGCGAACTGCGGACAAATCGTTATAGCTAAACTGATTCTCCATTGCCATTTTATAAAATCGGCTGTTCTTGTTCCGGGCCATGTGCCGCATAAAGGCGGTTTGTGCCCGCTTGGAACTAACAGCGTTTGATTTCGGAAGGGCAATGAAAACGCCGGTGTCTGTGATCGTCCATTCCCTGCCAGTCCTCGCCAGCTTGGCGATCTCGTCCACCACACCCAATTCAACCAGAATCGGGGACGTAATATCAAAGGCGTTTGCCAACAGCCACAGTTTCAAAGGCGGTTGCCCCAGAAGTTCCCGGTTTCCGTTGATTGTCACATAAGCATTCAACAGCGCGTCTCCCTCTGCCTTGCGCTTTACCACGATCTTCTCGGGGATAAATTCATCAAAAACGACCTCTTGGAATGCACCGCCGTTAAAACCTCGGATATTTGCAATGCTGGGAAGCGTCATACCAACGGCGTATTTTTCCCGACAGCTCGTAATTTTACCGTCCTCGTCCGTGTCGAATTTGCCGATTGTATAAGTCACTTTGCCAGTCTTTGCAATATCTGCGTCAAGTCCTTCCTTCTGAAGCGGGAGAAACGGGTTCAATTCCGGGTCACTGGTAATGGCATCAAATTCAACGGTTGTCCTACGAAGATACAAAAAATGAATCTTGCTCTCCAGCTCGTGCTTCAGAACGCCATAGGTTTTACCCACTTGACGTTTACCGATGATGATATAGCACCATGCCGGTATACTAGAAACGGCTGGAATGTTAATCCAGCCGTCTTTTGTATACAGGTCAAGCGCTACATTTTTATAGCGCTTGTCCATATTTTATACCTCGTAACGGGTCTTGTAATCCGTCTTTTCGCCCTGCGCCGTCGCGTGTGCTTCCACCGCGCTGATAATGCGCTGTGCGTCCTTCTCAGACAGATACACGCGGTACAGATCGTAATACTGCCCATCGCGGCCCTTGCTCTGCGGCATCGCGATAAACTCCCCGTTTTTGCCATCAACCACCTTCAGGTTCAGGAAGGTTGCACCGGGCACGTTCAGGGTGAACACGCAAATCCGGTCGGAAATGAGGTGGCACGCCTGAACGGTTGCACCTTCAATGGACAGATAGGATTTGACGGTCTCAGGGGCGGCGTTCTGGTTGGACTTGTTAAACATAATACATTCTCCTTTTGTTACTTGGTTGTGTTCGTATTGATATCGGCCAGCAAAGTTTCAATGTTTGCCAGTGACGCCTTGATTTCGGCCATGTCGTCAGCGAATGCTTCAAAGAAGCTAGTGACGACTTCCAAAAGCGCGGCCAACTTGTTGTTGATATCCTGCATGGTATCACCTCTCAGAAAATCCAACGGAGCAAAAACTGCTTGCCCACAGAATCCGCGTTGGTCGGATAAAGGGCGGTCGGGGACTGGTTTGTGAAGATCGAAGCAATGTGCTTCTTCTGTGCTTCCAGCTCGGCCGCCTGCTGTTCCATGGTTTTACCACCGTGGCAACAGGGGTTCCACTGGGGCGCATACGGGAATCCGTACCGGGCGCTCTGTTCAAACTGCGTTGCACTGAGCGGGTCAAGACTGCCCAGACCATCGACGATGTTCAGAAGGTTCCCGTCCTTATCATAGATAAGGCCATAAATGTTCTGGGCCGCGTCCTGATAAATCAGGGTGTGGTTCACGTTGGTGGGGCTTGCGCACGAAGTCGGACAAGTGCAAGTGTTCGTGTCTGCCATTTCGTTCACCTCGCTTTCTCTCTTGTTCTGTCTATAATGTATCACAATTTCACTTGCAAATTGTTACCAAACCATGAACAACCTGAAGAATACAACAGCGCTTTACTGTCCTGAAGTGCT
>OGND01000868.1_pt1 | contig 14920 bp, 14 predicted proteins | sample 1573381 | NCBI WGS metagenome assembly OGND01 (sample SAMEA2581989, study PRJEB24529) | metagenome | biome: Human gut stool | place: China | collected 2011
TCCTCTTCCGGCAGGAAAAATGTACTCCGCGCTGCATAGAAAGCCACGCCCTTTTTGTATTTTTCAGGACTATCAAGCATGGCAAGTTCCTTTTGGGGGACAGATTCTCTTCCCATGCCACCGCACCGGTCCGCTTATTTTTCCGATAAATCTTTTCGCTTCATTTGCCGTGATCTGTAAGATCCAGTTTTTAAAGCTGTCCGGATCCCGCAGTGTCCTTAATTTTTCATAGGCATGCAGCACCGCTTCACTGACAGCGTCCTCCGCATCCGTACTATTATTCAGAATAGAATATGCCAGTCGGTACATATGCAGGGTATAGCCCCGCACTTCCCGCACAAATTCCTCTTTTGTCATAACTGACAAAGTAACACCTCCTTCTCTTCGCCGGCTTCATACTATATGAGTCGCCGGACGGTAAAAAGGTTCCTGTATTTTTAAAAAAGGCACCGGATGTTCCGATGCCTTTAAATCCAATATACTCTATAACTCTTTGAATTTGTATTTTCCTTTTCCATGCCCGGATACCGGTTCGATTACATCAGCCTGTACCATATTGGATATTATTTTAGAAGCGCCTGAACTTTTCAGCCCAAGCAATTCCATAACCTCTCCTCTGCCAAAAAACTGACAATCTCCGAATTTTTCATATAATACACGGATATGCATAATTGTTTTTGTTGAAAAATTCAGCGTTTTTTCAGCCAATCTTGTTTCAATGTCCACTTTTGATGTTTCAATGTCCATTTTTTGAGTTCCAATGTCCACTTTTGAAGTTCCAATGTCCACTTTTGTATCCTTTAAAAGTCCACTGATATGCATATTTCGATTGTGCAGCTCGTTGTGTTCATTTAAAAGCATATTTCTGAGGAAGAGTTCCAAATATTCCGTTGTCTCATGAATTCCTTTTTGTAAATTCGTATAATTGGCTCTGACAAGTGCATTTCTGAAATACCATGCATTTTCCGCAAAAATATCATTTGTTGCAAAAAAACCAAGTGTTCTCAAATATTTTATGAAAAAAACCGCTGTGGTTCTTGTGTTTCCCTCACCAAAAATGTGAATTTGCCAAAGCCTTGATACAAACAAAGCCAGATGATGAATGCTCTCTTCTATCGAAAGTCCTTTATAACTAAAAGCTTTTTCCTGCGAAAAATCATATTCCAACGTAGCACGCAGTTCTGAAGCACTCCCATATATGACCGTTGCGCCATCAAGCACCCATTCTTTCTTCGTAATATTATAATCTCTTATTTTTCCGGCATGCTTATATATTCCACGAAAAAGCTTACGATGAATAGCTATATACTCATTCGGTGAAAAGGAAAACGCCGTTTCGGAAAGGAGCTCCGCAATACGGCTGGAAACTTTATCTGCTTCTTCCGTGCGTTCATTATCTGATACACGGACAGGTCTCTCATTGTAATAGCTTTCTATAAGACTCTGTGCCTCTTTTAGCGTGATCTTACCTTCAATATTTTGAATTGCAGTGTCAATCAGATATTGCGAGGGTTTCAGACCATCTACTGCCTGAAGTCCAACCGCCGTGCTCCACACATACCCTTTTGTTGCTTTATTCGGTTCGGATTCTCTCAGATATTCTTTAAATGGGTCTTTGTCCATATTCATTTCCCCGCTATATATCACTATCTTAGTTTTCCTGCTACTATTTTTATTATATCTTATAATCACAATAAACCAAAATGTTTTTGCAGAGATTTTTGCGAAAATAAAAAATATTTTACCTGAAGATTCCTTCTTGACCCACGAGTTAGTCTATGCTAATATAACAATTGTTATGGAGACAGATCGTAAGAAAATCACGGAAGAAAACTTAATCCGCTGCGGCAGGGAAGAATTTCTGGAAAAAGGCTACGCCGGGGCGAACCTCCGGAATATCTGCAAACGTGCCGGAGTTACTACCGGGCTTTTTCTGCTCCCTGGATGATCTCCGGCATGGGAATCCTGTACGGGCGGAAATAATCATTCCACTCGCTGAAATTCCCGCCAAAAAGCAATCGTTTCCTGCAGATCTGCTTCATCCTCAAAAAGTTCCATCTGCTTCGCCACTTCAATTGCAAAATCCACATATCCGTTTGCTCTTGAAGTGGTGATTCGGTGGGAAGTCACTACATCTTTTTCACAGGAATGTATCGACTCTGCATCTTCTAACAGTCCGGCATGCTCCAACACATCAACACCTGCACAGATAGCAGCGATCCGACCATTAGAATCGTGAACATTTTTCAAATATTCCCATACCTCCGGAGTATCGATCTGCGTAATATCTCCTCCCGGAATAATCAACAGTTCCACATCTCCCGGATTTACGTGATCCAACCGATCCTCTGCCTCAATCCGGTAACCTTCCGTTGCCATGACAGGATTTCCCTCCGGAGATACAAAAATCATTTCTTTTCCCGTCGCATTTAGAAAATAATTCAGAATCACAATCTCGTAAATACAGCTTGTATCATACAGTAACACCATAGTCTTCATTTGCTCAGCCCTCATATAATCATTTTCAAATAAACATTGTCATGTAAAGAGGAATATACATGATTTCATCCTGGTATTTAAGATCCTTCGTATACACAATATATTTGTCCTGCATTTTCATCTGATATTTTTTCCCCAGATAATCAAAGGATTTATGTGATGTATATCCCGAAGATTTTACCTCTATCGGACAAATTTTTTTCTTTTTCACTGCAAGAAAATCAATTTCATATTTTTGTTCTTTTATTGCCCCCTCCGGGAGATATTGATATTCATGAAAATACAAATCATGGCCGGCTGCCTTTAGCATCTGTGCCACAATGTTTTCCATAATCATTCCCTGATTGATTCCCAGATTATCAAATATGAGTGCTTTGTACAGGTCTTCCTCTGTATCTTCTCTATTTCTCATGATCTGTGTCACGAGAAGTCCTGTATCCCCCATATAAAGCTTAAAATTGCTCCGGTCCGCAAACAATTCCAACGCTACTTCAGGCTTTGTCACATTGATACATTCATTTCCAATCATGGCTTCTGCAATAAAGCTCACCGCATCGACATAATTTTGGTATCTCGCATTTTTGTCTATCAACGAAAACCGAAAGTGTCAATTTTTATTCTCCAACTGCTCCGGAATCGTCTTAAAGATTACCGAGGCTTTTTCTCGATTCTCTGTATCATATTTTGCCAGATCTTCCTCATACAGGCTTAATATATTTCTCTTTATAAAATCAATCTGTGCAAAAGTTTTCCCTTCCACAAAAGCATTTACAGCCTGTGGCATTCCTCCCACTACCATATAAGTGCGGAATTTCTGCATGATTTTTCTGTGAATGGCATCTCCCAGCGGTTTCCTGTGTTGAAAAGCACTCTGCATCGCTTCAAAAGTAACATTATCACCCATTGCCCATAAATACTCTTCAAAATCCATGGGATACATTTTGATTCGGTATTCCTCCGATGGAATCAATATATCGGTAACATTCTTGCGTATGGATATCAAGGATCCGGTTTCTATATATTCATATCTGCCATCCGCCACAAGATATTTGATTGCCTGACGCGCCTGCGGAAACAGCTGTACTTCATCAAATATAATTACACAATGATTCCCCTTCAGGCTTCTTCCTTTTAGTAAAAAAAGGTTTCTGAAAAAAGTCTCCAGGTCATTCATGTTCTCCAGGAAATTGTTTTTGACATTTTTTCCTTCTTTTGCAAAATCCAATATCATATAATCATCATATTCGTTTTTAGCAAATTCTTCTACGATCGTACTTTTCCCTATTCGTCTGGCACCTTCCAGCAAAACAGCAGAAGAACCTCCGGAAAGTTCTTTCCATTGTTTTAATTTATCATACATTTTTCTTTTAAATACCATGTTTTTATATCCTCTTAATAACTTTTAACGTTGCCTACGCTCATTATTTCACGATTCGCATCTTCGATGCTCTACGCTGCTTCGCAGCTATCGTGAACAAATTCGTCGTTCGTCAATCACGCAAGCGTGTTGACTCCCTTGCACTCATTATATCACGAAAATCAAAAATGTATGTATACTATTTTTCACGAAAATCAAAAATGTTTCTATATAAAATCATCCCGGACACTATGTCTGTCTCACAAACACAGTGTCCGGGATGTCAAATTTCTTCTTATATGTCTATCCTATAATGTAATATTGATCACCGGCATGGGAGCCGCCGGTACGCCTACGCCGACAGCATCTGCGGAAAATGAAGTCCCGGTGGGAATGACTGCATTGTCTTTCATTTTCTCCAGGTGGTCGAAGACTGCTTTCAGGTACTCCGCATCAGCCTTGACGATGTCTTTCATCTCTTTGTTACGGTGTTTGATCTTCATCATCTTGAGGTCTGCGGGATCCATCTCCCTGTTCACAGAGACCGCAGTATCTGATATTCCATCCAGCCCCATCTCTTCCATCAGATCACGTAAGCTATCGGACATTTCCTGCATCAGCTTCGAGGTGAAATCGCTCATTTCCGACATAAAGTCTCCTGCCTGCGCATAGAATGTATCCATGCCAAGAGCAATATAGTCAGATGTATCATAGCTATCCCCTGCATACGCCTCATTGCCTGCATACTCATACGCAGAGAAGTCCCCGGACACTTCATCCGCAGAACCTTCCGCAGACATTTCTTCCTCATTCTGCGCGTTTTCCGCCTCTGCGTCCTGCACATCCTTCGTCTCTTCTTCGCTGATCCGGTCTCCCTGGCAGATTCCACCCGCGGCCTTCACCATTTCCTCTTCTTCGAGATGTTTTGCTTTCTTCTTCGCCACACGTTCCATAGCCTGTGCATGAGCGATTGCTGCGTCGATCTCTTCACTGTCGCTGTCACTGTTCTGCTTCTGACGCTTCAGGCGCATGATCTCTCTTCTCGCCTGTCCGGCTGCCTGCTTCGCCGCCTGGGAAGTCTTGCTCCGCAGTATCTTCGAAGAAATACTTTTAAACTGGTACTTCAGTTTTTTCAGTGCTAATGTCGTATTTTTTGTCTGCTGTCTCTGATTCCGCAGCGATTCACTGTAACTTAAAGTACTCGTCACAATAGAATCCTGTCCCCAACTGTTCGCCACCTGTGTCTGTCCGTTCCGGTCATCTCTCGCCAACATCCGCCGGATATCGGTGACAGAACTTTTATTTTTTGCTCCAAAGATACTCTTCTGATTGTTCTGCGTCTTCTTTCCTCCGGAAAATGCCTGCGGCAAACCGGTATTGCCGCTTCCGTAAGCACCTCCGGGCCTCCCCATAGAAATCATACATCCTCACCTTACCCTCTGAAGTCAAAGTTCTGGCCGATCTGCCGTTCACCTGCGGTCTGTACACTGTCACTCCGTGTGTTAAAATTGTAGGTTTCTATCTTAGACAACAGTTCTTCTATGGAACCGGCGCTGATCGTTACCGTATCCTCTGTGCCGGCTTCCTCCTTGCTGTCTGCTACCTTATCCGACTTCTTGTCTTTTAGCCGTTCTTCCTTTTCTTTCTTAGCAGCCTTCTTCTCCGCAGCTTTTTTTTCTGCTCTCTTCTGCTCGCCTTTTTTCTCGATTCTTGCCTTCTGATCCGCGCTTGATTTCTTCAGCACTGCAAAAAATGACAATGTTCCGCCATCATTTACCTGCATTCCGTAACCCTTGACCTGCGCCCCCGAACTCTGCAGGCTGGTCTTTAACTGCTGTATCTGTGCAGCCGCACCGCTTAAGATTCCCTCATACTGCTTCCGGAATTTCTCATCTGTCGCCATCCGCTCAATCTTGTCTTCATCGATCAGTACCACAGTCTTAAAGCTGTTGGCGTACTGCGCGGCATTTGCCTTTGCATTTTCCTTCTGGTCACGGCTGACCAGAATAAAATCATAATTGCCGTACTTCTTTTTCAGCTGTTCGTAGTATTTCGCAGCCTTCTCCGACAGCTCCGGCTGACCGATGGTTCTGCCGTAATCCGCAGTCTTTCCCCTGGTCTGTGCCGTTTCGGAAGGCTTTCCCGCACTTGTTGTGCCGGCTGTCTTATCTGATGTTCCGAATACCTCCGGCTTCTTCGTCTTCGTACTCTTGCTGTAATCACTCTGCGCAGCATACGCACCTATGCTGCCGGTTGCTCCGATTCCCGCCATAATTATTTCCTCCTTGAAAATAAATGCCAAATCCGTTTGTTTACCTGGTTCCTCTATTGAGAATATCGGACAGCTTCTCCGACTTTTTTATACACATCAAAAGGAAACAGGCAAAAAGTGCAAAAAAACCGCCTTTCTGTGCCTTTGCGGATCAGATTAACGGTTTTCCTGTAAACTTTATTCTAAATTACTATTGATTCAAATGGTTGATCGTTACATGCAGCTCTCCCAACAGCTTCTTAATGTCCGCACTTGAGGTCGCCATATCTCTCGCTAACTTCTGTACTTCCGTTGCCACCACGGCGAAGGCCTTGCCCTGATCTCCGGCTCTTGCTGCCTCAATCGAAGCATTCAGTGCCAGAATCTGCTGTCTCTTGCTGTAACCATCGATTTCCTTGGTCTTGTCCGTTGCTTCCTCGATCTGTTCCGCAGCTTTCGTGATGCCACCCTTTAATTCACCTACCAGATTCTCGTTTTTCCAGTTGGCGTAGCTGGCTCTCACGAACATGTTGATCACATCACCCAGCAGATTTGCAGAAGCGTCGATCTGCTCCTTAGTCTTCACATTTACCTTTTTCAGGGCCTTAATATATTTATCCTCGTCAATACCCAGCTCTCTCGCTGTCTGACGGAACTTCTCCTCATCCGGATTCTCCGGCAACACTTGTCCTCCGATAATACTGCCCAACACGGTTCCATCCTCCAGTGTGATCGGAATACCAAAATCCACAAGTCCCGCATGGCAGGGATACACACCATGGCCTTCTCTGTCACACTGCTCGCAGCGCTTTTTCCCCTCTGCGCTTCCTCTCGTCAGATCAATACAGAACTCCGTAAAATTATAACAGTCACTGATGTATTTTCCGTCTGCACCCACAGCCACGGTTGCCAGTCCTGTGCTGCTTGCCCAGTTCTTCATGATTTGCTCAAATTTGTCCATGTCACAAAAATCCTGAATCTTCATATAACTCCCTACTTTCCCGGTTATCTTAACCGCTGAACGTATCAAATCCGGAATTTTTTGATCCCGGCATCATCTTACATTTACATAAAAATTATACCACAAATTGCAATATTTTTCGCCCTTTTTGCCATTTTTACCGATATTTTCACAACATTTTCTATCTATGCTTCATTCCCTCCAGCCACTTCAAAATAGATGAAATACTATGTCATCTATAGTATAATTATGATGTCGGGGTCAAAAGCCCCCGACTTTGGATTCGGATATTAAGGCTGATCGCGGCAAAAGGAGGTACCGTTAATTGAGGAAAAAGAAGCTATTCTTAAGAAAAATATGTGTTCTCGTTCTGATATTATCTACAGCCCTGCTCAGTGCCTGCTCCGATGATTCTTCCGATGGAGCAGAAAAATACGTTGTCCTGATCGGCGAAGATTCTGAGATCACAGATAAACTTTCTGACATTGATCTGCTTGTCATAGATGCGGAATATTTTTCCCAAAATGACATTGCCCGTTTAAGAGAAAATGGTATCCGTGAAATCTTCTCCTATATCAATATCGGATCGATCGAGAGCTTCCGGTCCTATGATACAGACTTTGAGAAATATACTCTGGGTGCCTATGAGAACTGGCCGGAGGAAAAATGGATCGATGTCTCGGCTCCGGAGTGGCAGGCATGTACAGCTTCCAGAGTAGACTCCCTGGTACAGAAAGGTGTGGACGGCTTTTTTGTCGATAACACGGATGTATACTATAATTATCCGCAGGAATCCATCTATGACGGAATCCTTACGATTCTGGACTACATGGACCATACCGGCAGAAAGATCATGATCAACGGTGGGGACTGTTTTGTAAAAAAATATCTTACAACAGAAAAAAACGTTCTCATCGATGGGGTAAACCAGGAGAACGTTTTTACTGCGTATGATTTTTCAAAGGATATCTATACTAAAAATGATCAAAGCACGCGTGAATACTATACTGAGTATCTAGATCTGGCTATGTCACACGGCTGTACCGCTTACACCCTGGAATACGCAATGGATCCCACCATCCGCAGACAGGCAGCCGCCTACGCCGGGAAGCATGGGTACATTTGTTACATTTCTGATAATATCGGGTTATGTCTGGGAAGATAACATATTCCTCTCAACCGCCATCACAGAAATGTTGTCGCACAGGTATCCAGATGCTTATTTTTCACACTAGCATTATCACTTAGGCACTCATCACAATAATAATAGATATTGTATCCCCCCTTCCCTCGTGTGTCCTCTGTCACCGAGAAATATCCGGCCTGCATTTTGGCTGTCGATCCGTTCAGAAAATGAATTTCACGCTGCTTCAGCGAATCCGGTCTATCCGAAGCCATGCTATAGACCGCCGGGTTATACTTTCCTGTAGTAATATAATCCAGCTGGATCTCCGTAAAATAGTTCTTCAGATTCGCCTGATCTGCAGCGACCTTTGCCTTATGTATATAAGCCAGATACTGCGGTGCCAATACTCCCACCAGCACTGCCATGATAGCTATTACAATGATCAGCTCTACTAATGAAAATCCCCCGTTTCCCCTCTTTCCTGTTGATTTTTTCATGACTTTTCTCTCCATTACATTACAATACATCCCGCAGGCATCGGGCCTGCGTATAAGAAAGACCCGCATGGTCTTCCCAAGCAGGTCTTTCTTCCGGTCATATATTCAGTTTTATCAGTGCTTTATTATTCGCAAAGCTTGGAAAATGCATCCGCTACGAACTGAACCTTAGGTCCGATGATTACCTGAACGGAGGTCTTACCGGGTTTCATGACACCGGCTACGCCTGCAGATTTGATCACCTTATCATTCACTGCGGTAATGTCTTTTACTTCCAGTCTCAGTCTTGTGATGCAGTTGTCAATGCTTGCAATGTTGTCCTTGCCGCCGCAGCCTTCCAGAATGGTTGCTGCGATTGCTGCGAAATCATCATTTGCCAGCTCGATCTTCTTCTCTGCTTCTACATCATCATCTTCTCTACCGGGGGTCTTCAGATCCCATTTCTTGATAGCGAAGAGGAATACGAAGTAGAATACAACAAATGCTGCGATACCCAGAGGGATGATCAGCCAGATTCTAGCTGCTGCAGGCAGGGAGGATGAGAACAGCAGATCCATCGCACCTGCGGAGAAGCTGAAGCCTGCACGGAAGCCAAGAGCAACAGTGATCATGGTGAAGATGCCGTACAGTGCTGCGTAGATCACATACAGTCCGGGAGCTAAGAACATGAATGCAAACTCAAAGGGCTCGGTAACGCCGCAGATGAAGGAACAGATTGCTGCGGAAGCTACCAGACCGATCGCTGCCTTTTTCTTGGCGGGCTTTGCACATTTTACCATTGCCAGAGCCGCACCGGGGACACCGAACATCATACAAGGGAAGAAGCCGGACATATACATTCCAAGGCTCCAGGATACATCAGCGCTTGTCTCACCTTTCCAGAAGTGCTGCAGATCTCCCAGTCCGATGGTATCGAACCAGAATACGTTGTTCAGTGCGTGATGTAATCCGGTAGGGATCAGCAGACGGTTCAGGAAAGCATAAATGCCGGCACCGACTACATCCAGACTTTCGATAGCTTCACCGAGAGCTACCAGACCGCCGAACAGTAAAGGCCATACGAACAGCAGTACAACAGATGCCAGAATAGATACCACACCTGCTACGATAGCTACGCAGCGCTTACCACTGAAGAAGGACAGCCAGTCGGGAAGCTTGGTATCCTTGAACTTGTTGTAGCACATGGAACCGATGATACCGGCAATAATACCGATAAAGGGATTCGCAATCTTATCGAATGCCAGTGTCTTGGTAGCATCCTCAGCGATAGAGGGCATAATGGTCGTAACAAATCCTGTAGAAAGAAGTGTTGTGAGCATCAGCCAGGAAGCCAGAGCTGCAATGGCTCCGGTACCGTCATTTTTCTCTGACATACCGACACCTACACCGATTGCAAACAGGATCGCCATGTTGTCGATCAGAGCACCACCAGCTTTTACGAGGAACAGACCGATCAGATTTCTTACACCCTCGATCGCACCACCCTGCATTGTTGCCGGGCACAACCAGTAACCAATACCCATGAGGATACCGCAGATCGGCAGAACCGCTACGGGAAGCATTAACGCTTTACCCAGTTTTTGAAGAAACTTCATACATTTCTCCTCCTTTACATTATACTAAACCGGAACAGTTCCGGTCAGTTTCATTAGTTGATACGGACGTACCGCTCTTAAGAGATCTGGAGCACGTCCTCGCCGGGAGATACCTCTCCCTCTTTCAGAATACTGATCTTGTTATATTCATCAGTATTGCAGACCAGTACCGGAGTGATGATATGCAGTCCGGCTTCCTGAATCTTCTCCAGATCCGCATCCAGCAGAAGATCGCCCTTTTTGACATGGTCTCCGGCAGCAACATGTGCCGTGAAGGGGGCTCCCTTGAGTGTCACGGTGTCCAGTCCGATGTGGATCAGAAGCTCCGCTCCCTGATCCGTTGTCATGGTGATCGCATGGAGCGTATCAAATACCACGGTCACCTCTCCGTCTGCGGGAGCATATATTTTCCCCTCAGAGGGGATCACTGCAAATCCGTCTCCAAGTATCTTCTCGGAAAATGTAGGATCCGGCACCTCCGTAAGAGCAACTGCCTTCCCCTTACAGGGAGATCCGATACAATTTCCTTTTCGCTTACCTTTCAAAAAATCTAACATGTGAACTCCTTTCCGTCGATATATACCGCTACAATGTTCAGTTCCTGATCCAGGAGTACGAAATCTGCCCTCTTACCAACGGATATACTGCCCACTTCATTGAAAATGCCGATCTCCTTCGCCGGATTCTCCGTGGCACACATCACTGCCGTCTCTAACGGGAGACCGACTGTTTTTACTACAAACCGCATACAATCCATCAGATTCGTCGCAGATCCGGCGATCGTGCCGTCATGCAGGGTAGCCAGATTGCCTCTGACAGTAACCGGCTGTCCTCCCAGCGTATATTCACCATCCTCCAGTCCCGTTGCACGCATACTGTCACTGATCAGGATCATGCGGTCAGCGCCAAACATCGCAAACGTTGCACGGATCACTGACGGATGAATGTGTACACCATCACAGATCAGCTCCGGATGACATTTCTCTGAATCTCTCACTGCTCCAATCACGCCGGGCTCCCTGTGGTTCAGCGGCGGCATTGCATTATACAAATGTGTCGCATGAGATGCTCCACGTTCAATGGCTTCCCTTGCTGTATCATAACCGGAAGCTGTATGCGCCAGTGAAATGACCACTTCTCCTTTGGCTCTGTCGATAAATTCCATCGCTCCCGGCTCCTCCGGTGCGATATCTACCAGCTTGATCAGCCCGTTCGCCGCTTTCTGCAGCTGACTGAAATATTCATAATCGCAGTGCATGATATTTTCTGCAGCCTGAGCACCCTTTTTCGCCGGACTGATAAAAGGTCCTTCCATATTGATGCCCACCAGGTGGGATCCACCGGAATACTCATAGCTGCCGGCATTTTTCATGACCTCCAGCAGTTCATCCTTAGGGATCGTCATGGTAGCCGGGCAGACACTTGTCACACCGACAGATGCTTCATATGATGTGATGACATCCAGTGCTTCCTTCGTACCGTCACACATATCTGCGCCCTTACAACCATGGAAATGAATATCCACCAGTCCCGGTATCAGATACATGCCTTCCGCATCCACAACAGCTTCCTCACCTGCCGGATCCCCGGTGCAGCTTACGAACCTGCCGTTCTCCACGGCTGCATCCCCTCTGACAAACCGATGCTCTTCTGTATATATATTTGCATTTCTGATTCTCATGACCTATCAGCTTCCCCCTTCTTATTCAGAAAGCTTACTGAGCGCTGCTTCGTCTGCCACCAGTGTCACATCATTATGAAGCTGTAATACCGATGCCGGCACCTGCGGTGTGATGGGTCCGAAGAAAGCTTTCTGTACGATCTCCGCCTTGTCTTCGCCGCTGGCTACGATCAATATTTTCTTCGCCTGCATAATGGTCTTGATCCCCATGGTGTATGCCTGCTTCGGGACATCCTCCGCCGATGCGAAGAATCTCTTGTTGGCTTCGATCGTAGACTCTGTCAGGTTCACGCAATGTACCTGCTTGTCAAAACTCTCTCCCGGTTCGTTGAAGCCGATGTGCCCGTTATGTCCAATTCCCAAAAGCTGCAGGTCCACGCCGCCCAGTGACTGGATCAGTTCCGTATATCTACGGCATTCTTTCTCCGAATCCGGTTCCATTCCGTTTGGCAGATGTGTATTTTCCACCGGGATATTCACATGGTCAAACAGATTCTGGTGCATAAAATAGTAATAACTCTGATCGTTTTCCCGGCTCAGCCCCTTATATTCGTCCAGGTTCACTGTCATAACCTCAGAAAAGTCCAGGTCTCCCTTGCGGAACCATTCCACCAGCTGTTTATACAGGCCGATGGGAGTAGATCCCGTAGCCAGTCCGAGAACACAATTCGGTTTCATAATAACCTGTGCCGATACGATATTTGCAGCCTTTCTGCTCATATCTGCATAATCTTTTGCTTTGTATATTCTCATGAATCTCTCACTCCATTTCGCATATTTTACTACGGACATTCAGCACCATGGACGGTGCCACACTGAGTTCATCAATTCCCATCTGCACAAATCGTGTGGTCAGTGTCGTATCCGCTCCCAACTCTCCGCAGATGCCGACCCATTTCCCATGCTTATGTGCTCCGTCAACAGTCATCTGTATCATACGCAGGACTGCCTCATGATGTGGATTATAGAATCTGTCCAGTCTGTTGTTCTGCCTGTCGATAGCCAGAGTATACTGTGTCAGATCATTCGTGCCGATACTGAAGAAATCAACATGCTCCGCCAGCTCCTCACTCATCATGACAGCTGCAGGAGTCTCGATCATAATTCCCTGTTCCGGAATTGCGTAAGGAAGCTTTTCTTCCTCCAGCTCCTTAGCCACCTCAGCCACGATTTTCTGAATATCCAGCACTTCCTCCACGGAAATGATCATCGGATACATAATAGCCAATGTTCCGTATTTTGCCGCCCTGAGAAGTGCTCTCAGCTGTGTCTTGAAGATCTCCGGCTGCTCCAGACAGATCCGGATCGCACGGTATCCCATGGCAGGATTATCTTCCTTGCCCAGTCCGAGGTAATCTACATTTTTGTCCGCACCGATATCAAGGGTACGGATGATGACCTTTTTCCCTGCCATCATCTGCAGTACCTGACGGTAAGCATTGAACTGTTCTGTCTCATCCGGAAGAGAATCCCTTCCGAGATATAAGAATTCACTGCGGAACAGACCAATTCCCTCCGCATCATTCTCCAGTACATATGCCACATCCGATACGCTGCCGATATTTGCATATACATTGACCTTGCGTCCGCTCTTTGTCACGGATTCCCGTCCCTTGTATTCTGCCAGCAGGCTTCTTAGTCTCTGTTCCGTCTGCTGTGCCGCTTCTGCCTGCCGGATCTGCTCTTCCTCCGGATCCAGGTAAAATACCGCTTCCCTGCCGTCCACAATAGCCCGGGTCCCGTTATGGATTTTCTCCAGTTCCAATGGTACCCCTATCAGTGCCGGAATATTCATCATACGTGCCAGGATCGCAGTATGGGAGTTCGTCGAGCCATGTACTGTGACAAAGGCCAGGATCTTACTCTTATCCATCTGTACCGTTTCACTTGGGCTCAGATCATCTGCCACAATGATCGATGGCTCCATGGTACTCCAGTCAATCTGCTCCTCCCCGGACAGATTGCGGACGAGCCGGTTGGAGATATCCCTGACATCCGCAGAGCGGGCCTGCATATATTCATCATCCATGTTGGCGAACATCTCTGCAAAATTATCACCGGTCACTGCCACCGCATACTCTGCATTCACTTCTTCGTTCTGAATCATGTTGTGAATGGCATCCTGATAATCGTCATCCTCGAGCATCATCTGATGCACCTCGAAAATGGCTGCATTGACTTCTCCGACCTCCTGCAGAGCCTTCTCGTATAACTGCGCCAGCTGCGTCATCGTACGTTCCTTAGCCGCATCCAGCCGTTTCAGTTCTTCCTCTGTGTTGTCGATATGGATCCTCTTAACGAGACTGTCCTTTTTCCTCAAAACACTGACAGGTCCGATCGCTGTTCCCTTATATACGGATTTTCCAATATATTTTTCCATTTTCTACCTTCCAAACTCTGTCGTGCAGGTCTTCTCCTAGAGGTTCTCACGGAAAAACTTCTGAAGCTCTGCTGCGGCAGTATCTTCATCCGCTCCTTCTATCGTGACTTCCACATTGTCTCCGTGCTTCACACCCATTCCCATGATCGCCATCAGCTTGCTTGCTGCAGCTGATTTCCCCTTACAGGAAAGTGTCACTGTACTCTGATACTTTTTCGCTTCCTTGGCGAGCAGTCCCGCAGGACGTGCATGCAGACCGATCTCATCCTTAATGATATAGCTGAACTGTTTCATCGGCAACATTCCTCCTTATTTTATGTTTCTTGCTTTAAATATGTAGCATATTGTACATACTTTTCGTTCATCCGGCTGATTACATATACATATTACCCATCTTTTTATTGTTTGTCTACATCACTTTTGATAAATTGTATATTTTTGAACATTATCGTAAAATTTTGTAAACTTTTTATAAAAAACTTTATATAAAAAGGCACATCAGCCAAGCTGATGTGCCTCAGACTGTAGACAAAGCTCCTTCCTGTGAGGGAGCTTTTCTTGTGTCATGACTGC
>OGND01000904.1_pt1 | contig 14279 bp, 16 predicted proteins | sample 1573381 | NCBI WGS metagenome assembly OGND01 (sample SAMEA2581989, study PRJEB24529) | metagenome | biome: Human gut stool | place: China | collected 2011
AGGTGGTGGAGGCAATCCGCTCTATTTATGAAGAGAAAAAAGGCTGTTAACAGGAAAACGGCTGAAAGAAGCAGGAATCAGAAAACGAATAGATAAGGAATGATTTATGAACATTATTTTAGCAAAAAGTGCCGGTTTTTGTTTTGGCGTAAAAAGAGCCGTGGAAACGGTATACAAAGAGGCAGAAAAAAATCAGACACCGATCTATACCTTTGGACCAATCATCCATAATGAAGAGGTTGTTGCAGATCTTGAAAAAAAAGGTGTGCAGGTCATCCATTCGACTGATGAATTAAAGGGCAGACCAAAGGGAACCGTGATCATAAGATCACATGGTGTGGAGAGAAAAATCTATGATGAGATCAAGGCACTGGGATTTGAAATCGTAGATGCGACCTGTCCGTTTGTGTTGAAAATTCACCGTCTTGTGGAACAGTACAGCAGAGAAGGATATCATATTATTATTATTGGAAATGAGACACATCCGGAAGTGGAAGGCATTAAAGGATGGTCTGATCCAGCGGAGACATCCGTGATCGGAACATGTGAGGAGGCGGAAAAATTTACGCTTTCATCCGAAAAAAAAGTGTGTATTGTATCACAAACGACATTTAATTACAATAAATTTCAAGAATTAGTTGAAATTGTGAACGAAAAAGGTTATGATATTATTGTTTTAAATACTATCTGCAATGCTACAGAGGAAAGACAGACTGAAGCAGAACGTATTGCAAAAGAAGTCGATGCCATGATCGTCATTGGCGGCAGGGCTAGTTCTAATACGCAGAAGTTATTTGAAATCTGTAAAAAAGAATGTGAAAATACTTACTATATACAAACAATAAAGGATCTTGATTTGACCAGATTAAAATCCACCGATAACGTAGGTATTACCGCAGGGGCATCTACCCCAAACAATATTATTGAGGAGGTTCAAAAGAATGTCAGAAATGAGTTTTGAACAAATGTTGGAGGAATCATTTAAAACAATAAGAAATGGAGAGGTAGTTGAAGGTACCGTTATCGATGTGAAACCTGATGAGATCGTTTTAAATATCGGATACAAATCAGACGGAATCATCACTCGCAATGAGTATACAAACGAGTCTAACGCAGATCTTACAACTATGGTTTCTGTTGGTGATACAATGGAAGCAAAAGTATTAAAAGTAAACGATGGCGAGGGACAGGTTCTCTTAACTTACAAACGTCTCGCTGCTGAAAAAGGAAGCAAGAGATTAGAGGAAGCTTTCGAGAACAAAGAAGTTTTAACAGCAAAAGTTTCTCAGGTATTAGATGGCGGTTTATGTGTTGTTGTTGATGAGACAAGAGTATTCATCCCGGCAAGCCTTGTATCTGATTCTTATGAGAAAGATCTTTCCAAATACAAAGATCAGGAGATCCAGTTTGTGATCAGCGAGTTCAATCCAAAACGCAGAAGAATCATCGGTGACAGAAAACAGTTATTAGTTGAGAAGAAATTAGAGCAGCAGAAAGAACTGTTTGCAAAGATCAAAGTCGGTGATGTCATGGAAGGAACTGTTAAGAATGTAACAGACTTCGGTGCATTCATTGATTTAGGTGGAGCAGTCGGATTACGCTTAATCTCTTGATACTGCTTACGTTACGACAAACAATCCTGACCAAAATGTAACAAATACAGAACGCTTAAGACCTGAAAGTATTTATGGTGCAAATACTTTAGGTTACTATATGATGTCTAATTTCAACGTTCCTTTACTCATAAGTGGTGGTGCTGAACTTGGTTATCATGCTAAAAGTTCCACAGGTCATGGTCATGAAGACGGATGGAAAATTGATGTTGCCAATAGTCAAATTATGGGTAACACAATGGAAGGTGCAGAGTTTAAGAAATTCTGTAATTCTCAAGGGTGGTCTTGTAATTGGGAAGAAGACCACTGGGATATAGACTTTTCAGGACAAGATGCTCGTGACCCTCAAAGAGGTGGCTACACAGGTAACTTCTTTGGGGAAACTTTCAGCTCTATGAAAGATGAATATGGGTTTGACTATGTTAACTTTATGATGAACGTAGAGCATGATGAGTTAACTAATAGAGTCAACAATTATAGTACTGATGTCTTAACACCCTCATTTTGGGATAAAGTCACCACAGGTTTCATGGATGGACTTACCACCACAGGTACTGCCTATGTTATGCAGTCACTTTGGGGAAACCTTATGCACTCTAATAATCATTTTGGTGCTATGGATAAGGTTACACAAGAAGACATTGACTATGTTAAAAATGCCCTACCTGATGATGAAGAAGCTCAAAGGTTCGCTTTGCTTAATGGTAGAGATAGCGAAGAAATAAGATGGTTAGTAAATCAAAAACTTGTAGACAAACAACGTGCTGAAAAGATAGCTCAGTTTAATGATGGTTGCACTTTAACTATCGCTAATGTTGCTCGCTTCATAGGCGGTATGGTAGACCCTACAATGCTTATTCCTGTGGGTACTGCTTTTAATGGAGCTAAGGTTGTAGCTAAGTTAGGTAACGCAGTTTATGATGTGTCTAAAGTAGCTAGAGTTGCTGGGCAGGCAGCTAGAGTTGGTTTAGTTAATGCAGGTGTAACAGTAGCTAATGATGCTCTCCGTGAAAAGTTTGGCGGTATAAACCTTGATGCTAAAGAGTATGGGTGGAACGCTGCTGTAGCTGGTGTTGGTGGTGCAGTATTAGGAGCGTTAGGTGGTCTAATAAGTAGAAATGCTAGAACACCTGAGATGCAACACGTAGCTAATATAGCTGATAGTGTAGAAACTAAAGCTATAAGAGATACTGTAGGTTTAGACATAACACGTATCAAAAGTGAAACTATAGGTGAAGCTTTAAAGATACACGACACTAACTATGGTTTAACTATAAAATCTAAATATTACTCTAAGTTAGAAAGTAATAATAAAGTTATTGCAACTACTTTTGAGAAAGCTAAAGCTTTAGTAGAGAATGTTTCAGGAATTAAGATACCTTCTTCTGCTAAAGCTTTTTATGTTCCAAATGAAGACTACACAATTTTACTTACAGATAAACTTAAGCCTACTGAAGTTGACAATGTGTTAGCACATGAGCTAGGTGTACACGCTGGTTTAAGAAATCTTGTAGGTGAAAAAGACTATCAGAAACTAATGGATGATGTGTCTAATTTAGCTAACAAAAGTGGTCATGTATTTAATAATGCTCGTAGAGCTATTAACAGTTATGACCCTGAAGAAATATTAGCGTATGCTGTAGAAAACAATATGTTGACTAAAGGTATTGTATCTTCAGTAAAAGGCATGGTAAACAGAGGACTTAAGCGTGAAGGTTTGTCTACTAAAATAACTACAGAGCAAGTTAGAAGCATGATGGTTCAACAATTAAATGCTGAAAGAAACTTAAGTGGTTCAATACAACGTAACCCTGATGGTTCTACTGCATTTGCTGGTATTTTATACTCTAAAGATAGTTTCTTAAATCCACAACTATTTGCTGATTTCTATACTTTAGAGCCTACAATTACTAGAGATACACAGAAAGATTTACCGAAGTTTTTTCCTAAAGCTGTTGGTAAGATGCTTGAGCAAGGTGTTTTTGGTCAGACATATAATTCTGTTGCTAATTCTTTAAGAGGTATTGCACCTAGTCTATGGAATGATGTAAGAGGTAGAGGTTCTAAAGGTCTTAACATGATGTCTGCTGAAACTAATAAAGAAAGACTAACTCATTTATTATCTAAACCTTATTTAGAATATGCAAGTATCAGAAATTCATATTGTCTTAGAAATAAGCAAATGGGTCATGCAGCTCATATGGCTTTTGATAAACTTGTAACACTAGCATACAACTCTAAGTATGCTGGAAGTAAATCTAATGTACCTCAAGATTTCCCTGATGAAGTTTGGCAAGCAGTAGAAAAGATTAAAAATCTTAGGGATAAACAAATTGAACTAGGTAAACGCTCAGCTATTGATGTTGGTTCTACTTCAGATAACTTTATTGAACAGGATTGGGAAGCAGTAGACCATGAGTTATGGAGAGTTGTTGATGTTGACCAACGTATAAAATTTACAAATAGATTTGCGTCTATTGAAGAAGCTGAAGAAGCTCTCGCTACTTATTACAAAAAAGCTGCTAAGAGAGATGTAGTTAAGGCTAAAATTAAAAGGAGTCTTGAGAAAGAAAATAAAAAGATACAAGAGTATAACTCTAAGATAACTGAAGGTAGTAAAAGACAGCCAAAGGAACTTAGAGATACTAATGTTACTGATGACATGGTAGAAGCATGGTTAGATGAACACGTTCCTCAGGCAGTACGATATATTTTAAGAGAAAATCAAGACGTAACGTTACAGGAAGGAAAAGCAACTGTAGGTGTATTAACATCTCTAAAAGAGCGTATACCTATTGATACTTCTTTAGTTCTTAAAGCTGATAATGGCTACGAATTTAGTTTTGATAATGATTTAAGAAGTTTTGATTTAGACTCTATAATTCAAAAGAATATTAGCCGTTTTGCTGGTGAAGCTTCATTCAAGAATGTGTTTAATACACAAAAAGATTTAGATAACTTTATGATAAAAGTTAAGAAGGAACTTGATAAAGCAGTAGAGCAAGGTGTTATAAATAAAAGTACAGCAGAAAGTGATTATAAAGTATTTGAGCAAGGACTTAATGAACTAAGAGGTATGCGTCCTCATGTAGACGCTCTAAGTAGATTAGGGGCTTTAGCTCGTATATTCAGTAAGTTAGCTTATGCTAAAAATGGTGCTAATATGATGTTTGCTCAGTTAGGTGAACTAGGTGGAGCTATGGCATATGGTGGTCTACATCAATTCTTTAATGTATTTAAACCTTTAGGTAAACTTGTTGATGATGTACGCTTAGGTAAAGTTACAAATGAAGCTCTTAAAGAAGTTGAAGAAACAATGTTTGGTGAAACTATAGAAAGTAAAATTTTCACTGTAAACTGGAATGATAGAGTTACTAGAGATGCTTTAACTCAACAAGGAAGTATTATAAATAAAATTTTAATTATGGGTAATGACTATGCACATAATTTAGGTAAAATTACTTCCGCCATCAATGTATTACCTCATATGACTGACAATATGGTAAGAGGTATGAGAAGACAAACAATATTAGATGTCTTTAAGTGGGCTAATGGAAAACAGTTTAGTAAGCTTAGAAACCCTTTCAGTAAAGCCAAACTTAAAGCTAGTGGGATAAATGAAGAATTAGAAGCTAGAATTAAAGAGAATATGCTAAAGTATTCTAAAGCACCTAATGGTATACTAGAAGATATTGATGCTATTGAATGGCAACGAAATGACCCTATAAGTTTTGCTAAGTTCTATGATTTAGTACAGACACAAGCAGAAAGAGCTATAGTTAGTGGTAGTAGGGTAGGTAATAAAAACTTATTTAAAGACAAATATATTGCTACTCAACTTCTATTTCAGTTCAAGGATTATGCGTTACGAGCTATTAATGCACAGACATTTAGAGCTATGACAGCTAGAGATGTTGATGACGCTTTAGCAGCTTTGTTGTCTATAGTAACAAACACAGCAGCTTATGTATTAAAAGCTGGTGCTACTTGGCAGCTTATTAAAGCTACTGGTAGTGACGAAAAGGCTAAGGAATACTACGATAAGTACCTTAATGAAGACACACTGTTACGTGTAGCGGCTTTCCGTTCTTCTATTGTAGGTACACCTTTTAGTTTTGTTAACGACTTGTTAGAAGGTGCAGGTATTGTAGATACTTCTATTCGTACTTCAGTTAACAGAGGTTCTTATGGGTCACCTGATAGTGTTGGTGATTATGTAGGTAATATTGTAGCACAGACACCAGCATTACAGCAGGCTACAGCTCCTTTAGATGTTTTGAATTACTTCTATAGAGCATCTAACAATGAAGCTAACAAGAATGACTTTAGGAAAGCTTTACAGGCACTACCAATTCCACAATGGTTACCTATAACAACTTTCATAAACAACTATATCGTAGAGCCTTCAGAATATCCAACTAAAAGACCTAAACGTAAAGGAGAGTGATAATAAGTGGCTACAAGAGAACTTAAGGCTACTGTATTCTATGACTCAGGGGAATTAACGTATACATTCCCCTTTGACTATCTAAAGAAAAATACAATAAAAGTAGCTTATGTTAATGATATGGAAGCTGACACAATAGATAATGCAGAAATATTAGAATATAATATTGATTACACTATTGAAGATAAAAATTTAGTTTTAAAAGAAGCTGATACATCTAAAGCACTTATTTATATATTCAGGGATACACCTACAGAGCCTATTATATCCTTTAATGATAGTTCTATCTTGAAAGCTGATGATTTAAATGTACAAAATGTACAACAGTCTTATATTCTTGTAGAGTTATCAGATTACTTAATATTACACAAAATATCTACAGAAACTATAAATTTTGTAAAAGAAGCTGTAGATATAACTACAATGAATAAGCAAGAAGCACAAGAAGCAGCACTAAAAGCAGCACAAGAAGCACTTAATAGTAGTAGCAGTGCAGAAGCTTCAGAAGAGTCAGCACGTCAAGCTCAACAGAGTTCTACACAAGCTAATGATTATGCACAACAAGCACAACAGAGTTCAATGGCTATTACACCTGAAGCTTATGACCCTGAAAAAACTTATAATTTTCCTGATGTAGTTGCTTATATAGATGGTCAGACTTATAGATGTATTGGAGAAAATGTTATTGGGGAGAACCCTGATATAAGTAACAACTGGGTTAGGATAGCTGGTATAGTTGATAATTTTTGGGAGATAGATATGTATGGAAACTTAATGTCTACTGAATATCCAACATATTCACCTTTATTTACTTTAGATGCTTATGGAAATATTATACCTAGATAGGAAGTGATACAAAATGACTACACGTAATTATGCACCGAGAGAAAACAATGAAGGAGAGCTTGGTGTAGATATAAAATGGTGGGCTAAAGCACACATTAATACTATAAATAGTAAAAATGTTAATACAGAAAGTATAAAAGCAACTATTTTTAATGATATGGAAGTAACCTTTTATTTTTTAAAAAGAAACACAACTTATAAAGTTGATGATGTAGCTTATAATAAAAATACAAAAAACGGAGTACGTCTTGAGTGTGTTCAAGGTGGTACTACAGCTACTGTAGAACCTGAAGGTTACTCAACAGTTAACATAGGCTCATATATTACAGATGGTACTACTAAATGGTTAGTTTGTGATATTAAAGATGGTTTAGCATATGGTGACATAATTCATAGACCTATACTTAAAAAAGGATATGTTAAACTTAATGGGGCTACTGTTCAGAGAGCTGACTATCCAAGATTAGTTAAGTATGCTACAGATAATAACTTGTGGACTTCTTCACCAACTACTGATATATGGAAGTTTGGTCAAGGTGATGGAAGGTCAACTTTTGTGTTACCTGATTATAGAGATATATTTGTAGAAGGTGGAGATACACCATCTAAGATAGGAGCAGGTTTGCCTAATATAACAGGTTTACTAGATATAGCACGCTTTGTTGGTGGTAGAGCACAAGGTGCGTTTTATCAGGGGGTTATACTTGAAAATGTAGGTATAACAAGCGGTAATAATCTTGGTGGTGCAGAAAGTTATTTTGATGCTTCTAGGTCTAACTCTATATATGGTAGTTCCAATACAGTACAGCCACCTTCTATAGTTCTTATTCCTCAAATTAAGTATTAAGGGGTGATAATAATATGTTTAATCAAAAAGTGTACACTTATACAAGTGATAATAAATTAGCAGGATATTTAATTCTTGATGAAAGTGATAGGAGTCCTAGTGGTTTACTTAATTTACCTGCACGTTGTACATTAATTAAACCACCCGAACAAAAAGAAGGTTTTGACATTATGTGGAATGGTTCAGGATGGAAATATACAGAAATTCTTAAAGAGCCTTCAGAACCTGAGTCAACTTTAGATGAACTTAAAGCTTCTAAAATTGCTGAAATGAAAACTGAGCGTAGCATAAGAGAGCAACAAATGATAGAGTATAATGGTAATACTTTTGATTATGATGATTTAGCACGAGAACGCTTACTATTAGGACGTCAGTCACTTGAAGATGCAGGTGTTGAAGATGCTAAACTTAAGTGGACTTGTGCTGACAATGAAATAACTTATTTAGGTGTAGAAGACTTTAAAGGCATTAATACTGTAGCAGCTACACGCTCTATAATGCTTCATGATACTTATAATAAACTTAAAGTATTAATAAATTCATGTGGTACTAAAGAGGAGCTAGAAAAAGTAACATTTGATACTGATGTGTCTATGTTATCATATGGAGAGTGATATTATACTTATAAACTTATGGACAACTACAGAACTTAAGTTAGGTGCTATTAGTGGTACTATATGGGCAACTTTAGACCTAGCTTTAGGTGGTATAGACACACCAATCAAGGCACTTGCTATTCTAATATCTTTAGACTTTATTACAGGAGTTACAGCTGGTTACAAAAATAACGAGCTTAGTTCTTCTAAAGGTACTAAAGGTTTATGGAAGAAAGCTGGTGTCTTTTTTTGTGTCTTCATTGCGTGCCTTTTAGATATGTGTATAGGCACTGAAGTTTTCAGAGGCATGACAATAAGTGGCTTTGCTTTGATTGAAGCTATGAGTCTTATTGAAAACTTAGACCGCATGGGTTGGGGGTACATTATCCCTAACTTCTTGCGTGTACGATTAAAACAAATTGCAGACGAAAAAGTAACGAAAGGTGACAAAAAGTAATATGGATATTTTAAAAATTATTGTTAATGTTTTATTTATTATAGCTTTAGTAAGCTTCACAATTTCTAGTATTATGACGTCTTTTACTTACTATAGAGAAGTTAAATTACAAAAACATAAAAAAGAAATCTTGGAAAATATCGAAAAAGATATTCAAAACATTAAATGTAAAGAGTGAAGGAAGGTAGATAAAGTATGCAAAAAGTAAACATTAAGAAAACTAATTTACAATATGATTACAGCCAGTTATCTAACAGAACTAAAACAGACATGGTGGTAATCCATCACACAGGTAACCCAACTGATGATGACTTGAGTGCTAAAGAAATTAATGCGTCCCATCAAGAACAAGGTTGGACTTGTATTGGATACCATTATGTCATTAGAAAAGATGGTACTATCGAAGAAGGTAGACCACATTGGACTGTAGCAGCACACGCTTATGGTTTTAATTCTCACACCATTGGTATTCATGTCTGTGGTAACTTTGAGATTGGTGAGCCAACTCAGGCACAGATTGAGAGCCTTGCTATGCTTTTAGCTAACGTATGTGATGACTATGGTTTACCTATTGATAAAGACCATGTTGTAGCTCATAGGGACTTAATGGCAACAGCTTGTTGTGGAGAGAACTTATATAACCAGCTTCAAACTGTTAGAGGTAAGGCTATATGGTATCAGCAAGACTAAAGTAAACTAAGGGTTGCTAGGAGTAAATTTAAGCTCCTAGCTTCTTTTATTTTATCTTAATACATTTATACCTAAATCAAAAATAAATTGCTTAGAAGGGATTTGATAAAGTGAATATCTTAAAAGAAATTGCTAAATTTTTCGTTACTACAAAATTAACTGAGAAACGTGAGGAAACTAAAGCTAAACTTCAGGAGAAACTTATTACAGCTACAGGTAGTGAAGCAGTAGAGTATGCAGCTTACTTAAAGTTAATTGAAGCTGCTGATGGTAAAGTTATTGACGCTATTAATAAAGCTATCGACAAAATGTGAGGTGTAAGTAATGGAAGTTAAAGATGTGTTTGGCTTAGAGTTAACTGAGGGTGCTACAGTAGTAGCACACTTAGCTTACTTAAATGCTCTTAGAGAATGTGAAGTTGTTAAAGTAAACAAATGTTTTGTTATTGTCAAAGATAAGGAAACTTTAGTTAACCTTAGGGTTAGACCACAAAATATTATGCGTCTTTTTAATGAAGATAGTGTTGATGACTTGCAATATTCTGTGGAGAAACTTCATGCTTTAGAAGATTGTGGTGTCGATAACTGGATAGGCTATTCTGATGCTATGGTTTATATGAATGGAGAGGAAGTATACTAATGTCAGTAAAGTTTTATAAACGTAAACCAAAGTTTCTTGAAGCTATTCAGCTTGTAGATACAGCAGAAAGTATCAATCAATGTTATGCCTTCACTAAGTCAGCAATGCTTAAATATGATGAAGACATAAAAAATCTTGTAGAAGAAAAAGGAATAGAAATATTAGACAATCCACCTTACTTATATAGAGCTGTTCATGACTCAAATGGATTAGCTATAGCTACTAAAGAAGGGGAGAGAACAATAGTACCTTTTGGTTGTTGGATAATTAAGGATACAAAAGGTGATTTCTATTGGCTTACTGATGAAGTTTTCAGAGATTTATATGAGGTTGTTTAAATGATTATTGATGCACTAATTCAAATATTATTTTTCGTGATGACATTATTGTGTATAGCTTTGGATAATGTCGAAATGTCAATAGCTATATCTTTATGTTATATAGCTTACTTAAAAAGTTAGAGGTGATAAAATGCAATTTTTCATAGGTGTCTTAATTGGAATTGCTTTAGGTATAATGTTTGTAGGAAGTTGTTTAGACGGAGAGTGATAACATGGCAACTAAATTACCACAGGAACTTATAGATGAGATAGCTACTTTAGAAGCTGAAAGTTTACTTGATGGTCTTAAAGACCCTGATTTAAGTAAGAACCCTGCTTTCTTAGCTAAGGTGCGTCAGTTCCTTAAAGACAACTATTTCATTACTACAAGTGAAACTGAAAGTGTACAAGAAATTAAACGTATAGGAAGTTCTATTCCTGACTTGATTAATGAGGGGGATGTGATACACTGATACAATGGACAGATGAAGACATTGAGAAAGCCTATAATAACTTTTGGGCTTTCGTTTATATAGTTTGGAAGGAGATTGGGTTACCACCACCAACTCCTATTCAACTAGACATAGCACAGTTCTTACAATATCCACCTTCAGACCGAATTATAATTCAAGGGTTTCGAGGTGTGGCTAAAAGTTTCTTAACGTGTGCTTATGCAGTATGGAGATTGTGGAGAGAAAGACAACTCAAGGTACTTATAGTTTCCGCAAGTAAAGATAGGGCTGACGCTAATGCTAGGTTCATAAAAAGTATTATCCATACAATACCTTTCCTAGCTGAAATGAAAGCTAGTAAAGACCAACTAGACACACAAAATCTTTTTGATGTCGGTGGAGCTATTGCTGATATTTCCCCTAGTGTTAAGTCTGTAGGTATCACAGGTCAGATTACAGGTACTCGTGCTGACTTATTAATACCTGATGATGTTGAAGTACCTAATAATTCTAGTACACAAATGCAACGTGATAAGTTATCTGAACGTGTTAAAGAGTTTGATGCTATCTTAAAACCTAATGGTCAGATTATATACTTAGGTACACCACAAAATGAAGCAAGTATTTATAATGAACTTCAGACACGTGGTTATGTTACTCGTATATGGACTGTATTATATCCTTCAAGTGAAGCTGAGAGAAACTCTTATGGTAACTCTTTAGCACCTATGATTGCTGATAGATACGATAAAGACCCTGAGAAATGGGCAGGTAAACCTACAGACCCTAAACGTTTCAATGAGATAGAGATAGCTAAACGTAAGTTATCTTATGGTAAAGCAGGGTTCGCCTTACAGTTCATGCTTAATACTAACTTATCAGACTATGAAAAATATCCTCTTAAAGTTAGTGATTTAATCGTAGACACACTAGATATGAAAGAAAGTAGTATTAAGTGGTCATGGGCTAATGGTATGCAGCAGTTAATACCTGATGTACCTTGTGTTGCACTTAAGGGTGACTTATTCTACTATCCATTATCTAGGTCACAAGAAACTGCTACTTATACTGGAGCAGTGATGTTCATTGACCCTAGTGGTCGAGGTAAAGACGAAACAGCTTATGTTATCTTAAAGTACCTTAATGGTTACTTATTCCTGATGGAAGTAGACGGATATACAGAGGGTTACTCAGATACTACCTTAAGACAATTAGCACAAAAGGCTAAGTTTTGGGGTGTGAATGAAGTAGTAGTTGAAGGTAACTTTGGTGATGGTATGTTTATTAAAGTTATGACTCCTGTGTTCAATAAGATATACCCATGTCTTATTACAGAAGTTAAAAACACTAAACAGAAAGAGTTGCGTATCATAGACACACTAGAACCAGTGCTTATGCAACATAGACTTATAGTTAACAGAAGTGTAATTGACGCTGACTTCAAGACATATGAAAGAAACCAAAACTACTCACTATTTTATCAAATGACTAGATTATGTCGTGATAAAAATGCCCTTGCTCATGATGATAGGCTGGATGCTTTATGTGGTGGTATAGCTTATTGGACTGAAAAGATGGATATTATGGAAGACACACAGAAGGAGAGTTGGGCTGAAGACCAGCTATTAGACTTTATCGAAAATGGTGTAATAAACACGTTGTATGAAAACGAACGTAATAATTCAACTTTATACATTAAAAATGTACAAATATACAGATAGGGATGCTTTATAGTGTCCCTTTTATTTTTTAATTGTCACACAACACCATTTTGCTAATTGTCACACTAATAGAAGAAAGTAAGGAAAAGTTATATATAGTATATATAAAGTATTTACTTTAAGTAGCAACGAATGTATGTATATTAAAGCATAAGATTTAAGTATTAATTAGTAAAAAAACTACTACTACTTATATCTAATAAAATAATAAAATAAAAGGTGATAAATATGATAATTAAAAATAGTAGTTATAATTTACTTGAATGTAATAGTCATATATGGGATAATAAGATTGCTTTCTCTACTAAAGAAGTATCTTTAATGTTAGGAGTTCCTACTTCTACTATTACTAAATTATGTAAAGAAGGAAAAATAAAAGTATTTAAAGTTGGAAGACATTATAGAATTTCAAGAGTAGATTTATGTAGATATATTGAAAGTCAGAAAGATGCTACAATATTAATATAAGCACTTATTAGCACTAAATATGCTATAGATATTTATTTTAATAGGGTTATTTTATTTGTAAATTACAAATAAAATAGTGTATAATAGTAACATCTATTTGTACTATTAATAATTAAACCCTGTAGGAATAGAAAACCTACAGGGTTTTTAATTAATTACCTTATTTGATTGATGGAGGGAATTAAAATGAAAACAAATTCACAGCAAAGTCTAAAGCGTGGTTTGAAAAATCGTCATTTACAGATGATTGCTTTAGGTGGCGCTATTGGTACAGGTCTATTTTATGGTTCGGCTTCAACAATTCAATTGGCTGGGCCAGCTATTTCACTATCTTATTTAATTGGTGGCTGTGTAATATTTTTTATTATGCGTATGTTAGGGGAAATGGCTGTAGATAATCCAGTTTCCGGCTCATTTAGCTCATATGCAAATACTTATTGGCATGAATTCGTAGGCTTTTTATCTGGTTGGAATTATTGGATGAATTATGTCATCGTTAGTATGGTAGAATTAACAGCTGTAGGTATTTATATAAATTATTGGTTGCCAGATGTACCACAATGGCTTTCTGCTCTTATTTGTTTAGTTATCATTACAGTGATTAATTTAATTAATGTAAAATTATATGGTGAATTTGAATTTTGTACAGCTATTATTAAAGTAGTGGCTATTTGCTGTATGATTATTTTTGGTATATATATTATTTGTACAGATATGGGAACATTTCCTGAAAATCTCAGCAATCTTTGGAGTCATGGCGGTTACTTGCCAAATGGCTGGTGGGGTCTTGCTCTTTCTTTAGTAGTAGTTATGTTCTCTTTTGGCGGTATAGAATTAATCGGTATTACTGCAGGTGAAGCAGATGAACCACAAAAATCTATCCCTAAAGCTATAAACCAAGTTATTTGGCGAATTCTTATTTTTTATATTGGTACTTTAGTCGTTTTAATGATTTTATATCCATGGAATGAAGTGGGATTAGAAGCAAGTCCATTTGTACAGATTTTCTCTAATATTGGTATACCTGCTGCAGCAAATTTATTAAATATAGTAGTATTAACAGCGGCTATATCTGTTTATAATAGTGCTATTTATAGTAATTCACGCATGTTATATGGTTTAGCTAGTCAAGGAAATGCTCCTAAGATTTTAACTGCTTTAACTAGAAATGGCGTGCCAATGG
>OGND01000943.1_pt1 | contig 13683 bp, 10 predicted proteins | sample 1573381 | NCBI WGS metagenome assembly OGND01 (sample SAMEA2581989, study PRJEB24529) | metagenome | biome: Human gut stool | place: China | collected 2011
TTCAGCTGTGAAAGCGAGGCCTCCGGGCGAGACCGTGAGGATCAGCCGGATTATAAGGTGCGGATGAGCGCTGCCTTCTGCTTCTCCAATAAGGTGCAGCTGCTGGAATACTATCATAACTCCTCCTGGCTGGAACACGGCGGCAGCCCCGAGCACGCCGTCCGCACAGCCTTTGTCTACCAGATCAACAAATACCTGAAGGACAAGAACCTCTATAAGAAGGGCGAGAGCGCCATCAGCTTCCAGGATGTACAGGACTGCCTGGTGTACGTTTCGTCCAGCTTCTCCACCCGCACCAGCTACGAGAACCAGACCAAGAAGGCCATCACGAACAAGTTCGTCTCGCAGGCCATGACTGATTTCCTCAAGCATTACCTGGAGGTCTACTTCCTTGAAAAGCCGGAGGAGGCCCAGAAGATCTGCCAGCAGGTGCTGGTGAACAAGCAGAGCCGCGAGCACGCCGAAAAGACCCGCCAGAGCATCAAAAAGACGCTCTCCACCCAGATCGATCTGGCAAACCGGGTGCAGAAGTTCGTGGACTGCCGCACCAAGGATGCTTCCCGTCGGGAACTCTACATCGTGGAGGGCGATTCCGCTATGGGCGCGGTCAAGCAGAGCCGCGACAGTGAATATCAGGCCATCATGCCCATCCGCGGCAAGATCCTGAACTGCCTGAAGGCCGATTATGCCCGTATCTTCAAGTCCGATGTCATCGTGGATCTGATCAAGGTCATGGGCTGCGGCGTGGAACTGGGCGGCAAGCACAACAAGGAGCTTGCCACCTTCAACATCGATAATCTGCGCTACAACAAGATCGTCATCTGTACCGATGCCGACGTGGACGGCTACCAGATCCGCACACTGGTGCTGACCATGCTCTACCGCCTGACCCCCACCCTCATCAACGAGGGCTATGTCTATATCGCGGAGTCGCCGCTGTACGAGATCACCACGAAAGACCGCACCTATTTCGCCTACACCGAGCCCGAGAAGGCCACCTTCCTCGAGGAGATCGGCGATAAGAAATACACCATCCAGCGCTCGAAAGGTCTGGGCGAGAACGACCCCGAGATGATGTGGCTGACCACCATGAACCCCGAGAGCCGCCGCCTGATCAAGGTGCTGCCCACGGACGTGGAGGAAACGGCCCGGGTGTTTGACCTGCTGCTGGGAGACAACCTGGCCGGACGCAAGGAGCATATTGCACAGCACGGCGCAGAATATCTGGATGATCTGGATGTGAGCTGACGAGATAAACCCCTCCGTCAATGCTTTGCATTGCCACCTCCCCTAGTAGGGGAGGCCCTGGCGTTGCGGAACGCCCTGCGAGTTCCCCTCTATGCCAAGGGCCCCACTATTAGGGGGGCTGTCGAGCGTATGCGAGACTGAGGGGTTGGATCCGGGATATAGATGCTGATATAGAGGAGCAAAAATGGCAAAACGAACAACCAAAAAAACGACCAAGCCTGTCCGCCCGCAGCTGGGCGACGGCGTTGAGATCCTGAACGCGGGCAGTGTGCTGGAAGATCCCATTACCAGCACGCTGGAAACCAACTATATGCCCTACGCGATGAGCGTCATCGTCTCCCGTGCCCTGCCGGAGATCGACGGCTTCAAGCCCGCCCACCGCAAGCTGCTCTACACAATGTACGAGATGGGCCTGCTCAAGGGCAACCGCACCAAGAGCGCCAACATCGTCGGCAGCACGATGCACCTGAACCCCCACGGCGACGCCGCGATTTACGACACGATGGTCCGCATGGGCCGCTCCAACGAGAGCCTGCTTGTGCCCTTCGTGGACTCCAAGGGTAACTTCGGCAAGGCGTACAGCCGCGATATGGCCTACGCCGCCGCCCGATACACCGAGGCGAAGCTCGAGCCGGTCTGCGACGAGCTGTTCCGCGACATCGACAAGGACACTGTCGATTTTGTGCCCAACTACGACGGCACGACGACGGAGCCGACGCTGCTGCCCGTCACCTTCCCGACAATTCTGGCCAACAACACGCTGGGCATCGCCGTCGGCATGGCGTCCAACATCTGCTCCTTCAACCTCGAGGAACTCTGCAATGCGACGATTGCCCTGATGAAGGACCCGCAGGCCGATTTGCGGGAAATCATTCCGGCCCCTGATTTCGTCGGCGGCGGCACGATTCTGTACGACGCCGCCGAGATGCAGAACGTGCTGGAAAATGGCCGCGGCAGCGTCCGCGTCCGCGCTAAGTGGAGCTACGACAAGGAAAACAACTGCATCGACGTCACGCAGATCCCGCCCACGACGACGGTAGAAGCCATCATGGACAAGATCACCGAGTTGGTCAAGCTGGGCAAGATCCGCGAAATCTCCGATATGCGCGACGAGACCGACCTGAACGGCTTAAAGCTGACGATTGATTTGAAGCGCGGCCAGGACCCCGACAAGCTGATGGCGCGCCTGTACAAGGCCACGCCGCTGGAGGACAGCTTCGCCTGCAACTTTAACGTGCTGATTGCGGGCCAGCCCAAGGTGCTGGGCGTGCGCAGCATCCTGAACGAGTGGATCGCCTTCCGCGCCGAGTGCGTGCGCCGCCGCACCTACTACGATTTGCAGGGCAAGCAGAAGCGCCTGCACCTGCTCAAGGGCCTGAAGGCAATTCTGCTCGACATTGACAAGGCCATCGAAATCGTGCGCAACACCGCCGAGGAGACCGAGGTCGTGCCGAACCTGATGATCGGCTTCGGCATCGACGAGGTGCAGGCCGAATACGTGGCCGAGATCAAGCTGCGCCATTTGAACCGCGAGTATATTTTAAAGCGCACCGAGGAAATTGAAGAGCTCGAAAACGCGATTGCGGACCTGGAGGATATTCTCAAGCGCCCGGCGCGCATCAACAAGATCATCATGAAGGAGCTGGCAGACGTCGCCAAAAAGTACGGCAAGCCCCGCCGCTGCGAGATCATGTACGAGGTGCCCGCCGTTGAGGGCGAGGAGCCGGAGCAGCAGATTCCCGACTACCCCGTGCACCTGTTCTTCACGCGGGACGGCTACTTCAAGAAAATCACGCCCCAGAGCCTGCGCATGAGCGGCGAGCAGAAGCTCAAGGACGGCGATGAGGTATTGTTCACCTGCGAGAGCACGAACAGCGTCGAGCTGCTGTTCTTCACGAATCATCGTCAGGTTTACAAGTCCCACGCCTACGATTTCAACGACAGCAAGGCGAGCGTCCTCGGCGATTACGTCGCCAGCGCCCTCGGCATGGAGGAGGGCGAGGTCCCGCTGTATATGGTCGTGACCCCCGATTACAAGGGCTGGATGCTCTTCTTCTACGACAACGGCAAATGCGCCAAGGTGCCGCTGTCCAGCTACGAGACAAAGCAGAACCGCCGCAAGCTGCTGAAAGCCTACAGCGACAAGGCCGAGCTGGCCTTCATGCGCCACCTGCCCGAGGAGACCGAGCTGGCGATTTTCACCACCAACAACCGTCTGCTGCTCGTCGGCAGCGCGCTCATTCCCGAAAAGACGACCCGCGACACCGCCGGTGTCAGCGTTGTGGCGCTGAAAAAGAATGCCAAAATCGCCCGCGTCACGCTGGCCGAGGGCCTTGAGCTGAACGACGCCCCGCGCTACCGCGTGCGCACCCTGCCTGCCGCCGGTGCGATTTTGAAGGACGACGACAGAGCGGAGCAGCTGACGCTGTAAGGTGATACCGCACGAAGCTCCGTAGGGGCGCATTCTATATGCGCCCGCAAGGTGCCTGCCGTCTGACGGGCGGATATAGAATCCGCCCCTACGGTGTCAACCGAAAAAAGTGCTTGACAATCTTGATACTTTGTGCTAAAATATTTCAGCAATCGTTCAGATGGCTGCTCCGCCCGGACAGGATGCCGGGTGCTGGTAGCCGCAATTCGGAGATTGTGATGAGCACATATATTGAGTATGGCTCCTTTTATCATGATCGAGAAAGAGGTGAAATAACCATGAAGCAGGGCATCCATCCGAACTATGTGGACTGCACCATCACTTGTGCCTGCGGCAACGTGATCCACACCCGTGACACCAAGCCGGAGATCCACGTCGAAGTCTGCAGCAAGTGCCATCCCTTCTACACCGGCAAGCAGAAGCTGGTCGATACCGGTGGCCGCGTCGAGCGCTTCAAGCGCCGCTTCGCCAAGTCTGGCAAGTAATTCCGTTTTTTGTACCCCGGATGGTTTTCATCCGGGGTATTTTTTGCTATACATCGAGGTTTCCCACCATGGCCGACTACAAAACCATCCGCGGCACAGCCACCTTTGAATATGAGGAAAAGCGCAGCCGCTTTATCGCAACGGCCTCCTTTGCTGACACGGAGGAAAAGGCCCTGGCCGTGCTGAACGCTGTGCGCGCCGCCAACCGCACGGCGCGGCACAACGTCTACGCCTATGTGCTGCAAAATGGCCGCACGCGGTATTCCGACGACGGCGAACCCGCCAAGACTGCCGGTACGCCCGTGCTGGAGACCATCGGCCACGCGGGTGTGGCAGACGTGATCGTCGTGGTAACGCGGTATTTCGGCGGTATTCTGCTGGGTACCGGCGGGCTGGTGCGCGCCTACACGGCGGCAGCCTCTGGCGCTCTGCAAAGCGCCGAGCTCGTCAGCATGCGGCTGGTCGTCGACTGCAAGGTCCGTGTGAGCTACGCCCAGTTCGAGCAGACCCAGCGCATCATTGCGGCGGCGGAAACGCGGCTTGACGAGCCGATTTTTGACGATGCCGTGACGCTCTGCTGGCGTATGCCGGCAGGGCAGGAGGAAACGCTCCGCACGGCTCTCAACGAGCTGACCCGCGGCGGGGCAGAGGTGGAAATTTCTGCCCCGCAGTATGCGGCGTTTTAAATTTCTGTAAAAAATCAAAATTTTTCCAACAAAAAAAGAGTGTTTCCCGCACTTTTGTCGTATTTATAAGCAGAGAGCAGAAAAGGGGGCACACTATGACGATCCGCGAAGAGACCGAGGCTATCGAACGGCAGACCCTGAGCCGCTACGCGACTTTAAGCGAAAACAGCCTGGGCCGCCGTGTGCCGCTGGAGCTGGACCCTATCCGGCCCTGCTTCCAGCGGGACCGGGACCGCATTCTGCACTGCAAGGCGTTCCGCCGCTTAAAGCAGAAAACGCAGGTCTTTCTGTCCCCGGAGGGTGACCACTACCGCACCCGCCTGACCCATACGCTGGAGGTCTCTCAGATCGCACGCACAATTTCCCGCGCACTGCGCCTGAATGAGGACCTGACCGAGGCCATCGCGCTCGGCCACGATCTGGGCCATACGCCGTTCGGCCACGCGGGGGAGAGAGCGCTCAACCGGCTCTGCCCGGGCGGGTTCTCCCACTACCGCCAGAGCCTGCGCGTGGTGGATTACTTAGAGCGCGACGGCCAGGGCCTTGACCTGACTTGGGAGGTGCGCAACGGCATTGTGACCCACACGTCCGGCGCGTGGGCCCGCACGCCCGAGGGCTGCGTTGTGCGCCGTGCCGACCACATTGCGTTTCTGAACCACGACATTGAGGACGCCATCACCGCCGGTGTGCTCGACGCGCGCCAGCTGCCGCCCGAGGCCGTCGCCGTGCTGGGACATACCAAATCCGAGCGTATCACGACGATGATCACCGACCTGGTCGCACACAGCGGCAACGGGAAAATCAATTTTTCCCCCGAGGTCGAGGCCGCCTACGCCGTGCTGAAGGACTTCATGTACGCGACGGTCTACGTCGACAAGGAGGCCAAGCGCGAGGAAAAGAAGGTGGACAAGCTCATCAGCGAGCTGTACGCCCGCCTGTGCGACGAACCGGCCCTGATGCCGAACTTTTACATGCAGATCGCCTACAATGAGGGCGTGGACCGTGCCGTGACCGACTACATCAGCGGCATGAGCGACGAGTTCGCCACGCGTCTGTTTGAGGAACTGTTCGTTCCACAGAAGTGGAAGGTTTTGTAAACAAATAATAAATAAGAAATAATAAAGATTGTGGAGCGCGTCGCTCAAAAAAATCCCGTAGGGGCGCATTCTATATGCGCCCGCGGAGGTCTGCGCCGCCGCAAACGGGCACGGGCGGATATGGAATCCGCCCCTACGATTTTGTTTTCGACCAAAGGGAGAAAACGCCACCGTATTTATTATCTATTATTTTAAGAAACGGAGGTGCAGCCTATCCCATGATACCCCAGGAATACATACAGGAGGTCGTGCGGCGCAACGACATTGAAGAAGTCATCGGCCAGTATGTCCAGCTGCGCCGCCGCGGACGCACGGCCACGGGCCTGTGTCCGTTCCACAATGAAAAAACGCCGTCTTTCGTCGTTTACCCGGATACCCAGAGCTTTTACTGCTTCGGCTGCGGTGCGGCGGGCGATGTCATCAACTTTGTGCGCAAGTACAACAATCTCGGCTATGTCGAGGCTGTCAAGCAGCTGGCGGGCCGCGCCGGTATGCCGCTGCCCGAGGAGGATGACCGCGAGTCCCGTGCGCGCCAGCGCCTGTTGGAGATCAACCGCTGCGCCGCGCGCTACTTCTACGAGAACCTCAACGCCAAAACGCCGGAGGCCGCCATGGCCCGCCGCTACTGGAAGGAAAAGCGCGGCCTGTCCGACGCCGCCATCCGCCGGTTCGGCCTTGGCTACGCGCCGGAGGACTTCGGCGGCCTGCTGCACTACCTCAAGCGCCGCGGCTTCAGTGAGGAGGAGCTGGAAACCTCCGGCCTCGTCAAGCGCAGCGCCAAGGGCAACCTCTATGACATCTTCCGCCACCGTGTCATGGTGCCCATCATTGATGTGCGCGGGGCCATCATTGCCTTCGGCGGGCGCGTGCTGGACGACTCCAAGCCCAAGTACATCAACAGCCCCGAGACGATGGTCTACCACAAATCCCGCACGCTTTTTGCACTGAATATCGCCAAAAAGTCAAAAAACCGGCGCTACATTCTCTGTGAGGGCTACATGGACGTCATCTCGATGCATGAGGCCGGGTTTGACACGGCGGTCTGCGCCTGCGGCACGGCCCTGACACCCGAGCAGGCCAAGCTGCTGAGCGAGTACGCCGACGAGGTCGTTTTGAGTTACGACTCCGACGAGGCGGGCCAGAAGGCCACCGAGCGCAGCCTTGGCATTCTGGGCAGCACGACGCTGAAAGTCAGCGTGCTGAGCTACCAGGGCGCGAAGGACCCGGACGAGTTCATCAAAAAATATGGCCGTGAGCGGTTCGAGATGCTCTTGAACGGCACAGCCAACCCGACAGAATTCCAGCTGAAAAAGAGCAAGGCCAAGTATGACCTGCGCAGCGACGACGGGCGGCTGAGCTACATCCGGGAGGCCATCGAGATTCTGACCGAGCGCGGCGTCAGCCCGACGGCGCGGGACGTCTACGCCGGGCGGCTGGCCGACGAGACCGGCGTCTCAAAACAGGCCATCCTTTCCCAACTCAACGGGGCGCTTCAGGCCGCGGCGCGCCGCAGCTACCGCAAGGAGCAGCGTGACCTCTCCAAGGAGGGCATCGCGTCGGACATCCGCGTGCCCTACACCAGCAGCGGGGAATCCGCCCTCGGCGCGGCCAACGCGGCGCGCCAGCTGGCCGTGGCCATGCTGCAGGACCCCGAGCAGGTGCCCTACGTCCGTGCGCGGCTGGATATGTCCACCGTGCTGGTGCCCGAGATGCAGCGCGCGTTGGAGGCAATTTTCCGCTGTGTGGACGAGCACCTGCCGCTGAACCAGACGTCATTACAGCAAATGCTGGATGAGGCCGCGTTCCAGCAGCTGGCCCACGGGCAGGCGTACAACCACGACATCCGTCTGCAAAGGCAGGATATTGATATGTATCTGGACCGCTTGCAGACCGCCAAGCCAATCGGTGAGCAGGTCAAGGGTATGAGCGACGGCCAGCTGGAAAGCTACTTTGCAAACCTCGGCAAAAAGAAGGGCGCCCGCCCCGCCGAGACAGACGAATAACGACATTCCGACATACTTTGTCAAACAATAGAAAACCAAAAGGAGAACGTACTTATGGCAGAAAAGAAAGACCCGATCCGCAGCCTGATCGACACGGGCCGCCGCGCCGGCAAGCTGACCAGCAGTGAAATCAGCGACGCAATGGAGGAGAATGGCAACGTTCTTGACGTAGAAGCGATGGAAAAGCTCTACGAGGAGCTGGAAAGCAACGGCATCGAGATCGTCGACGACACGCCCGTTGATGTCAGCAGCGCCCTGCCCAGCTCCGAGGAGGGCGCGGACGACTACGAGGACGGCCTGACTGCCGACGGCATCACGATTGACGACCCGGTCAAGGTCTACCTGAAGGAAATTGGCCGCGTGCCGCTGCTGTCCCCCGAGGAGGAAACCGAGCTGGCACTGAAAATTCAGGCCGGCGGTCCCGATGGCGAGAAGGCCAAGCAGCGCCTGAGCGAGGCCAACCTGCGTCTGGTGGTCTCCATCGCCAAGAAGCATGTCGGCCACAACCTGGCGTTCCTGGACCTGATCCAGGAGGGCAACATCGGCCTGATCAAGGCCGCCGAGAAGTTTGACTGTGACCGCGGCTTCCGCTTCTCCACCTACGCCACCTGGTGGATCCGTCAGGCCATCACCCGCGCCATTGCGGATCAGGCCCGCACCATCCGCATCCCGGTGCACATGGTCGAGACCATCAACCGGATGCGTCAGGCCACCAACCAGCTGGTCTACCAGAACGGCCACGAGCCCACCCCGGAAGAGCTGGCAAAGGCCATGGACATGAGCGTGGAGCGTGTGCGCGAGATCCAGCGCATGGCGCAGGAGCCCGCCAGCCTGGAAAGCCCCGTGGGTGAGGAAGAGGATTCCTCCCTGGGCGATTTCGTTGCCGACGAGAACGCCGAGGCCCCCGGCAAGGCAGCAGACCGCGCCATGGTGGCCCAGCAGATCAATCAGGCCCTCAAGAGCCTGACCCCCCGTGAGGAAAAGGTCATCCGCCTGCGCTTTGGTCTGGACGATGGCCGCCCCCGCACGCTGGAGGAGGTGGGCCGCGACTTCGGTGTCACCCGTGAGCGTGTCCGCCAGATCGAGGCCAAGGCCATCCGCAAGCTGCACAGCCGCAAGTGCCTGGCCCTGCTGAACGGCCTGATCGAGTGATCCTGAACTTACCGCTATGAGAAAGAGCCCCTGCCGGTCTATTCCGGCGGGGGCTCTTTTGGTGCTGCCAAACATATTCTGCCTGCCCGCCCCATATATTCTTTTCAGAACAAAACGGGTGGGAGGGAACGGCATGTTTGTGGTAACGCTGAACAAGACGAGCTTGAAAAAGGTGGGGGCCGGTGCGCTCTGCTGTGCGCTGGTGATCTTCAGCGCCTTTCTGGGGCGGTACATCAGCACCCGCACGGTGGCGGCAGCGGCCGGGGTGAACCGGATCGAGAGTGCGCAGGACATCCAGACCTGGTTCACGGGCTATGGGCTGGATGTGGACGGCACGTCCATCACGGCGGATAAGGTCAAGATCCCCCGCAAGTGGGACGACAGCTTTTCGGCCTTCAACGGGGTGGTGCAGCAAAGCGGGATGGATCTTATCCGCTACAAAGGGAAAACCGTGGAAAAGTGGACCGCCCTGATCCCGGCGGCCAGCAGCGGAGAGACCAGCCGCTATGGCGTGCTGCTGGTCTACCGCAAAAAGGCTGTGGGGGCCTACCTGCTGGAAAAGCCGTCGGGCACGGTGATCGGCCTGAAGGATGCCCAGACCGCAATGGCGCAGGCTGAGCAGCAGGATGCCCAGCAGGTGTCCGGTGAGGATTACAGCGGCGACTGGGGAGAGCGCCACGATGAGGAGCTGGGCGCGGCCGGGCAGAGCCAGCAGACCAGCGGGGAGCCGGACTCCGTGGTGCCCGAGGAGGCGCAGTACACCGACCTGCCCCTGGATGCCGAGGGGTACCCTGTCGAATGAATCCGGTGGAAAAATGGGGGCAAAACTTCTGTTCAATAGCACCAAAATTTCTGGCTAAAAATCAGCAATATGGGATGATGAAAAAATAACGAAGCGGGTTTATAATAATAGTAGCATCCCGCAGCAAAATCGGCTGCGTCCGGAGTGGCAGGACCGTCCGGATCTGAAACGGGATGAAGTAAGGAGAAAATGATCATGAAGGAATTCCAGTATACTGTTAAGGATGCATGCGGCATCCACGCTCGTCCGGCCGGTCTGCTCGTGAAGGTGGCCAAGGGCTTTGCCAGCACCGCTACCCTGGAAAAGGACGGCAAGAGCTGCGACCTGCGCAAGCTGATGGCTCTGATGGGCATGGGTGTCAAGCAGGGCGACACCGTGACCGTGAAGGTGGAGGGCGACGATGAGGCCGCCGCTGCCGAGGCCATTCAGAAGTTCCTGACCGAGAACGTCTGATCTTTGAATCTGCGGACAAAAGCCCTTGCGGGAGACCCTGCGGGGGCTTTTTCGCACTAAATTCTCAACAAAGGAGAGAGAACGATGCAGGTAGGAACCGGTAAAAGCATTCTGAACGGCATTGCCATCGGCAAACTGAAGATCTACAAGAAAAAAGATACCGTGATCTCCACCGCTCAGGTCGCGGACACGGCGGCAGAGGAAGCCCGCTTTGAAGAGGCCCGGGCCAAGGCCATTGACCAGCAGACTGCCCTGTATGAAAAGGCACTGGCCGAGGCAGGCGAGGACATTGCCGAGGTGTTCAACATCCATGCCATGATGCTGGATGACGATGACTTTGTGGATGCCATCAAGGAGATCATCAACGGCCAGCACATGTGTGCGGAGTATGCCGTCAAGAAAGCGGGCGACAACCAGGCCGCCGTGTTTGCCGCCATGGACGACCCCTATTTACAGGCCCGCAGCGCCGATGTCATCGACATTGCCCAGGCCATGCTGGACATCCTGCAGGGCGTGGACAATGCCACCCTGCAGGGCACGGAGCCCAGCATCCTGGTGGCAGAAGATCTGGCACCCTCGGAGACGGTGCGGATGGACAAGAGCCTGCTGCTGGGCTTCATCACCCGGGAGGGCAGCTCCAACAGCCACACCGCCATTCTGGCCCGCAGCATGAACATCCCCGCCCTCATCCAGTGCAAGGACATCCAGGACGACTGGGACGGCAAGATGGCGGTCGTGGACGGCTACAACGCCTGTGTCTACGTTGACCCCACCCCTGACCTGCTCAAGAGCCTGAAAAAGCGCCAGCAGGAAGACCAGAAAAAGCAGGCACTGCTGCAGGAGCTGAAGGGCAAGCCCAACACCACCCTCGACGGCAAGACCATCAACGTCTTTGCCAACATCGGCGGCATGGGCGACGTGGGCGCTGTGCAGCAGAACGACGCCGGCGGCGTCGGCCTCTTCCGCACCGAGTTCGTCTACCTCAACTGCAAGGACTTCCCGACGGAGGACTACCAGTTCGAGGCATACAAGCAGGTGCTCGAGAGCCTTGCACCCCGCAAGGTGGTCGTCCGCACCTGCGACATCGGCGCAGACAAGACTGTGGACTACATGAAGCTCGACCACGAGGAAAACCCCGCGCTGGGCTACCGCGCCATCCGCATCTGCCTGACCCGGAAGGACTTCTTCAAGACCCAGCTGCGCGCTCTGCTCCGCGCTTCCGCTTACGGCAACATGAGCATCATGTTCCCCATGATCACCAGTCTGCGGGAGCTGCAGGACGCCAAGGCCGTGCTGGACGAGTGCCGCACGGAACTGCGGGCTGAGGGCAAGAAGTTTGACGAGAAGCTGGAGGTCGGCACCATGATCGAGACGCCCGCCGCTGTCCTCATCGCCGACGAGCTGGCCGAGGAGTGCGACTTCTTCTCCATCGGCACCAACGATCTGACCCAGTACACCTGCGCTCTGGACCGCCAGAACGCAAAGCTGGAGCCCTTCTTCAACCCGCACCACCCCGCTGTGCTCCGGGCCATCAAGATGACCATCGACGCGGGCCACCGCCACGGCATCTGGGTGGGCATCTGCGGCGAGCTGGGCGCAGACACCGCCCTCACCGAGACCTTCCTGCGGATGGGCGTGGACGAGCTGTCCATGAACGCCAAGAGCATCCTGCCCGTGCGCAAGATCATCCGCGGTGTGGATCTGAGCAAGCCCTCTGCCAAGAATGTCTGAGTTCCCCTGACGGAACTGTAAAAGGGGCTGCTGCGGCGCTCTCTGCCAACCAAAGTGTTGGCAAAGGGGCGCGCGGCAGCTCTTTTTTTGATTGCAACAAGAAGCAAATTCACAAAACTGCCGCCTGACAAGCCGCAGTTTCATGGGTGAACGCTTCACAACGGTAAAGCTGGGTGCTATACTATACCTAAGTCGTATTTTTTGAACGCACTTCTGGAGATGAAAGATAGATATGACGCAATTCCTGATCCGCCGGTTCATCCGGCATCCCAATGATCCCCAGGACCCCGCCACCCGCACGGCCTACGGCAACCTTGCCAGCGGTGTGGGCATGGCCTGCAACCTGCTGCTCTGCCTGGGCAAGCTGCTGGCAGGCACCCTGTTCGGCTCCATTGCCATTATGGCGGATGCTTTGAACAACCTCTCGGACGCTTCGTCCAACGTGGTCAGCCTCATCGGCTTCCGGCTGGCCGCCAAGGCCCCGGATGCAGAGCATCCCTACGGCCACGCCCGCTATGAATATCTGGCCGGTCTGGTGGTCAGCGTGACCATCCTGGGCATCGGCTTTTCCCTGCTCAAGGAATCGGTGGTCAAGGCGTTCCACCCCACCCCCGTGGTGTTCAGCTGGCTGAGCGTGGGTGTGCTGGCCGCATCCATCCTCGTCAAGCTCTGGATGAGCGGCTTCAACCGCACCATCGGCCGCACCATCGGCTCCGAGACCCTGATGGCCACCGCCGCCGACAGCCGCAATGACGTGCTGACCACCGGCGCGGTGCTGATCTCCACCGTGGTCTGCAGCCTGACGGGCTGGGCGCGGCTGGACGGCATCATGGGCGTGGCCGTGGCAGCCTTCATCCTCTGGTCGGGCTGGGGGCTGGTCATGGACACCCTGAGCCCCCTGCTGGGCGAGAGCCCCAGCCCGGAGCTGGTGGAGCACATTGAGCAGACGGTCATGGGCTACCCCGGCGTGCTGGGGATGCACGACCTCATGGTGCACGATTACGGCCCGGGGCATCAGTTCGCATCCCTCCACATCGAGTTCCCGGCAGAGACCGACCCGCTCAAGGCCCACGATGTCATCGACAACATCGAGAACGATTTTATAAAGCGGGACGGCCTGCAGGTGACCATCCACTATGACCCCATCGTCACCACCGATGCGGCGGTGGGCGTGCTGCGCACCCGCCTGATGGAAAAGGCCCGCCAGCTCGACCCCTGCCTTTCGATCCACGACCTGCGCATCGTGCCGGGTGATACCCATACGAATGTCCTGTTCGATCTGGAGTTCCCGGCGGGCTATACCGGGAACAAGGACGAGATGCTGGCCGCCATGTGCCAGTTCGTCCATGAGCAGGACCCGAAATACAGCTGTGTGGTGAAAGTAGAGCAGAGCTATGCGTCTGCTGCCCACGAAAAATAAATTTGTGTTTTAGAGGGGAAGGAACTTATGCTGAACGAAACTTACCGCGGGATGCTGGCCCACAAGAGCGTCATCCGCGAGACCTTTATGTACGGCAAGCAGCGCGCGGCCCAGATCGGCTATGAGAACGTGTTTGATTACTCGCTGGGCAACCCCAGCGTGCCCTGCCCGGAGC
>OGND01000950.1_pt1 | contig 13542 bp, 9 predicted proteins | sample 1573381 | NCBI WGS metagenome assembly OGND01 (sample SAMEA2581989, study PRJEB24529) | metagenome | biome: Human gut stool | place: China | collected 2011
CTCGACGGCGGCAGGGTCGGTACCGGCCAGAACCAGCACATACTCGCCGCGGGGGTCGTTGTCCTTATAAAAGGCTACGGCCTCGCCGAGAGTCGTCTTTTTGATCTCCTCGTGCAGTTTGGTCAGCTCACGGCAGAGCGAGACCGAGCGGTCCGCACCGAAGGCAGCGGCCAGGTCGTCCAGCGTGCCGCGCAGCTTGTGCGGGGCCTCGTAGAAGATCATCGTGCGGGTCTCGTTCTGCAAAAAGGCCAGCCGTTCGCGGCGGTCCCGCTTGGGGACGGGCAGAAAGCCCTCGAACACAAAGCGGGCCGTGGGCTGGCCGCTGGCCGCCAGCGCTGTGACGCAGGCCGATGCCGCCGGGATGGGCACGACCCTGATGCCGCGCTCGTGGGCCTCGCGGACGATCTGCTCGCCGGGGTCGCTGATGCAGGGCATACCGGCATCGCTGCACAGGGCGCAATTCTCCCCGGCCTCGATGCGGTTCAGGATGGCCTCGCCGTGGTGGAGCGCGTGCTCATAGTAGCTGACCATCGGCTTTTTGAGGCCCAGATGGTTGAGCAGCCGCAGCGTGACGCGGGTGTCCTCAGCCGCGACGAAGTCCGCCAGGCCGAAGGTAGCCGCCACACGCGGCGGCATGTCATCCAGATTGCCGATAGGCGTGGCGACAAGATATAAAGTACCGGGCAATGTGAAAACCCCTAACATTTGTAGTATCAATACTATTATACCCGGAAGCGGGAGCACGTGCAAGAAGATAATGGGCAAAAGGGCGACAAAAGAACTTGTGCTTAATAAAATTACACGCAAAACAGCTAAAAGTGTGTGTGATTTTATTCTTGCGGGGTGGCATATTATCTGCTATAATAATTTCAAACACAATGGATACAGAAGTGTGCTTGATTTTATAACGAAAGCGGGTGAAACAGTGGATGCAAGAGCGCAAGTGAAAGAAATACTGGATGAAAACGGCGGTATTGCAAAGTCGGCAGATTTTGTCTCGGCGGGTATCCGCGCAACAGAGTTGGTCAACCTGTGTAATTTGGGGTATCTTACCCGTGTAAGACATGGATATTACGAGATGGCGAAGGAGAGCAGTGTCCCGGAAGAACGAATGTTGGCGGTGCTGGTTCCGCAGGGAATTGTTTGCGTTGAATCGGCGCTGTTTCACTTTGGATACAGTGATTTCGCCCCACGCAAGTGGTCTATTGCCATCCCGCGCTCTATGTCACGGACAAAGCTGAAAATTGACACTCTTGCCATTCAACCCTACTATGTGCAGGAAAATCTATACGGGCTGGGAAAAACCGTGGGAAACTTTAATGGCGTTGCTCTGCCTGTATATGACAGGGAACGCACCATTTGCGACTGCTTTAAATATCGCAGCAGGTTGGACAATGAGCTGTTTGCCAAGGCTCTAAATGCGTATGTCAATGATACCAGTAAGGATTTGAAGAATCTATCGGAATACGCAAAACAACTGCGCGTCCACAAAAGGGTGACAGAATTAATGGAGGTGCTGCTCAATGGCTGATGTTGCTGCATCTGTACTGGCACGACTTAAAAACAAGGCGGCGGAAAGCGGAAGAAGTTATCAGCTTTGCCTGCAGCTCTTTTGCCAAGAGGAATTCCTGCGCCGTTTAGAAAAGTCGAAGTACGCGGAAAATCTGGTGCTCAAGGGTGGTTTATTTATCTATGCCCTTACTGATTTTGACAGCCGTGTGACGATGGACGTTGATTTTCTGCTCCGCAGGATTCCAAATACGCCGGAGCAGCTCAGAGCGGTGATGGAAGAAATCATTGCGGCACCAACAGAAAATGACTTTATAACGTTCGAAATCAAAAGCGTGGAGCCGATCTCCGTAGCGAAGAAGTACGCAGGCGTGGGTGCGTCACTGATTGCAAGAATCAAAAATACGCGAACACCGTTCAGTATTGATTTTGGCGTGGGGGATGTTATTGTTCCTGAGCAGGGAAAACGGAAAATTCCTACGCAGCTGGAGAATTTCCCGGCACCGACAGTCAACACGTATTCGCTGGAAACGACGGTTGCCGAGAAAATCGATGCGATTTTGTCGCTTATGGAATTTTCCAGCAGAATGAAGGATTACTACGACATTTACTATCTTGCCAATCGATTTGATTTTGACGGCGCGACGCTGACGGAGGCACTGAAAAGGACATTTGCAAACCGTGGGCACAGCTTTACCGCCACGCAATTTGCGCAGGTGATAGAGTTTGCCGACGATGCGGCTATGCAAAAGAAATGGAAGGCGTTTTGCCGAAAGATTGACACAAAACCGGATGCGTTTGATGTGGTGCTGAGAACGATAAACGTATTTTTGGATGAGCCGTTTAAGGCGGCTGCGGGGCAAGGTGCGTTTCAGCGGAAATGGTCGGCGGAAATGCAGACGTGGATATAAATGACTTGAAGAGACTTGCGATAAATCTATATGGAAGGAAACAATATTATGGCAAAAGTGACGCCTAAAACCGAAGATCAAGTTCGGGATGAAGCTAAGACTATATGCTTGCTTGCTTATTACATCGTGTTTACAGCCGATAGCAGAAAAATACTCTTATAACTATGGGCTGTTTCCTAATTTACTCAAAGAAGAAATTGTCAAACTTCCGGCAGATGTAAATGGAGAGCCGGACTATGAGTATATGGAAAAATATATGAGGAAAGTTGAAAGCAGAGCTTATAATGTGATTGGGTGCTTAACAGCGGTATAATATGGTACACACTTTAAACGAACAACTGCGGCGGCAGGAAAAATTCCTACCGCCGCAGTTGTTATCGTAGCGTTTACTCTCCGCTCCGCTCCACAAACCCGTATTCGTGCTCCTTTACGGGCAGGGTGGTGACTTCAACGTTCTCGATGCGGGCCCAGCGGTTGCTGCGCTCAATGAGGGGGACAAGGGCGTCGAGGGCGGCACGCTCGCCCTGGGCCTCCAGCGTGACGCTGCCGTCCCAGTTGTTGGCGACCCAGCCGGTCAGGCCCAGATGCAGGGCTGCGGCGCGGGCATAATAGCGGAAGCCTACGCCCTGCACTGTGCCGGTGAAGCGCCAGCGGCGGCGGATGGCGCTCATGCGTCGATGCCAGTGACGGTGTAATCCCTGGCCTCGACAGCGGTCTTGAGGTCGGCGTCGGCCACATCGTGGGTCAGGGACACAACGGCAGTGCCCTTCTCGTGGCTGACCTCGGCGCTCTGCACGCCGTCCAGGGCCTCCAATGCCTTCTTCACGGTGGCCTCGCAGTGGCCGCACATCATACCTTCAATGTGAATCGTCTTTTTCATGGCAGTTCCCTCCGTTTGGGTGGTTTTATTTTCCGGGGCAGGCTGCACGGGGCAGCTGCCGGTGGGGCAGGGGATCTCGGGCGCAGACGCGCGGACCGGGGCTTTGCGCTTCGGCGGGGCATCGTGGGCGGCGCTGCGCGGGTCAAAGGTGTTCAGCCGCAGGGCGTTCGTGACGACGCAGACGCTGGACAGGCTCATGGCCGCGGAGGCGATCATCGGGTTCAGCGTGATGCCGAAGCCCGTGAACACGCCCGCCGCCAGCGGGATGCAGATGGCGTTGTAGAAGAACGCCCAGAACAGGTTTTGATGGATGTTGCGCACCACCGCGCGGGACAGGCGCACCGCGGCGGGCACATCGGCCAGGTCGCTGCGCACCAGCACAACGTCGGCGGCGTCCAGCGCGACGTCCGCACCGGCACCGATGGCAATGCCGGTCTCGGCGCGGGTCAGGGCGGGGGCGTCGTTGATGCCGTCACCGACCATGGCGACGCGGCCCTGTTTTTGCAGTGCGCGGACCTCGGCTTCCTTGCCCGCGGGCAGGACGCCCGCAATGACATGGTCGGCGTCGAGGCCGACAGCCGCGCCGATGTGGCGGGCCGTGGCGGCGTTGTCGCCGGTCAGCATCACGACCTGCAGGCCGAGAGCTTGCATCTGGGCGATGGCGGCGGCGGAGGACTCCTTCACGACGTCGGACACGCCGATGACGCCTGCGGCCTTACCGGCCAGCGAGAAGTAGAGCGGCGTGATGCCGTCGGCGCTCATCTCGTCGCCCGCCTGCTGCAGGTCGTCGGGCAGGGCGCAGGTCTCGCGGATGAAATCGGCATTGCCGCCCGCAATGACCTTGCCCGCGACCTTGCCGCGCAGACCCTTGCCGGGTACGGCCTCAAAGTCGGTCACAGTGGCGTAGGACAGATGGTCCTTCTCGGCGCGCTGCAGGATGGCGCGGGCCAGCGGGTGCTCACTGCGCAGCTCCAGACCGGCGGCCATGCTGAGCAGGAATTTCTCGGGCACGTTGCGGGTGCCGAAGATTTTTACAACGCTGGGCTCACCGGTGGTGACTGTGCCGGTCTTATCCAGCAGCACGGCGTCGGTGTAGCCGGTGGTTTCGAGGCTGGCGGCGGTCTTGAACAGGATGCCGTTTTTGGCACCCACGCCGCTGCCGACCATGATGGCGACGGGCGTCGCCAGGCCCAGGGCGCAGGGGCAGCTGATGACCAGCACGCTGATGCCGCGGGCCAGCGCAAATGTAAAGGTCTGGCCCAGCAGCAGCCAGATGACAAACGTAGCCGCGGCAATACAGATGACGGTGGGCACGAAGATGCCGGAGACCCTGTCCGCGGTCTTGGCCAGCGGGGCCTTCGTCGCGGCGGCGTCGCGCACCAGGCGGATGACCTGGGACAGCGTCGTGTCCTGGCCGACGCGCTCGGCACGGCAGGTCAGCGCACCGTTCTGGTTGATGGTCGCGGCGCTGACGGGGGAGCCGGGGAACTTGTCCACCGGCATGCTCTCGCCGGTCAGGGCGGCCTCGTTGACCGTGGAGATGCCCTCGGTGACGGTGCCGTCCACGGGGATGCTCTCACCGGGGCGGACTAAAAAGAGGTCGCCGACGTTGACCTCACTGACCGGGATTGTGACCTGCTCGCCGCCGCGCAGGACGCAGGCGGTCTGGGGGGCCAGCTTCATCAGGCTTTTCAGTGCGTCGGTGGTTTTGCCCTTGCTGTAGGCTTCCAGCGTTTTGCCGACGGTGATGAGCGTTAAAATCATGGCCGCCGACTCAAAATAAAGGTCGTGGCGGTACTGCATGACCAGGTCGTCGTTGCCGGTGGACAGGCCGATGCAGATCATGACGATGGCGAACACGCCGTAGGCCAGCGACGCGCCGGCGCCGAGGGCGACGAGGGTATCCATGCCGGGCGCGCGGGTCTTGATGCCCTTCCAGCCCGAGATGAAAAACGCGCGGTTGATCCAGCAGACGGGCAGGGTCAGCACCAGCTGGGTGCCCGCGTACAGGATGGCGTGCCAGCCGCCGCCGTGGAACACACTGCCCAGCGGCAGGCCGATCATGTGGCCCATCGAGACGTACATAAGCGGCACAAGGAAGCAGAGGCTGGCAATCAGGCGCTTTTTGAGCTTGGGAGTCTCGGTGTCCTCGAGCTCGGCGCTTTCGCTCTCGGCGGAGGCGAGGGACGCGCCGTACCCGGCGGCGTCCACGGCGCGGAGGATGCGCCGGGCGGTGGCATCGGGGTCGGCGTCGGGGGCGTAGTCTACCTGCATCGAGTTGGTCAGCAGGCTTACGGCGACGGATGCCACACCCGGCACCGCCGCAACGGCTTTTTCCACATGGCTTGCGCAGGCCGCGCAGCTCATGCCGGTGATTTCGTAGCGTTGCATGGGGATACTCCTTTTTTGGTAGTGCAGAGAAAGCCTTCCCCCGAGGGGGAAGGTGGCGCGGAGCGCCGGATGAGGGGAGAGCTGACGGATATTGCCCGTGAGCGGGTGGTGTTGGCGGGGTCTGCCCTCATCAGTCACCTTCGGTGACAGCTTCCCCCGAGGGGGAAGCCTTTTATCTTATTAAAACAGATTTTCCGGCAGAACGATGTCGCTTTTCGGGACCTGGGACCAATCGAAGGTGCGGGCCAGGGCCTGGGGCGTTGTAGGGGCGGGGGAGGCTTGCAGGCCGCAGGCAAAGGCCAGCTTGCCGATGATCTCCTCGGGGGTGTATTTCGCACACAGGTTCTCGAGACTCTGGTCGCCGTCGCGCTTTGAGAGGCGGCGGCCATCGGAGGCCAAAAGCAGCGGCAGATGGTAGAATTTCGGCGGGGTCAGGCCCAGCTCCCGGTAAAGCCAGAGCTGGCGCGGTGTGCTGGACAAGAGGTCGCTGCCGCGCACGACCTCATCGACGCCCATCAGCGCGTCGTCCACAACGACGGCCAGCTGGTAGGCAAACACACCGTCGGCCCGCCGCAGGAAAAAATCCCCGCAGTCGCGGGCGAGGTTTTCTTCATAGTGCCCCATGTGGCCGTCCTCAAAGGCGATGACCTCGTCGGGCACCTGCACGCGCCAGGCGGGGGCGCGGGTCTTGGAGCGCTCGGCAATTTCAGCGGGCGTCAGGCCGCGGCAGGTCCCGGCGTAGATGACCTGCCCGTCGCTGCGGTGGGGCGCACTGGCCGCGTGCAGCTGACTGCGGCTGCAAAAGCAGGGGTAGACCAGCCCACGGCGGGATAATTCGTCGAAGTACCGCTGATAAATTTCGCTGCGGTCCCTCTGGTAGCCCGGCGGCGTCGGGCCGTCGGCGGCAAGGCCGAGCCACGCCAAATCGTCCACAATGGCGTCCGCATAGCTGCGGGGGCAGCGCTGGGTGTCCAGATCCTCAATGCGCAGCAGCACCTGCCCGCCCTTGCTTTTGGCGCTCAGCCAGGCCAGCAGGCAGCACATCAGGTTGCCCAGGTGCATCCGCCCGCTGGGGCTGGGCGCGTAGCGTCCCGTGCTCATTCCAGCGTGTAGGTGCCGTCGCCAAGGGCACGCAGATGGACACGGTAGAAGGCGGCCACGGCCTTTGTCATGGCCTCGGCGTCGGCGACGCTGGCCGTCTCGACGGCACTGTGCATCGCGAACTGGGCGCAGCCGATGTCTGCCATCGGGATGGGCAGCGTGTGGCTCTGCAAATTGCCCAGCGTGCTGCCGCCGGCCTCGTCGGCGCGGTTCGTGAACACCTGTACCGGCACGTCGGCCTTCCGGCAGATGGCGCGGAAGACCGCGCCGCTGACGGCGTTCGTCGTGTACTTCTGGCTGGCGTTGTACTTGAGCACCACGCCGCCGCCCAGCCGCACGGGCGCGCAGGGGTCGGACTTCTGCGGGAAGTTCGGGTGGGTCGCGTGGGCGTTGTCGGCGCTCAGCATAAAGCTGTTGGCCATGGCGCGGTGGCTGGCCTGTGCGCTGTGGGGCACGGCTTCAAGGATGCGGTCCAGCACGTCCCGCAGGTAGCTGCTCGCGGCACCCATCCGGCTCGAGGAACCGACCTCCTCGTTGTCGAACATCGCCCAGACCGGGGCGCAGGCGCTGTCGGTCTCCCCGGACGCATCCAGAAAGCCCAGCAGCGTCGTGGCGGCGCATTCCAGATCGTCAATGCGCGGGGCCATGAAAAATTCACCGTCAGGGCCAATCTGGGTCGGGGCCTGGCGGGTGACGAGCTGCAGATCGCTGTCCAGAATGTCGGCGGCCTCCACGCCGAGGGACTCGGCGACGAGGTCGGTCAGGGTGCGGCTGCCCGCGGGGCCCCACAGCGGCTGCATATCGACCTGCGGGTTGAAGGTGTGGCCTTTGTTGATGTCCCGCTGAAAGTGGATGGCCAGCGACGGGATGACGAGCAGGTCGCGGTCAAGGTACACAAGGCGGCTCTCGATGCCGTCCTCGGTCTTGACGAGGGCGCGCCCGCCGACGGTCAGCGGGCGGTCCAGCCAGGTGGACATGATCATCCCGCCGTAGCCCTCGACGCTCAGGCGGCGGCAGCCGTCGTTTTCAACGGTGTCGGCCTTGATTTTCCACGACGGGGAGTCGCTGTGGCTGGCCACGATGCGCCAGCCGCCGATGGCGTGCTGCGGCACGCGCCACGCCACAACGGACGAGCCGTTGCGGGTCGTGTAGTAGCCCTTGCCCGGCTCAAGGTTCCAGTAGTCGGCCTCCTCCAGCCGGGTGAAGCCGGCGGCGCACAGCCAGCTTTCGGCGGTGGCAGCGGCGTGGAACGGGGTGACGGACTCCTGCAGAAACTCTACTAAATCATCGTACATAGGTCTTTTTCTCCTCTTGGGTGATTTTCCGCACATTTGGCGGTGAATATTGTAGGGCGGGGTGACCCCACCCCGCCGCGGCGGCCTGAGGTCAGGCTGCCCTACCTTATAATCATACACAACTATATTACCGCAAACATTCCCAAGAAACAAGTTGCAAACGCGGGGAAAATACCCTATACTTAGTATATTCAAATAGGCACTTTTGACAAGTACGCACTTTTTAGAAACCGCTACCCAAAAGGAGAGTGTGAGCAATGCACCCGAACGAACACTGTAACTGCCGCTATGCGGATGTGGGCTGTGACAGGATGGAGCAGGTCATGGACCAGATCAGCGGCAAGTGGAAGATGCGCATTTTATTCATGGTGGGCGCACACGGTACGCTGCGCTACGGTGAGCTGCGCAAGCTGCTGGACGGCGTGACCCACAAGATGCTGTCGAACCAGTTGAAGGAGTTGGCCGCGGACGGGCTGGTGCAGCGCATCGACTACAACGAGGTCCCGCCCCGGGTCGAGTACCGCCTGACCGAAAACGGCGAGGCGCTGATGCCGATTTTTGACGACATTCAAAAATATATCCGCCGCCAGAGCTGCGGCGACTGCTGCAAGCAGGAAACACGCCACACCTGCTGTGAATAATATAAGGGCAATACCGCATAATTCTAAGTGCCGATACGGCGAGCGAGGTGCGGCAGCAGCTAAGCCAAAAGCGCAGGCAACGGTGTAGCCGCTTTTCGTCATGTTGTAGCAGGTGGATTTGATGCAGGCTGCGGCATCCGCTCCAACAACATAAAAATCTGTAATGCTATGCTCCTAAATAAAAGCGGCAAATGCCTCGCTGGTCAGGGCGTTGCTCCAACGGTGTACCGGCAATTTGCGCAATATCCGCAAAACTCAAAACCAGCGTTTCTTCATTACGCCCTTGTATGTATGCCCAAAGCGCATCATATTTGCTCATGTGTCCGTTCCCCTTATCGGTTTCTGAAATTCAATGCTGCCACGAAACAGCCGAATGCGCCCTTTACGCTTCAGCATATTCGCTCGGCGTTTTCCCATAAAAATCCTTGAATTTTCGCGAGAAAAAGTAGGGGTCATCAAAGCCTACGGCGGCAGCTACTTCCTTGATATAGACCTGCTTATTACTGCGGATCATCTCACCGGCGCGTTTCATGCGCACCTCGTTGATGTACTGGAACAGGCCGATGCCGGTCTCTTTGGAGAACAGGCGGCTCAGATATTCCCGGTTCAGCCCTACATAGTCGGCGATGCTGTCCAGCGTCAGCTTGTCCATATAATGCGCGTTTACATAGATGATGACGGCCTGCACCTCTTTTTTGAATTTGCTCAAGGCAATTTTGCTAAGTCCCATGCGCTCCTGCAAAATCAAGCAGAGCAGTTGTTCAAGAGCCTCCGCGGTGGGGGCTTTTTCTATTTCTTTAAAGGTTTGCTCCAGTGTCTCCTGCGGAATCATATTCTCGCCGGGACGCTCCAGCAACAGATGGCAGGCTTCACGGACGCGCTGCGGCGGCATACAGAGCGCCGCGCAGTTCTGAAAGAAGGTGTGAACGGCAATCTGCATCTGCAACTCATCGGCATTTTGTGCTGCGACCGCGGTGGCCTTGGACAGTTCTGCCTGAGAGACATGGAAGGGTTGGGCAGTAACTGTGTGTGCCGTTGCCTTTATGGGAGCGCTGCGCCCCACATAAAAGGCGAGCGCCTTAGAATCCTCACACAGCTGGTAGCCCTGGCGGAGTTCAGCCAGTGAAATGGGCCTGTCGTGGTAGATGATGACCGGGGCATCCAGAAAATATGTTGTGACCTGCCGTTGCAAGCGGGCAAGTTTCTTATCCAGAGTACGCCCGGAGGCTACAAGGCTTTCATTGCTGATCAGCCCACAGATTTCATCCTCATGGGTGTGCAGAAATACTTTGCCGCTGATTTCATCGAAAACCTCGGTAATTAAGTCGGTCACAGCATCCAGCGCGGGCATAGGATGAGTTTTTGCGGGAATTAAAGTGACGGTAAACAGCCGGATAGGAAAGGACAGCGGTTCCGGCAGCATGGAAAACGGATTAGAAGCAGGGGAGGGTTCAGCAGTGGACGTTACCCATTGGGCGCAGTGAATCAGGGCATTCTCCTTTTTCTGCGCTTCAATGGCAAAGGATCGGTGGTCCTCCTCCGTCCGGCGCTGCTGCTGGACACGAAGCAAATCGGCCATCTTTTCCAGATGCTCACCGATGCTTTCCCCGTTCATATTGATTTTCAGAAAGTAGTCATAAGCGCCGTCCGTCAGAGCCGCGCGCACGGAATCGAAATCGGAATAGTTGCTCAATACCAGAATCGGGCCGATAAAGCTGCGCTTTTTCAATTCATGAATGAGCGCAAGCCCATCCATGCCGGGCATTTTCAAGTCCGTGATAACCGCATCAATGTGCTGTGTCTCTACAATGTGCAGCGCTTCCTGCCCATTACTGGCTGTTGCCGCCAGCAGGAATCCGTTCTTGCCCCACTCCACGGCGGACTGGAAAGCAACCTTAATCAGTGGCTCATCATCTACAAGCAATAAATTATACATTGTGTTACCTCAACGAATGGCTTCATTTGGAATACGGAGAATACATTGTGTGCCGGTGCCGGGGGCACTTTCAATCGTAAGACCGTATTCATTTCCGTAGTGCAGACGCATACGCTCATCTACGTTGCTCAATCCAATGCCGGAGAAGCGCTCAGAATTTTTCTCCTTGATGGCACTGGGGTCAAAACCGCAGCCGGTATCGGAGATATGAATGGTAAGCAGATTCTCGCTCACGGTGGCACGGACGGTGATGGTGACAAAATCATCTTCATCCGCCGTGCCGTGCAGGATGGAGTTCTCTACAAGCGGCTGCAAAATAAAGCGCGGCACAGTCCAGTATCCGGCAGCATCTTCAATTTGATATTCCATCTCAAAGCGCCCTGCGTAACGCAGCTGCTGGATGTCGCAGTAGTTCTTCAGGTTGCGCAGCTCATCATCAAACGGAATCAATTCATCCTTTTTAATAAGGGTGCTTTGCAGCAGAGAAGAGAGGGCATCAATGCCGTGGCTGACCGGGGTAACATGATTGAGTGTGGCAATCCACTTTAGGGTGTTCAGGGTATTGAACAGGAAGTGCGGGTTGATTTGATATTGCAGGGTCTGCAATTCCAACTCGCGCATTTTGCGCTGATCATCGCTCCAACGCTGCGCCAGCAGACCAATTTCGTTGACCATGTTGTCGATGGTGCGCGCCAGAAATCCGAGCTCGTCGGGGCTGGTATCATTGATTTTCAGCCCGATTTCCTCATCGCTTTTCGCATTGCAGGCGGCAACCATGTTGTCAATAGGGTGCATAACGCTGCGATAGACAAGCAGTGTCAGGAACAAGCTGACAACGACCAGCACTGCGGCCAGCGCGATGAGCATCATATTGATGGTTCTTGTGCCGTTGGTAATGTAGGCCTGCGGAATCGTGGCTGCCAGATATACATTATAGGTTGTGTTGTATTTGAAAATCGTCAGCGTATCTACGCCGTTCAGCTCACATAAAAAGTTGTTTTCACCCGCCTGCCGATGCGCCGTGATCTGCTGAAAAATCGGGTCATCGGCCAAATCTTCTCCCAGCAGTTCCGCGTTCTGAGAAGATACTACATTGCCGGCGGCATCAATCAGCAGGAAGTTGGATCCCTCGCCAAAGGAAACATCAGTAAATATGTAGCGACTCAGCTGGGATTCGTCAATGTACAGCATGATATACCCCAGCGGCGTGCTGGTGTGGTGCATATCATAGATTTTACGGCCAATGACAATTTTATCGTTGGCGCGGTAAGTGTGGATGTATTGCAGACTATCCTGTGGAGAAGCGGCTTCAATATTATCCAGCAATTCATTAAAACGCTGGGGTGTAATATCGTCATAGCCCAAATCGTAGATGACGGTGCGGTCATTGGAAACGACGCGGATGTTTTTAAGGTGTGTGCTCTGAAAAGGAATTGTGACGATCATTTCACCAATACCGTTCACAATATCACTCGTAAGGGGGTGCCCATTATTGACAGATGCGACACCATTCTGTACAGTATCAGATACGGAGATGGAACCTATGTAGTCGCTATAAATGCCAAGCTGGGTAGACATATTATTATTGAGTAGTTCGATAGATTGTAAGGCAGCCTGTTTGACCTTTTCGTTCATGGATTGGGTGTATGCATGGTAAGAAAAAATACCAATCGTGATGACGGGAACAAGAGAAATAATCAAAAATGTCACAAACAGACGGGTGCGAAGTTTGATTCGTCGCAACACATTGGGGAAAAACTCACGCGTTTTTTGTGCATTTGGTGACATATATAGGCCTCCGTTTGTGCAAAGTGACTACAATCTATCCATACATTACCTGAATTATAAGGGCAACGACAGAAAAAGTCAATAAAATCCATCTTTAAGTAAAGGGAATACATTTATCAAATCCGGCTTGCCCGATATAATAAGAGTGCAATCAGGGAACGGCAGATGAGCCGCATCCCAAACAAAGAAGGAATAATTTTTAGGAGGAAAACCATGAAAAAAGCAATCAGCATGATGCTTGCCACTGCAATGGCAGCTACCTGTCTGGCAGGCTGCGGCGGCGCAGCATCTTCCAGCGCAGCAGCATCCAGCGAGGCCGTCTCTTCCGAAGCAACGTCCGCCGCTACCAGCGAAGCCTCTACCGGAGAAAAGACTTTTGAAAACACAGAACTGAACATCGCAGTGTTCGAGGGCGGTTACGGTTCTGACTACTGGGACGAAATCATCAAACGCTTCGAGGCTGCTTATCCCGGCGTCACTGTCAATATGCAGATCAGCCCGAAGATCGGCGACATCATCCGCCCGCAGATCGTGGCAGGCAATGTTCCCGACTTCATCTCGATGAACGACAACGACTCCACCGGCCTGATTTCCTCTATGGTCAAGGAGCATGCGCTGATGGATCTGTCCGATGTCTTTGAGGAGGGCGGCATTGATGATGACACCCCGCTGAAGGATCAGGTCATCGATGGCCTGCTGGATTCCGCCAAGTGCTCTCCTTACGGCGACGGCAAGATCTACATTGCCCCGTTTGATGCCAGCCCGATGGGTCTGGTTTACAACAAGACCCTGTTCGAAGAGAACGGCTGGGAAACGCCTGTGACCTGGGATGACTTCTTTGAACTGGGCGACAAGGCCAAGGAAAAGGGTATCGCGCTGTTTACCTATCAGGGCATCTACCCCGGCTACCTTGAGAGCATGCTGTGGCCCGCACTGGCTTCTGCCACCGGCATCGACAACATGAAGGCAATCGCCTCCTACACGCCCGGCTCCCTCAGCTCTGATGAGGCCCTCAAGGTCTTCCAGAACATGGCAAAGATCGGCAGCGATGGCTACCTGATGGATGGCACTGTTGCTCTGAACCATACCC
>OGND01000958.1_pt1 | contig 13470 bp, 7 predicted proteins | sample 1573381 | NCBI WGS metagenome assembly OGND01 (sample SAMEA2581989, study PRJEB24529) | metagenome | biome: Human gut stool | place: China | collected 2011
GACACCTACTGGTCGGACCACTGCCGCCACACCACCTTCGGAACCATTCTGGATGACGTCCGGATCGACGATGCCGTGGTGCAGGAAGCCTTCGACCGCTACATGGCCATGCGCGCCGACCTTGGCCGCGAGAACAAGCCCCGCTGCATGATGGACCTGGCCACCATCGGTGCCAAGGAACTGAAAAAGCAGGGCATCCTCAAGAACCTCGACGAGTCTGAGGAGATCAACGCCTGCACCGTGAAGATCAAGTGCGACGTCAACGGCAAGGATGAGGACTGGCTGTTCCTCTTCAAGAACGAGACCCACAACCACCCGACGGAGATCGAGCCTTTCGGCGGCGCTGCCACCTGCATCGGCGGTGCGATCCGTGACCCGCTGTCCGGCCGCAGCTACGTCTATCAGGCCATGCGCGTCACCGGCGCAGGCGATCCCCTCAAGCCCGTCAGTGAGACCCTGCCCGGCAAGCTGCCCCAGCGCAAACTGGTGACCACCGCTGCCGCCGGTTATTCCTCCTACGGCAACCAGATCGGCCTTGCTACCGGTCAGGTGGATGAGATCTATCACCCCGGCTATGTGGCAAAGCGGATGGAGATCGGCGCTGTTGTGGGCGCAACGCCCGCTTCCCACGTCCGCCGCGAATGCCCCGCTCCCGGCGACGTCATCGTCCTGCTGGGCGGCCGCACCGGCCGCGACGGCATCGGCGGCGCCACCGGCTCCTCCAAGGCCCACAAGCTGGACAGCCTTGAGCACTGCGGTGCCGAGGTGCAGAAGGGCAACGCGCCCATCGAGCGCAAGCTGCAGCGCCTGTTCCGCCGCGAGGACGCCTGCCGCCTTATCAAGCGCTGCAACGACTTCGGCGCAGGCGGTGTGTCCGTTGCCATCGGTGAGCTGGCCGACGGCCTGCACATCGACCTGAACAAGGTCACCCGCAAGTACGAGGGTCTGGACGGCACCGAGCTGGCCATTTCGGAGAGCCAGGAGCGCATGGCCGTGGCCGTCGCCGCCGAGGACGCCGAGACCTTTATGAAGTACGCCGCCGAGGAAAACCTCGAGGCGACTATCGTTGCCACCGTCACCGAGGAAAAGCGGATGCGCGAGGTCTGGAACGGCAAGACCATCGTTGACCTCTCCCGCGAGTTCCTGAACTCCAACGGTGCCGAGCGCCACGCTGATGCGCACATCCTGCCGGGCCATGTCTGGCAGCCCCAGTTTGCCGGTGCAACGTTTGAGCAGAAGCTGGAATCCATGGTCAGCGACCTGAACGTCTGCAGCCAAAAGGGCCTGGGCGAGCGGTTCGACTCCACCATCGGCGCAGCCACCGTGCTGATGCCCTACGGCGGCAAGTACCAGCTGACCCCGACGATGGCCATGGCCGCCAAGCTGCCCGTGGACGGCGAGACGACGACCTGCTCCGGCATGGCGTGGGGCTTCAACCCCTACCTGACCGAGGCTGACCCCTACCGCGGCGCGTATATGGCCGTGGTCGAGAGCGTGACCAAGCTGGTCTGCGCGGGCTTCCACCACGAGGACATGTACCTGACGTTCCAGGAATATTTTGAGCATTTGAACGATAAGCCCGAGCGCTGGGGCAAGCCGCTGGCCGCCCTGCTCGGTGCGCTGGATGCCCAGATGGGTCTGGGCATTGCGTCCATCGGCGGCAAGGACTCGATGTCCGGCAGCTTTGAAGGCCTGGACGTGCCCCCGACGCTCGTCAGCTTTGCGACGGCCATCGGCAACACTCACGACGTGCAGAGCCCCGAGTTCAAGAAGGCCAACAGCTCCGTTGTCATCCTGCGCCCCAACTACAAGAACGGTCTGCCCGAGATCGGCAGCCTGATTTCCATTTACAAGACCGTCGAACAGATGATCGACGAGGGCAAGGTGCTGGCTGCCGCCACGCCGGGCTACGGCGGTGTGGCCGAGGCACTGTTCAAGATGTGCGTCGGCAACCATGTGGGTTTGCAGCTGTCCAATGACATCGACCTGAACGATCTGTTCAAGCCCGCCTACGGCGCGGTCATTCTGGAGCTGCTTGATGCCTCCGCCGGTGAGTTCCTCGGCTTCACCACCGTGGACTACACGCTGGAGGCCGAGGGCAAGGCCATTGACCTGGCCCGTCTGCAGGAGCTGTGGGAGCAAAAGCTCGAGCCGGTATTCCCCTACCGCAAGGCCGGTGAGTTCGTCCCCGCACTGGAGCATGACTGCCCCGCCAACAAGCGCGTGGCTCCCTCTGTGCGCCTGGCGACGCCGCGGGTCGTCATCCCCGTATTCCCCGGCACGAACTGCGAGTACGACACGGCCCGCGCGTTCCGCCGCGCAGGCGGCGACCCGCATGTTCTGGTGCTGAAAAACCTGACCCCCGCCAACGTGGCCGAGAGCTGCGAGGCTCTGGTGAAGGAGCTGGACGAGGCGCAGATCCTGATGTTGCCGGGCGGCTTCTCCGGCGGCGACGAGCCGGACGGCAGCGCCAAGTTCATTGCGGCGTTCTTCCGCAATCCGTCGGTGGCCGACGCAGTCAATCGTCTGCTGAACCAGCGCGACGGTCTGGTTCTGGGCATCTGCAACGGCTTCCAGGCACTCATCAAGCTGGGCCTGGTCCCCTACGGCGAGATCCGTCCCATCACCGAAAGCGACCCGACGCTGACGTTTAATACGATCCACCGCCACCAGTCCATGCTGGTGCGTACCCGCGTGGCCAGCAACAAGAGCCCCTGGCTGAGCAAATGCGACATCAACGACGAGCACCTGATCGCCATCAGCCACGGCGAGGGCCGCTTTGTCTGCAACGAGCAGCTGCTGAACCAGCTCATCGACAACGGCCAGATTGCGACCCAGTACGTTGACCTGCTTTGCCGCCCGACGATGGACATGCGCTACAATCCGAACGGCTCCGTGCTGGCAATCGAGGGCATCACGAGCCCGGATGGCCGTGTCTTTGGCAAGATGGGCCACAGCGAGCGCAGCGGCGAGCAGCTCTATAAGAACGTCACCGGTGACAAATACCAGCCGATCTTTGAGGGCGGCGTGAATTATTTCAAGCTTTGATATTTCGGGAAGTTTCTGCTATACTGGAACTATCAGCTTAAAAGATTGTGAGGATTTGACCCAATGGCACAACACGACAAATATATTTCGCCGTTCTCTACGCGCTATGCGTCGGATGAGATGCAGTACATCTTCTCTGACGACAACAAGTTCCGCACCTGGCGCCGGCTGTGGATCGCGCTGGCTAAGGCCGAGCAGAAGCAGGGCTTGGCCATCACCGATGAGCAGATTGCCGAGTTGGAGGCGCACAAGGACGACATCAACTATGAGGATGCCATTGCGCGCGAGAAGCTCGTCCGCCATGACGTGATGAGCCACGTCTACGCCTACGGCCTGCAGTGCCCCAAGGCAAAGGGCATCATCCATCTGGGCGCGACCAGCTGCTATGTCGGTGACAACACCGACGTCATCATCATGCGCGAGGGCCTGCAGCTCGTGCGCAAGAAGGTCATCGGCGTGCTGGCAAATCTGGCCAAGTTCGCCGACGAGTACAAGGCCATGCCCTGCCTGGCCTACACCCACTGCCAGCCCGCGCAGCTGACCACCGTCGGCAAGCGCGCCACGCTCTGGATGAACGAGCTGTACATGGATCTGGAGGAGCTTGACCACCAGATCTCCCAGCTGGCGCTGCGCGGCGTTAAGGGCACCACCGGCACCCAGGCCAGCTTTGTGGAGCTGTTCAACGGCGACTCCGCCAAGATCAAGGCTGTCGAGGCCGACGTCTGCGCCCAGATGGGCTTTACCAAGGTCGTGCCGGTCTGCGGCCAGACCTACAGCCGCAAGGTGGACTACAATGTGCTGTCCGCCGTGGCAGGCATCGGCCAGTCCGCCATGAAGATGGCGACGGACATCCGCCTGCTGGCGAACTTCAAGGAGATGGAGGAGCCGTTTGAGAAGAACCAGATCGGTTCCTCCGCTATGCCCTACAAGCGCAACCCCATGCGCTGCGAGCGCATCTGCGCGCTGAGCCGCTACCTGATGGTGGACGTGCTGAACCCCGCCATCACTGCCGGTACCCAGTGGTTTGAGCGCACGCTGGACGACTCCGCCAACAAGCGCATTGCGATGGCCGAGGGCTTCTTGGCTGCTGACGCCATCCTGAACATCCTGCTGAACGTCTCCGACGGGCTTGTCGTCTACCCGAAGGTCGTCCGTGCCCGCGTCATGGCCGAGCTGCCGTTCATGGCAAGCGAGAACATCATGATGAAGGCCGTCAAGAAGGGCGGTGACCGTCAGGAGCTGCACGAGCGTCTGCGTGAGCACGCTGTGGCCGCCGCTGCCGTTGTCAAGCAGGAGGGCAAGCCCAACGACATGATTGCCCGCGTCGAGGCTGACCCTGCATTCGGCCTGACCCGCGAGGAAATCGAGGCCGAGCTCTCTCCTGAAGCCTTTACAGGCCGCAGCGCCGAGCAGGTCACCGAGTTCCTGCGCGACGTCATCCAGCCCGTGCTGGACGCCAACAAAGAGGACCTGGGCCAGCATGTGGAGCTGAACGTGTAATTTTTATTCAGCTGTTTATCCGTAGGGGCGGATGCTCATCATCCGCCCGCGGGTCAATGCAAGCATCGACCCCTACAACATAGCAAAAGCCCCGCAGCGTCTTTTGTTGAACAGCACCCCACTTGTTAGATAGTATATCATACTGTCTAACAAATGGGGTGCTGTTCAATACTAAACTACTATGGGATTTCTGTTCATCGGTTCAAGAGTTTGCCAGCCAGCATTTTTTGTTAACATCTGGCTCCCTTCAGATTTTTTTCCTCCCCCCCACGTTTGGCCCCCTTGCCTTCGGCTAACGCTTCCTACTGCCAAACGCGTAGTGGTCTTTCATCACCTAGCTGTTGCCCATGCCGGGCACACCTAAATAACAACACCCCAAAGTACCTTCTCCAACTTTGGGGTGTTGTTTGTGTTTTACTTGATACTCACCGGATGCAGAGACGCAAAATGAATTCCTAGCTTTGCATTGTTCCTTGCTTCCCAGTGGTATCGCTGTTTTGTTGGCAACTGTACGTCATTCTCCTGCGCAAACGCAGTCGTCACGAATAATGTAGAAAGCGCCATTGTCGCCATCATCAGTGCAACTATTTTTTTAACCTTTTTAAGCATTTTTTTCATCTCCTTGCAGATTGTTAAATAGTGCCTTCACATCATCTATAAGCATTGGATTAACAGTTGCCATACTGTTATAATAAGGTTCACTTCCGTCAATAGAGAAAAGCATCTGATAACTACTTCTCCCTTGGAGAAAATACAAATCCACCCCATCATATTCAGTACCACCACGGTATTTTGCAATGAATCGCATATGTAGCGGATCTGAAACGAGGCTTGCATCCGATGCGTCCGTCACCTGATGTCTATATACAATATAGAGACAGATTGTCTTATCTGACGGCAATTCAATACATTGCCCATAAATATCAGGTCCTATCGTTTTGCATTCATCAATCCACTCATTAATTGCCGAATATTTTTTTAGTTGTGTAGCAGGAACAGAATAAAAAGCTTTATGTTGATAATTTTCTCTTAGAACAAACCCACTTGCAAGTATAGCAACTACTGCCAGTATGGCAAGCCCAATAAAGCATATTCCGCCGAGAAGAATCTTCATCGGTGAATCTGTCTTCTTTCCCCTTACTTCCTGCACTACAATAGCAACTAATATTAGGACAACAGATATTGCAGGGATAAAAAACAATGCCACAATTCCAATAGAAAAAAAGCAGAGAAATGCTATCCCAACATATACTGCCCAAAGTTCAATCAACAATCTCTTTGTTAATCTCTTTTTACAAATAGTTCTTGCATTGCCTTCATCTTCGGTAGACGATTTATTCTCCATTTCCTGTAGGCCTAGAATATCTATCAGTCTATGTGCATTTGTAACACTGGGTGTTGAAATTTCTTGTTCCCATTTTGCAATCGTTTGTCTCGATACTCCAAGTTCTGCCGCCAAGGCCTCTTGCGTTAGTCCTTTTCGCTTTCTTGCCTCGGCAATTTGTTTTCCCGACAACATGCACTACACATCTCCTTTCTATTATCTTCTTCTAATACTAATTAAATCAAATTCGTCGCATACTTTCAAGCACTTTTATGACTACTTTATGTTAACTCCTTGATTTTTTGCTTATTATCTTAATATAGTTTCCTGCATTCTCCACAATAGTCTGATAGCATCCGCGCTAATTTCGCTCTGCCCTTTTTGGTTTTCGCTTACTCTCGCCACGATGTACGAACACGACACTACTGCCATCAACTGCTACAATGCCACCTTGACCACAGACGGCAACTTTGCAACGGGCAGGGCCTCGGCTGGTGCCGACCGATAATGCGCAGAAATATTGCCTGTTTGAATTCATCACAAACGGAGAAAGAATTTGGATGTGTTAGACACATGTGCGTTGCGGATTTTTCTGAATCGGTGAACAACAACAATCCCCAAGGTAGTTCATGTGTAAGGCGCTGCGGGGTGTTTTTTATACAATTTTTTCTGTCGACTTGTACAAAAAACGCCCCGACGGTTTGTCGGGGCGTTGGGGTTATTCTGTGGGGCTTTCGGAGTCGGTCTGCTCCTCGGGGGACGGGGTCGGCTCCGGGGCAGGTGTCGGTTCGGGGGTATCGGGGGCGAAGTAGGCGCGGATGTCGCCGTCGCTGCGCTGGGTCGAGATGTCGAGCACGCCCTTATCACCGGCGGCCAGACCCTTTTCCGGGTCAGTCAGCGCGGCAGCGGCCAGTCGCAGCTTGTAGGCGAGGTTCGTCTCACTGCCCAGCAGCACCTGAATGCGGTTTTGGTAGGTGAACTCAATATCACTCAGATCCTGGATATTCAGCGCCGTCGTGCCGTCAAACAGGTTGTTCTCCTGCAGGCCGTCCCGCATTTCGGTCAGCGTTTGCAGTGCGCTGGCCTGCAGACCCGCTGTCTCCGCTGTGGCCTGCTGGGTCTCGCTAAGGAGTGAGTTATAACTCTTGGGCTCGATGTTCTGCCCCACCACGGGGGAGAAATCTGTGGGCAGCGACATGGTCAGCAGAATCAAGCCGTCCGGCTGGCTGACGTCGGTGCGCAGAATTTTGAGGGAGTCGCTCAAGACCATCCACCCGCCGGGGTACATACAGGCGAACCGCTCCGTGGCGGGCTCGACCTTGATGATGACCGCGGCGGGCAGCTGGATCTCCACAGCGACACGCTCCAAATACGGGAACTGAAGCGCCAGCTGCTGGGTCTTTTCCGCGGTGGAGAAGGCGAACAGGTTGGAGTTTTTCTCGATGCCCAGCGCCTCGATCAGCTCGTCGGACGTGTAGATGCCGGTATCGACGGGCTGGGAGCCGTCATAGCTCTCTACCCGGAAGATCGTGACCTTGAACAGAAGGTTGATCGACACAAACGCACCCACGGCCAGCACGGCCAGCACGCCGAGTGCCCCCAGCAGACGGCGGCGGCGCTTTGCCCGTATGATCTCCGCCTGTGTGACGCGGCGCGTGCGCCTTGGCGTGCCGGGGCGGTAGCCTGCCTTCTGGGGATTGATCTCCTGCGCAGGGCGCTGCCGCGGGGGCACATGGGGAGTAGGCGCGGCCTTTTCAGGCGGCGCTTTGGGGCGCGGGGCGTTCCTTTTTTCAAGGCCCAAGCGGCTGCCCATACTGCGGCGGGACTGTTGGGCGTAGGAGCCGTTTGCGGATTTTTGCCTGCGGCTGCGCTGGTTGCGGTCCATAAGCGGCTCCTTTCCGGTGAATTTTGGGGCGGCTGCCCGTGGGTGGATGGTACGTTGGGCGGGCGCATATAGAATACGCCCCTACGGGGTGTGGCCCGGCGACGCTCGTCGCATCGGGCGGGCGAACGATGTTCGCCCCTACAGGGTGTATGCAGCCTTGCTTAGCCGTTGACCAACTTCAGCAGCTTTTCGGTAATCAAATCAAGGCTGTGCGGGTTGCCGAGGGTCTTGGCATTGGCGCCCATCTCGGCCAGCTTGCCGGGGGAGGTCAGCAGGGTCTCGACAGTTTTGACAAGACCGTCACCGGTCAGGTCCTTTTCCTCGATGACGACTGCCGCACCGGCCTTTTGCAGCTCAAGGGCATTGTAATACTGGTGGTTTTCGGCCACGTTCGGGCTGGGGATCAGCACCGATGCGCGGCCCACGGCCTCAAGCTCGGCCAGCGTCAGTGCGCCGGAGCGGGCAATGACGAGATCTGCCGCGGCCAGCAGCTGGGGCATGTTGTTGATATACTCCGTCACGACGAGGTTCTCGCCGGGGGCAAAGTCCTTTTCCTTTTCCAGCTCTTCAAACAGCTTGACGCCGCGGCTGCCGGTGGCGTGCAGGTGCAACACGTTCCGGTGCGTCTGCTTTTCCCAGGCGCAGAGGTCGGCCACGACCTGATTGATGCGGTCCGCACCGAGACTGCCGCCGAAGCTCAAAATAACGGTGCGGTTTCCGGCGTTCAGCTTGGCGCGCGCTGCGGCGCGGTCCGCGGTCAGCACCTCGGGGCGGACAGGGTTGCCCACGACGGTGGTTTTTTCCGGCGCGCCGAGCTTTTCAACCGCGTCCGCGCTGGCGGCCAGCACAATGTTGACCTCCTTCGCCAGCAGCTTGTTGGTCACGCCCGGGAAGGCGTTCTGCTCATGGATGGCTGTCTTGATGCCGCGCCGGGCTGCCGCGCGGACGATAGGCCCGCTGACGTAGCCGCCGCAGCCGATGACAAGGTCGGGCTTGACCTCGTTCAGAATCTTCCGGGTGCGCGGGCCGGACAGCGCCAGATGCCAGATGGCTACGATGTTGCGGCCAATGTTTTCCAGGCTCAAATGGCGCTGGAAGCCGTTGATCTCAATGTGATGGAAGGGGTAGCCTGCCTTGGTGACAAGACCGTACTCCATCCCCTCGCGGCGGCCCGCAAAGTGGATCTCCGCCGTCGGGTCCGCGGCCTTCAGGGCACCGGCAATCGCCAGCGCCGGATTGATGTGACCGGCTGTACCGCCGGCAGCAATTAAAACGCGCATGATGGACCTCCATGAGAATAAAATATAGGCTGTGCCCGCCGTGCCGCGGGTGCCGGGCGTCCCCCTTACCGCGCGGCTCTGCTGCGGTAGCGGGTGCGCTGCAGCATCCGTTCTGTCTCGGCGCGGTGCTGCTCTGCCAGGCGCTGTTCCCGGGCATTTCCGGCGCGCGAGATACTCAACAGCACGCCCATCTCGCTCAGCAGCAGCAGCAGACTGGTGCCGCCGGAGGAGAAGAACGGCAGGCTGATGCCGGTGTTGGGGATCAGTGCCGTGCCGACGGCGATATGCAGAAACACCTGCCAGGCGATCTGCGAGATGATGCCGATGCCCAGCACCGTGCCGTACAGGTCGGGCGCGCGCAGAGCGATCATAACGCCCATGATCAGCAGCACCGCAAACGCACCGATGAGAATAACGCAGCCGAAGAAGCCCAGCTCCTCACCGATGACGCCGAAGATAAAGTCGTTTTCGGCGTAGGGCAGCCACTGGTGCTTCTGCACGCTCGCGCCGATGCCCACGCCGAACATGCCGCCTGTGGAGATGGCATAGATGCTCTGACGGGTCTGCCACCCCATACCGGCAGTATCCAGCGGCGCAAGGCCCCAGGCAGCGTCCATACGGCCCGCGGCGTAGCCTTCCCCGCCGGCCAGCCCCTTCAGGAAGTAGCTGCCGGCTACTACACACGCCGGAACGAGCGGCAGCAGCCAGCGGCCGGGTGAGAGGGTACAGATGAGCATCGTGGCAAAAATCAGGCAGAGCAGAATCATGGCGGAGTTGTGCGGCTCCTTGTGCAACAGATACAGGATGGGCAGCAGCGGCAGCGCAGGCTTTATCGCGCCGTACCACAGCCTGTTCTTCTTGTCATAGTCGCGGTCCAGCATATCTGCCGTCCAGATCATGAGTGAGAATTTTGCCAGCTCCGACGGCTGGAAGGAGGCACCGCCCGGCAGATACACCCAGCGGTAGGTGCCGTTGGTGTCCTCCGGGCTGAGCAGCGCCAGGATCAGCAGCACAATGGTGATGATGTACAGGCTCTCACTCATCAGACGCAGTGCGCGGTAGTTGATTTTGGACAGGATCCACATAAAGGCCAGCCCCACAAGTGCAATCATGACCTGCGGTTTAATGATACTGTACAGTTTACCGCTGGTGGCGTAGGCGCTGGAATAGCTGGCTGAGAACAGCATCGTCAGCCCGAAGAACAAAATGACCAGCAGCAGGGCGAGAAAGCCCCGGGAGACTGGCCCCCGCTCCAGTTTGGGCAGGCGTATGATGGGTATCATGCGCACAATATTTCCGATGGTATGGTCAAACAAAAGGCCCAGCAGTGTACGCACAATGCTCACGGCAGTGCTCATGGGCGGTCACCTCCCTTAGGGGCAGAAACAGGCAGAGGCCGGGTAGGCCCGGCCCCGCTGCTTATGCCACACAGATGTAAAAAATTCCCATTGCCACACCGATGACGGCAATCAGCGCAAAGAAGCCGTCGATCTTGACCTCGCGCCAGCCGCGCATCTCAAAGGCGTGGTGGATCGGCGTCATGCGGAAGATGCGCTTGCCGTGGGTCGCCTTAAAATACGTGCGCTGGATGACGACGGTCATCGCGTCCCAGATGTAGACAATGCCGAAAAAGAGCACCAGCTCGGGGCGCTGCATCACAAAGGCCAGCGCCGTAACGATGCCGCCGAAGAACATGCTGCCGGTGTCGCCCATAAAGACCTTGGCCGGGTAGAAGTTCCAGACCAGAAAGCCCGCGCAGGCACCCGCCGTGGCAGCGGCAATCAGCGAAACATGTACAAAGCCCAGCAGACTGCCGGCCAGCAGATAGCCGATCATCGACACGAAGGTCACGCCGGTGCACAGGCCGTCCAGACCGTCGGTCAGGTTGACAGCGTTGACAAGGAAGATGATGCCGAAGAACGCGATGGGATAGTAGAGCAAGCCCATGTCCACCAGCCCAAAAATCGGGAACTGGACCTGCGTGGTCAGCAGCCCGAGGCTGTGCAGGCCGAACATGAACCCGAAGGTCAGCGCGATCTGCAAAATCATCTTCTGCGCCTCGGTCAGGCCGAGGTTGCGATGCTTGACGACCTTAATGAAGTCATCCAGAAAGCCGATGAGGCCCGAGCCGAACGCGAGAAACAGCACCAGCATACCGGCCTGCATCTGCGGCATACCAAGCACCTCCGGCAGCTTGGGGCTGTACATGACCCAGACGATGCCCAGCGTGGCCAGAATGCCCAGAATAAAGCAGAGGCCGCCCATGGTGGGGGTGCCGTTTTTCTTGCTGTGCCATGTGGGGCCCTCCTCGCGGATGGTCTGGCCAAAGTGCAGCCGGTGCAGCGCCGGGATCATGAATTTGCCCGCCACCGCCGTGATGGCAAAGCCGCCGACGGCTGCCGCCGCCAACAGGGATGAGATTTGCTCCATGCCGTTGATTCCTCCAAACGTGTGTTGGGGTGCTTACCCCTGCGGCAATTCCTTATAGTATTCCTGCAGCAGCTGCTCCAGGCCCATGCTGTGGCTGGCCTTGACCAGCACAGCGTCACCGGGGCGCACGAATTGCCGTACATATTGTAGCACTTCTTCCGCCGTTTGGCAATGCACCGCTGCAACCCCGCGCGCTTTTGCGGCCTCGGCCATAGCGGCGCTGCGCGGGCCGTAGGCGATGAGTGCATCAACGCCCGCGTCAGCAACCCACTCGCCGGTATGGCGGTGCCCTTCCTCGCTCGCACCGCCCAGCTCAAGCATATCGCCGAGCAGCGCGATCTTCCGGGCATTGGGCAGTGCCTTGAGGACAGAGAGCGCAGCCTTCATGCTGTCGGGGCTGGCGTTGTAGCAGTCCTCAATGAAGGTGATGCCGCCCTTTTCCACGATATGCTGGCGCATGCCCGTCGTCCGGTAGGTCGCCAGCGCGGCAGCGCAGCGGGCAGCGTCCAGACCCAGGCGGGTCGCGGCGGCGTAGGCGGCCAGCGCGTCGTAGACCGTGTGGATGCCCGCTGTCGGGATGGCGGTGTCGAACGTACCGTACTGCGTATCGATGATTTTGAAGGTCGTGCCGTTTGCGCCGGTGACGACATCCACCGCGCGGACATCAGCATTCGCGGCGTCAATGCCGAACCAGACCGGCCGCAGGCGGCTGGGGATGCTTGCCGTGGGCAGCAGGTCGTTGTCCGCGTTCAGGGCCAGCGGTGCGCCGTCGGGCAGGCCGGTGCAGATCTCCATCTTTGCCTTCAGTATATTCTCGCGCGTGCCGAGATTTTCCAGATGCGAAACACCGATCATCGTGATGATGCCCGCGCTGGGCCGGGCACAGCGGGTCAGACGCTCGATCTCGCCCGCGTGGTCCATGCCCATCTCGACAACGGCGTACTCGGTGTCGTCGGTCAGGCGGAACAGCGTGTTGGGCACGCCGATGTCATTGTTCTGGTTGCCCTCGGTCTTGAGGGTCTTGCCGAAGGCGGAGAGCACCGCGTAGCAGAACTCCTTCGTCGTCGTCTTGCCGACACTGCCCGTGACGCCGATCATTCTGGGGTTGAACAGCATCCGGTAGTTGGACGCCATGCGGATCATGGCCTTGCCGCTGTCCGGCACAATGACCGTGCGCTCCGCAGGCACGCCCTCGACGGGATGGTTGGCAACGATATATTCTGCGCCGCTCCGGTAGGCACCGGCGGCGTAGTCATGGCCGTCAACACGCTCGCCGGGGAAGCAGACAAAAACGCAGCCCGGCTCGACCTTGCGGCTGTCGGTCACAACGGCGCGGATGGCGGCCGGCTCGGCCAGCGTCAGTCCGGCCAGCAGTTGATTGGCAGGAATGGTTTGCATGAAAAAGACCTCCTATACAGAAATGCAGCGTTTCACAAAAGCCCGGGTGCCCCTTGCGGGGATGCTTACCCCTCCTCGTTTGCCGGATCGATCTCCTCGGTCACCGTCGGGGCGTCATTGGTGGTGTCCTCTCCGCTGTCCATCGTCAGCGTTATGATCGTGCCGTAGGCAGCGGAGGTTCCGGCCTCGACGTCCTGCGCCACGACCTTGCCGCTGCTGTCGCCGGCGAACTGCACGTTCAGGTTGGCGGCCTTGAGCATCTGCTCGGCAAAGGTGCCGGTCTTGCCGACGACGTCGGGCGTTGTGGTCATCGAGTTCTGGTCGGTGGCCGTGTACAGGTAAATGGTGGAGCCCGCTGGCACCACGCTGCCGCCGACGGGGTACTGGTAGACGATATTGCCGCTGCTGGGGCCGATCAGCTTATGCTTGAGGCCCAGGCGGTTCAACGTGACCTGCGCGTTCGTCCAGGTGTAGTCCAGGCAGGTCTGCACGGTCACAGTGCCGGTGGGGTTGTAGTCAGCGTCCTGCTCGATGCCCAGATAGGGCGCGATCTCGCTGATGATGTTGCCGACGACGGGGGCCACGACCTGGCTGGCATAGTCCTT
>OGND01000977.1_pt1 | contig 13282 bp, 12 predicted proteins | sample 1573381 | NCBI WGS metagenome assembly OGND01 (sample SAMEA2581989, study PRJEB24529) | metagenome | biome: Human gut stool | place: China | collected 2011
GCAGAGGCCATTGTCCAGCAGGTAGTTCACCACCAGACCGATGGCGTTGACCGTGCCTTCCGGCATGGCAGCATGGCCGGACTTGCCCCAGCCGCGGATGCGGACACCGTCGCCTTCCGGCTCGAGGGTGATGTTGGGGGCGTTGCGCAGCTTGGTGATGTCGGTGGCTACGAGAGCGCTGGCGCGGTCAGGCACAGCGTTGGTGGCGACGCCGCCCACGAAGTCCTTGATGACGCCGTTGCAGACGGGGCTGACCAGCTTGCCGTCGAAGTGGCCCTTCTCGCCGTTGCAGACCGGGAACTCTGCGTCCGGGGTGAAGCAGAACACAGGGGCCGGGTAGTTGGCGAGGTAGTAGTCCACATCGTGCATGTGAGTCTCCTCGTTGTCGCCGACGAGGGCGCGGATGGGATAGCGCAGGGAGACGCCCTCCTCTTTGAGGAACTTCAGGGCGTACAGGGTGGCGACCATGGGGCCTTTGTCGTCAGCGACACCGCGGCCGATCATCCAGCCGTCCCGGATCTGCATCTTGAAGGGGTCCTGGCTCCAGCCGTTGCCCACGGGCACCACATCCACATGGCAGATGGTTGCCAGATACTTCTCGGGGTCTGCACCGGCCAGCTCGGCATAGCCGATGTAGTTCTCGCAGTTGCGGGTCGCCAGACCCATGCCTGCAGCCAGCTCCAGCGTCTTGTCCAGCGCTGCGCGGGGGCCTGCGCCGAAGGGTGCGCCCTCCTCCGGGGTGCCCTCTACACTGTCAATGGCCACCAGCGCCGCAATATCCTGCAGCAGCTGCTCCTTGTTTTCCGCAATATATGCGTCAATTTTCTGATTCAGTGCCTGATCCATGTTCTATAACGTCCTTTCTGACCGGAAGCGGCTTCCGGTTTTCACACAACTATTATTCAGTGTAGCATACTGCGGGCAGAAAAGCTACCGGCATTTTACACGACAAAAGCGCCCGCGTTTTGTCAGCCTGCCGCAAACAGCCCGCTGACCGCGCCCAGCAGCCCGGCGCTGGCCAGACCCATGATGATGCCCGCCAGCAGCACACCGCCCATGCAGGCAATGAGAACATCCTTGAACTTCATGTCCAGAATGGAGGCTGCCAGCGTACCGGTCCAGGCACCGGTGCCGGGTAGCGGGATCCCCACAAAGAGCAGCAGGGCAACGGTCAGACCCTTGCCGGCCTTTTCCTCCAGTTTGCGGCCGCCCTTTTCCCCCTTGGTGATGAAGAACTTGCACACCGGCCCGATGACCGGCTTGTGGTAGCCCCAGATGAGGAACTTGCGGGCAAAAAGGTAGATAAAGGGCACCGGCAGCATATTGCCGAGCACGCAGACCAGATAGGTGGGCAGGGCGGGCAGGCCCATGCCCAGCCCGATCGGAATGGCACCGCGCAGTTCAATGACCGGCACCATCGAGACAAAAAACACCATCAGATAATTCTTGAGCATCCAGGTTTCTCCTTATGATAAGATCATGATCGCAACGCTTACAGGTCGATGACCAGCTCCACCGGGCACCTTGTCGGCGATGCGGTTTGAAACGATGAAATAATCAATGCGCCAGCCCGCGTTCTTTTCCCGGGCGTGGAAGCGGTAGCTCCACCAGCTGTACTTCACCTCGTCCGGGTGGACCGCGCGGAAGGTGTCGGTAAAGCCCGCCGCCAGCAGCTCAGTCATCTTGGCCCGCTCCTGGTCAGTGAAGCCCGCGCTCATCCGGTTGGTCTTCGCATTCTTGATGTCGATCTCGGTGTGGGCCACGTTCAGATCACCGCAGAGGATGACCGGCTTTTTCGCGTCCAGCTCCAGCAGGTAGTCCCGGAACGCATCCTCCCAGGTCATGCGGTAGTCCAACCGCTTCAGGCCGTCCTGACTGTTGGGCGTGTAGCAGTTGACCAGATAGAAGCCGGGATATTCCAGCGTCAGCACCCGGCCCTCGTGGTCGTGCTCCTCCCTGCCGATGCCGGTGGTCACGGCCAGCGGGGCCGTTTTGCACCAGCAGGCCGTGCCGGAGTAGCCCTTTTTCTCGGCGGAGTAGGTGTACTCGGTGTAGCCCTCGGGAGCAAAATCAGCCTGCCCCGGCTGCATCTTGGTCTCCTGCACCGAGAAGATGTCGGCATCCAGCGCCGCGAAGCTTGCGGCAAAATCGTGGGTCAGGCAGGCCCGCAGGCCATTGACGTTCCAGCTGATCAGTTTCATATCCTGTTCCTTTCTTATGCCTGATATTTTGTTTTCCATGCGCCGCTCTTCATGCGCGCCACAAAGCAGATGACACGGCAGACCCAGTCAATGACCATGGCGATCCAGACACCCACAGCACCCCAGCCCATCCTGACACAGAGCAAGTAGCTGAACCCCAGCCGCCAGATGGCCATGCTGAGCACAGAGACCACCATGGTAAATTTCACATCGTTGGCCGCGCGCAGGGCGTTGGGCAGAACAAAGGAGGCCGGCCACAGGAACAGGCCGCTGCCTGCGTGGATCTGCACCAGCAGGATGGCCAGCGCCATGGTCTCGCCGGAGAGGGCGTAGATGCCCACCAGCGGCTTGAGGAAGAGCAGGATGCCGCCGTTGAAGATTCCCATAGAGATGTAGGCCCAGAGCAGCAGCTTGCGGGTATAGTAAATGGTCTGTTCATTGTCCCCTGCGCCAACGCAGCGGCCCACCACCGTGATCATGGCCAGACCGATGGCCTGCCCCGGGATGCAGCCCATGCCGTCCAGATTGTTTGCCACGGCATTGGCGGCGATCTGCACGGTGCCGAAGGTGGAGATCATGCTGACCACCAGAATGCGGCCCGCCTGGAACAGGCTGTTCTCAAAGGCGGACGGGATGCCGATGCCCAGGATGCGCTTTGCCATCCGGCCATCCAGCCGGAACGTTTTGGGCACGGTGAGCATGTGGCCCTTCTGGTAGCAGCGGTTCAGGATGAGCACCGCCGCCACAGCACGGGAGAGGACACTGGGCCAGGCAACGCCGTCCACGCCCATACCCAGCACAAAGATGCAGACCGCATTGCCCACGATGTTGATGATGTTCATCAGGATGCTGATCTGCATGGAGATTTTGGAGTTGCCCATGCTGCGGAAGAGCGCCGCACCGGCATTGTACATGGCCAGGAACGGGTAGCTGACCGCCGTGATGCGCAGGTAGAGCACGCCGGCCTCCAGTACGTCGGCATCGATGCTGCCATAGCACAGCCGGATCATGGGACGGGCCAGCACAAAGCAGAACACCCCCACACCCACGCCCAGCAGAGCGCTGAGCAGGATCAGCTGACCCGAGCTTGCATTGGCGTGCTTCTGCTCCTTTGCACCCAGATACTGGCTGACCACCACCGCGCCGCCGGTGGCCAGCGCCGCAAACAGCACGATGATGAGGTTGTTGATCATATCCACCAGGCTGACACCCGAGATGGCGGCTTCGCCGCAGCGGGAGACCATCATGGTATCGGCCATGCCCACCGTCACGGCCAGCAGCTGCTCCACCAGCAGCGGCCCCACCAGCCTGAGCAGGTCACGCTGGCTGAACAGCGGGGCCCGCCCGCCAAAGCACGGGGCCTTATTTTGTGCGATCGTATGTTCCATTCTATTCCTCGCTTCTTCCCACACCTTTTCTGCCCTTCCGGGCCGCAGAGCGTCTTTTTCTCATAGATGTATCCATCATAACACAGCCGCCTCCTGTTGTAAAGAATCAGCTTCTGCAATTCCGTACCCACGCCCCAGCCCGTGCTTGTTTCATCACTTTGCCAAATGTATCTCTCCCATTTTTGTGCGTTGTGACAAAATTACTTTTTTTGCTCGAACAAAAGAACTTTTTTCAAAAAAGCTCTTGTATTTTTCCGTGAAAAGTGTTATCTTGTATCCAACAGAAGTGTCAGTTGGATACAAAGTGAAACGACGCGCTTTCCTCTCCGGCACTCCTGTTGTTCATCCTTCTATTATTATGCTATTTTCTTCATTTACCTTCTTATCATTTACCCTGTCCTGAAACGGACAAACAAAAAACGCTTCCTCACCTGCACGGGGGAGCGTTTTTTGTTTGTCTGCCGCCCACCATAGAAAAGCGCCCTGCACCTTTCACGGTACAGGGCGCTTTGTGTTCTGTTCTTACAGCGCTGCAACAGCGGCCTTGAGCTCATCCACGCGGTCCGTGTTCTCCCACTTCACGCCCAGATCCTCGCGGCCCATGTGGCCGTAGGCGGCCAGCTTGCGGTAGATGGGCTTCCGCAGGCCGAGGTCACGGATGATGGCGGCGGGGGTCAGATCAAAGACCTTCTCCACTGCCTGCTCGATCTTCTCATCGGCCACGGTGCCGGTGCCAAAGGTATCCACCATGATGGACACAGGCTTTGCCACGCCGATGGCGTAGGCCACCTGCACCTCACACTGCTTAGCCAGACCGGCAGCCACGATGTTCTTGGCCACCCAGCGGGTCGCGTAAGCGGCACTGCAACGATGATCTTGCGGCCGGTCAGGCCGCTGTCACCCTGCGGGCCGCCCACAACAAAGCGGCCGGTGGGGTTGATGTAGTACTTGGTGTTCTCATCCAGCAGCTCGGCAGGGATGGTGGCCTTGATTACCTTCTCCATGATATCGGCCCGGAGCTGCTCCATGGTCACGCTCTCGCTGTGCTGGCTGGAGATGACGACTGCATCCACGCGGATGGGCTTGTTGTTCTCGTCGTACTCCACGGTGACCTGGCTCTTGCCATCCGGGCGCAGGTAATCCAGCTCGCCGCTCTTGCGCACCTCGGTCAGCTTCTTGGCCAGCTTGTGAGCCAGGCTGATGGGCATGGGCATCAGCTCAGGGGTCTCATCGCAGGCATAGCCGAACATCATGCCCTGGTCACCGGCACCGCCCACCTGGTCGTTGGTGCCCAGTGCGATATCGGGGCTCTGGCCGTCGATGTTGGAGATAACGGCACAGGTGTCAGCATCAAAGCCGTACTTTGCACGGGTGTAACCGATCTCAGAGATGACCTCGCGGACGATCTTCTGGAAATCGACATAGCAGCTGGTGGTAATCTCGCCCATGATGTGGACCAGACCGGTGGAAGCGCAGGTCTCGCAGGCCACGCGGGCATCGGGGTCGTGGGTCAGGATCTCGTCCAGGATCGCATCGGAGATCTGGTCGCAGATCTTGTCAGGATGTCCCTCGGTGACGGACTCAGAAGTAAACAGGTGTCTTGCCATAAATTTTGTCCTCCATGTGTGTGGTGAATCTTGCACAGCTTCATACACGTCCATCAAGTTTGCGCAAACAAAAACGCTCAGAACCGAAGCTCTGAGCGTTTGCACTCTTATCTTTCGGTTTCCCGCAGGATTTGGCACCTTATGCTCATCGCACAGGTTGTCGGGCTTCACAGGGCCTGTCCCCTCAGCCGCTCTTGATAAGTCGGTATTCAGTTTGTCCGGGTAATATCTTATCATTGCTTCGTCGAAATGTCAAGAAGAGTCGCACTCTTTTTTGACATTTCGCGCAGATTGATAAGGATCAATAACCCTTTGCCTGCTCGCCGTTCAGGATCTTGACGGCGCGGGAGGTGCCCAGACGGTCTGCACCGAGGGCGAGGAACTTTTCCATATCCTCGACGGTGGAGATGCCGCCGGCGGCCTTGACCTTGCAGCGGCCAGCCACGCCCTTGACCATCAGCTCCACATCGTGGAAGTTTGCGCCGGCGGTGGAGAAGCCGGTGCTGGTCTTGATGTAGTCAGCGCCTGCCTCGCAGACGATGTCGCACATCTTGCGCTTCTCGTCGTCGGTCAGCAGGCAGGTCTCGATGATGACCTTCAGGACCTTATCGCCCACAGCCTGCTTGACGGCGCGGATGTCCTCGCGGACGGCGTCGTACTCGCCGTTCTTCAGGCGGCCGATGTTGATGACCATATCCACCTCGGCAGCGCCGTTCTCGATGGCAGTCCTGGCCTCAAAAGCCTTGGAAGCGGTGTCCATTGCGCCCAGAGGGAAACCGACCACACAGCAGACCGGGATGCGGCCCGCCATGTACTCGACGGCCTGCTTCACATAGCAGGTGTTGATGCAGACGGAAGCCGTGTGGTTGGCGATGGCCTCGTCGCACAGGGTCTGGATCTGGGGCCAGGTAGCCTCAGGCTTGAGCAGGGTGTGATCGACGTGGGACAGGATCTCTTCACGATTCATGCTTTTTTCCTCCTGAATCGAAGCTGTTTTGAAAAACAGCTTCTTAGTTCTTGGTGGCACGGCGTACCTTCGCCATGCCGACAGCGCTCAGGGCAATGGCCGTTGCAGACACCGTTGCGCCGATGATGCCCAGCACAAGGCCGGAGACCAGAAATGCAAAACCTTTCAGACCACGTTTCATAATACCGTACCTCCTGAAATTGTTATAATAGCAACCTCTCCGTCATGCCTGACTGAGAGGTTATTTCTTCTTAAAAACGATGAGCTTGCTGAACACATAATTCAGCACGACCACCACCACGTTGGAGAACACCTTCACCGCCATGCCCCACAGGGTCTGGGCATCGTAAAAGCTGGTGACAAAGATGGCCGTCGGGCCGTCGGCACCGCCGATGATGGCGATGGCGGCAGAGCCGTCGGAGATGGAGGGAGCGGGCGCTGCGCCGCCGGTGGCCATGTGCAGCACCGTATCCGGGCCAAACCAGCCAGCCAGCAGGCTCAGCGCACCGTTCATAAAGCTCTCCACCAGAGCCGCCCCCTGAGCGGCCAGCAGGTTGCCGAAGATCATCATGATGGCGGCATCCAATACCAGTGTACCCAGACGGCAGGTGACGAATGCACCAAACTCCTTCAGCGCCTCTCTGCCCTGCGTCCGGCTGGCGAAAACGAAGGCCCGGTTGGTGACATAGGCAAACAGGATGCAGATGACATTGTCCAGCACATTGCCCCAGCTGTTGGCGGCTTCGTAACCGAACAGGCGGCTGAACAGCGCATACAGTACGATGTTCAGCAATGTGGTCAGCACACCGAAAACGAGATAAGCCAGCACCTCGCGGTGCTTGATAAACCAGTTTTTCATAATTGTACCAAAACAGCCCCGCCGCCGTTTTCCCGGCAACGGGGCTGTAGTTCGCATTGTGTCTAATGAGACTATGCTGCAGGCTGATTACTCAGCGTCGTCGTTCAGCAGAGCCTTCATGGACAGGCTGATGCGCTTCTTGTCGAAGTCGACATCCAGCAGCTTCACATCGACCATATCGCCGACCTTCAGTGCGTCGGAGACCTTCTCAACGCGATCATTGCTGATCTCGCTGATGTGGACCAGACCGTCAACACCCGGCAGGATGCGGACGAATGCACCGAACTTGGTCAGAGACACGACCGGAGCATGGAAGGTGCTGCCGATGGGGTAGTTGTTCTTCAGCTGCTCCCAGGGGTTGTCCTCAGCCTTCTTGTAGCCCAGAGAGACCTTGTGGTTCTCGGTGTCGATGTCCTTCACATACACTTCGATGGTGTCACCAACGGAGACAACCTCGGAGGGATGCTTGATGCGGTTCCAGCTCAGCTCGCTGATGTGGCACAGGCCGTCCACACCGCCGATGTCAACGAATGCACCGTAAGAGGTCAGGCTCTTGACAACGCCGGTGTAGGTCTTGCCCACCTCAACATTTGCCCAGAACTCCTCACGCTTTGCCTTGTTCTGCTCAGCGGTGACCTTGTTGATGCTGCCGACGATCTTGCGGCCGGAGCACTCGGTGACGACCAGCTGAACGTGCTGGCCGACCAGAGCAGTGTAGTCCTCGTCGCGGCGCATAGTGGCCTGAGAACGGGGGACGAACACCTTGACGCCCTTGACGTTGACGACAACGCCGCCCTTGTTGAACTCGGTGACATCGCCCTCGACGACCTCGCCGGATTCAGCAGCCTTGGCGATCTCTTCCATGCCCTTGCGAGATGCGAGCTTCTTGCGGGAGAGCTGGATGACGCCATCCTGATCCATAACCTTCTCGACGATGAGGTCCAGCTCATCGCCAACCTTCACCAGGTCTTCGACCTTGGCGGAGGAATCATCGGTCAGCTCGCTCAGCTTGACAAAGCCGGTCTGCTTGGCTCCGATATCCACCTGGATCTCGTTGGCAGAGATGCTGGTCACGATTCCTTTCACAATACTGCCTGCATGAACACGCTTTTCCTCGGATGCATTCAGCATCTCCTCAAAGCTCATGCTGTCATTGATTTCTGCGCTCATACTGTTAAGTACCTCCTCAATAATAGACGATGGCGTTGAAGCCCCGGCTGTGACGCCCGCCGTCTTTACATCTGCAAACCATTCCGGCCGAAGTTCGCTCGCTGTCTCGACCGTTACGGCTCGCGTATGCTTTGCGGCGACCTGTACCAGCTTTTGGGTATTGGAAGAATGATGACCGCCAATGACAACAATGATGTCGCATTGTTGGCTGAGGTCTTCCGCTTCCTGTTGCCTCGCCCACGTCGCATTACATATTGTATCAAAAATTCGGGCGTTTGTATAGGCTTTTTTGAGAAACTCCGAACTTTCTTGCCATTTTGTTACCTGAAATGTGGTCTGTGCAACCGCAAAAATGGGCTTTTGGGGGTCAGAAGGGCCTTTCCAGGCCTTCAGCTCGTCCAGATCGCTGAACACAAATACCTCTCCCCGGGTATGGCCCACGATGCCCTGCACCTCGGGGTGGGCAGCATCACCGGCCACCAGAAGCACCGCGCCCTCGGCCTCGGCCCGGGCGGCAATGCTCTGGATCTTCTTCACAAAGGGGCAGGTGGCATCGTGGTAAACAAGGCCGCGCTGCTCCAAAGTATCATAGATGGTGCGGGGCACGCCGTGGCTGCGGATGATGACCTCGTAGCCGGTGGGGATATCGTCCACGGTATCAGCCACCAGCGCACCGCGCCTTTCCATATCGGCCACGGCCTGCGGGTTATGGATCAGCGGGCCCAGCGTTGCCACCTTATGGCCCTCGTTCAGCAGATTGTAGGTCAGCTCCACCGCGCGGTTCACGCCAAAGCAGAAGCCAGCGGTTTTGGCAAGACGAATTTCCATAGCGTTTCTCCTTCTCTAAACCTCTCAGCCTCACATTCGCTCGGCAGCTCCCCTACCAGGGGAGGTGTCACCGAAGGTGACGGAAAGGTTCTCAATTCAGCTGTTCCCAGGCATCCAGCAGTGCCTGCTTATTGGCCCGGAGCACCTTCATATCCCGGCGGCTCTCCATGGCGAACTGGGCGGCGGGCATCGGCTCGCCGTAGATGACGTTCACCCGGCAGAACAGCCGCATCTTCCCGTCCGGCGTATCGTAGCGGATGCGCACCGGCACTACATCCACCACAGCCTGCGCCGCAATGACAAACAGGCCGCTCTTGGGCGGCAGGAGCCTGCCCTCTTTTTCGCGGGTGCCCTCCGGGAAGATGAGCAAAGTCTCCCCTGCCCGGCAGGCCTCCACGGTCCGGTCAATGATCTCCAGCTCCTCCTTGGTGCCGCGCACGCAGAGCGCGCCGCAGCAGCGGAAGAACCAGGTGAGCAGGACGTTGATCTCAAACAGCTCCTTTTTGGCAAAAACGAGCATCCGCCTGCCCCAGAACCGGCTGATGACGATGAACACCGGGTCAATGGCTGAAACGTGGTTGGGGGCAATGATGCAGCCTTTGGTCTGCACCTTGCGCAGGTTCTCGCGGCCAACGGTATGGACCCGGAAGCCGATGTGGAACACCAGCCAGGCCAGCGGCAGCAGTATGTAATATAGTACCATTCAATTAACCTTTTCTGCAATAATCTTTTTCATCGCCGCAAGGCTCTGCTCAAAGTTGAGGTCAGAGGTATCCAGCAGCACTGCATCCTCGGCCTGCTTCAGGGGGGCGGCGGCACGGTGGGTGTCCTGATAGTCCCGCTGCTTCACATCAGCCAGCACATCCTCAAAGGCGACCTCCATGCCCTTCTGCTGGTATTCCAGCCAGCGCCGTCTGGCCCGGGCTTCGGGGGCCGCGGTCAGGAAGATCTTGACCGTGGCATCCGGCAGCACCACAGTACCGATATCCCGGCCATCCATCAGGACGTTCTGGGTCTTGGTCATGCCGCGCTGCAGCTCCAGCAGGAAGGCGCGGACTTCCGGGTTGGCACCCACGGCAGAGGCGGCCATACCAGCCTCCTCCGTGCGGATGGCGGTGCTCACGTCCTCGCCGTTCAGATAGATATGCTGCTCCCCGTCAATGCAGTCCACCCGCAGGCCGATCTCCGGCAGCAGGGTGTTGACCGCCGCATTGTCCTTCGGGTCCACGCCCTTGCGCAGGGCATACAGGCCGATGGTGCGGAACATGGCACCGGTATCCACATAGATGTAGCCCATCTCTGCGGCCAGCCGCCGCGCCAGGGTGGATTTGCCTGCCCCCGCAGGGCCGTCGATTGCAACTGAAACCATTTGATACGCTCCTTTTATAATATAAGCTTTTCTTTTATCGGTCAGTATAAACTTTACGTAATGCCAAGGGCTCCCCTACTAGGGGAGCTGGCGAGCGTCAGCAAGACTGAGCGGTTTAGTCCAGATTCCTCGCAAAGCTCTGCGCCGTACAGAAAGCGATCTGCAGGTTGTAGCCGCCGGTATAGGCATCCACATCCAGCACCTCACCTGCAAAGTAAAGGCCCAGCGCCTTCTTGCTCTGCATGGTCCTGGGGTCCACCTCCCGCACGGACACGCCGCCGGAGGTGATGACCGCATGGGCCAGGTCGCCCCGGGCATCGATGGGCACGTTCCAGTGCTTCATCAGGCGCACCAGCTCCCGCTTCTGCTCCCGGGTGATCTGGTTGGCCTTTGTGGCGGGGTCAATGCCCCAGCGTGCCACCATGACCGGCTGCATACTGGCAGGCAGCAGCTTGACCAGCGCCCCCTGGGCGGCATGGTTGGCCAGCAGGGCAAAATCCCGGGTGATACGGTCATAAAGCTGCTCCTCGCTCAGGGCGGGCTTCAGGTCGATCTCGGCGTGGTACTTGTGCTTTTTCATATCGCCCAGATGGCTGGACGCGCTCAGGGTCAGCGGGCCGCTGATGCCAAAGTGGGTGAACAGCATCTCGCCCTGCTCCTCGAAGATGGCTTTGCCGTCCTCGTGGAGGGTGAGAGTCACGTTCTTGAGGGCGAGGCCCATCATCTTCTTGCAGTCGGCGTCATGGCTCACGAGGCTGACGAGGCTGGGGACAGGCTCCACGAGGGTGTGGCCCGCCTGCTGGGCCAGCTTGTAGCCGTCGCCGGTGGAGCCGGTGGTGGGGTAGCTCAGACCGCCCGTTGCCACCAGAACGGCGTCCGCCTTGTACTCCCGGCCCGAAGTTCCCCGCACTCCTACGCAGCGATAGGCCGGGCCGGGCTTTTTCTTTTTCGGGTGGCGTGGATCTTCCGGCGCAGCAGGCGCTTCTTCCGGCTGGGCCAGCGGCTCCAGCAGCAGCTTTTTTGCCCCGTCGTGGACGATGTCCGCTCCGTCTGCGTACCGCAGAAGAGCCTGCCGGATCTCTTCGGCCTTGTCGGACACCGGGAACACCCGGCGTCCGCGCTCCACCTTCAGCTCCACGCCGAGAGACTCAAACAGCTCCATCGTCCTGGCCGGTGGGAAAGCCCCCAGCGACGAGAACAGAAAGCGGGGGTTCGTCCGCACATGGTGCAGAAATTCCTCTGCGGTGCAGTCGTTGGTCACATTGCAGCGGCCCTTGCCGGTAACGAGAATTTTCTGAGCCGGCTTTTCCATATGTTCCAGCACCGTCACCTCATGCCCCTGCCGCAGGGCCGCGCCCGCCGCCATCAGGCCGGCAGCGCCGCCGCCTACCACTAAGACCTTCATGTTTCGTTTCCTCCGCTTTTTCTTCTGTCTTCACACTTATTCTAGTTTATCATACCAGAATCGACCGCCAAAAGCAATGTGAAAAAAGCAGGTACAGCGTTCTGCTGCACCTGCCCGGAAAATTTTGCTTATTTCATGGCCTTGATGGGGTCGAGATACTTTTCGCCCTCCATGACCTCCAAGTGGATGTGGCTCTCCTCGGCGCACTCGCAGCTCACGCTGCCCACCTTGCCGATGGTCTGCCCGGCCGAGACGGTGTCGCCCTTCTTCACCCTGGCGTCCGTCGTACCGCAGACCCGCCAGACCCTGCCGGAAGCATCTTCAATGGCGACCACAGGCCCCCACTTGTCGTCCGTGCCGGTCTCCACCACCTTGCCTGCCGCTGGGGCGGTCACTTCCGCGCCCTTGTCGGCGGCGTAGTCCACACCGTTGTGGGTGCGCCAGTCGCCCAGCGTCTTGCTGTAGACCAGCTCATCGCCGCTGTAGCTGTTTAAGATGCGCCCCGAGACAGGCTGCGTGGAGGCAGGCGCAGCCGAACTGCTGGCAGGCGAGGACTCGGTTTGCAGCGCGGAGGGTTCGCGCACCGAACCAGAGCCAGACCGCGCACCAGAAGAGGACGCAGCCCCACCGGACGAGCTGTCGGCTTTTGGCACATTGGCCACACTGTTTGCTGCGGGTGCGTTCTGCTGCTGCCATTCGGCTTCCTCCTCTCCGGCGACGCCGGGCGATGTGTTGATGCCCTCGTCGATGCCGGGGGCGGTGCTGGACGGGCTTCGCACCGCGTCCAGATTTTGCTTCAGCTCATTGCGCACCGTGCGCACAGCCCACACCCCGGCCGCTGCCGCCGCCAGCAGGCAGGCGGTGAGCACCAGCGCAAAGGCTTTGTCCCGCAAAAACTTTCTGAATTGCTCCATCGTTCGTTACTCCAATCCATTTTGTGTACGGAATCGTTTCTTTGGTGGTAGTTTGGAGCGGCAGAGCGGGGTTTATTCATCCTTTATTCGAAAGGACACAAAAAGGCCCCGGATGACCGGGGCCTTACCTGTTGCATTGTTCTTTTTACGCAGCGCAGTCCGGGAAATTCACCACCGTGATTTCCGCCACCGCCTTTTCCACAGTCTGCAAAATACGCTCTATCTTTTCTATCGTATCTGCTGACAGAACAACTTCTCCGCACTGCTCACACTTCATACAGGGGACATTTTTGATGACAACGACACAGTTTTTGAGCTGTACGGTATGAATGGTAGTATCAGGCTTCATTTCGCCCTTGCAGAAAAAGCAGGTCATGTCTTATTCCCCTTTCTTCTTTCGTTCTGTATAAGAGGCATTCCAGTGGTTCAGGTCAGGCCAATAGGCGGTCAATATCCACAGCGCATCCTCATGGATGCCGCACACCACATGGAGCCAGCGGCCCGCCAGATTGACGCCAAGTACCAGACAGGATGGACACCGGTAGTCGTCCGGGCGATATTCGATGATTTTTCC
>OGND01000983.1_pt1 | contig 13196 bp, 9 predicted proteins | sample 1573381 | NCBI WGS metagenome assembly OGND01 (sample SAMEA2581989, study PRJEB24529) | metagenome | biome: Human gut stool | place: China | collected 2011
CTATCTTGCGCTTGCACTTTGACACACGTGGCGTCGTCGGTGCGCCGAAACTTCCCGCGCCCCGTCCCGCCCGAAAGAGTTCCCCGGCGTTTGTCCGGCAGCCGACATTATTCAAGGTAGTATTCTATAATATCTTTTATCAGTAGCTCTTCTCCTTGTTTCCATAATTTCCAGCCTTGTTCACTCTTTATTGTATCGCCTTGTACCTCAAACGGTTTTCGGACTTCTGTATTGTCCTTGAAGCAGACTACCGTCACCATGCGAAGATAGTCTTCCCAAGAGATATAGTAGGTGTCAAAGTCATGCGTTCTTTTCGCTGGAATACCATTTATCCGCATGAGGCTGCGGTTGCGTTGCATCCTGTTTCCATGCATCATAATCTGCCCAGATGAACAGTTGATCCATGCCGTTTTTCCGCTTTCCTCGTTCAGTACAATTTCAGCCCTTCCCGCCATTAAGCCCAACACTCTAAAACGGAGCATGGGAAAAGTGTAGGTCAGACTTGCCGTCTCTTCTAAGTATTCATGTATGTTGCTTCCGGATCTCCATGCCAAGGGCATTAACGTATCTGATTCCGAAGAGTAACGATAGTAATATCTGCCATCTTTGCATGAAGCGTTATTCTGTCCGTCCTGCCATTCCTGCGGATTGTCATCCTTCCTTTTCCGCTCGGCAATATCCTTGTCAAACGGATACTGATGCAGTGCAATGCTATCTTCCGGCTCCTTGCACGTTGCTGTCCGGTATAATGGTATGACGGGGTTCTGCTCGGCTATGACCTCCATGAACCCAATACCCAAAGGAGCATATAATCCATTCTTGCGTTGGAACTGGAAATGATTGCCTTGTATGAAAAGGGAGGGAAAATCATCGGAAGCAATCCCCGTTATTATATCCGCTTCGCCAATAACATCCGCTGTCCGTTGGTCTTGTTTGCATGAAGATGTGCAGGCGGACTCATTGTCTGTCGGAGGCATAGGCGGCTTGCAACTCATGACCGATGCAGCCGTCAAAAGTAGTGTTATGATGACGGTTTTCATCTAAGTTTAAGCCCCACCTTCACCATGCCATGTGCAGGTTTGGGTATTATCTTGATAGTTATGCTGTATCCATTGCCCTGATTTCTCACCGTCGGTGTATTGTCCCTCAATGGTTATATAGGGTTTACCCTCCCATGTTGATTCCACACGATACGAACCGTCGAGTTTTCCATTACGGTAGTGGCATGTAGTCTTGCTGCGTATTGCGCGGCCGTCCTCGAAGATTTCCCATTCCTCGCCATCTTTTTTCCCGTCGATATAATGAGATTCAAAAATCTGCTTACCCGTCTTGTTGGCAAAGCGACGTTCCCGCCCGTTCTCCACACTCTGTTTGTACTCCTTTTCTATCTCTATTTTTCCGTTACGGAAATAGGTCTTTACAGTTCCGTCTATCTTGCCTTGTAGTATGGGTGTTTCCTTTCGAGGAGTAACGCCGTCTTGGTAGTATTCCGTGAATGTACCGTTACGCTTGCCCTTGACATATATGCCCGACTCACGCAATACCCCGTCACGGTAGCGATGATAGTCACCGTTTATCATGCCGTCTGAAAGTTTCACGTGTTCTTCGTCAAGCCCTCGTATAATGCGATATTTTCCCTGCAACGGCCGTTTACTGTCTTTTTTATAATATACTGTGCGGTGTGCATCATCCGTCAGGGGCTGCAAATCATTCCATTCTACTGTTTGTTGTGCGGAAACCGTGCCGCAAAGCAACAAAAAAATGTATAGTATCAACATTCTATTCATATGTCGTATATTTTTATTTTTCGAGGTTGATAATGTTCTGTGGCAAACTGATTTTCAGGGGGGGGCAAACCGCTTATTATATTTATTTTGAAGAAATTTCTCCATTCTTATAGCTTTGCTATAAAATAAAGCATTAATCCAACTATTATATTCACTCTTCAAGTTTACTTTTCACCAATTTCAGGAATTCCTCCTTAGTCATGAACCTGTCGAGAAAATCATTCAGTCGTCCCTCATTGGTTACTTCCGTGAAAAATTCCTCATGATCCGTACTCCAGATGACAGGATTCTCAGGGTCGTTATCTGACAGGCAGATGAGATAGTAATTGGGATAACCGTCCGTATAAAGCAGCTCTACAAAATCCGGAGTGGCACAATTTGAATACTTGATGATTTCACCCAGCTCTGCATTATCCGTAAACCAACCATTCCATTCTTCAAAATCCGATGTCCCTTTTTGGAATGGCGTAAATGGTCTGGCAACCCAAAACAGTTGGCGGCGAGGTTCTTCATCCAAGGTAAAGAACGTATCTGTCATTTCCTTATAGAACGCCTCCCTGTCAGAATTGAACAACTCCATATGCTCATCCACCCAATCGCCCAAACCTTCAATCGGCTCTGTATCTTCGGCAGCCAGCCAGGGCGTGTCCACCGGTTTAAGGAACAAGGCCGTATCGAATGTAATGGCACAGAGATCCTCTTTCAGTGAATTCCCTTTCAGGTTTGCTACGTTGCCGCCCAGTAGCCTGATTCTGTCTGTTATTTCCTTTTTCATGAGTGCCGTATAATTTTGTTATTATTTTTGTTTGAGATTCACATGCCCGGACAGCCATTGGAAATATTTCCAGTCTTCCTTGAAAATCTTTTCCCCTTCGAGCATATAGGCGCGGAGAAGAAATTCAGTTGCATTGGTTTCATCCTCCATTTCCAGATAGTTCTCGCCAAGGCGCAGCAGGATGAAAGGATTGTCTGTCTCTCCGATATTGTAGCATTTGCGGAAAAACTCCAGCGACTTGCCGTAGTTCCCCATCATGAAATGGGCGTCACCGATTGAGCCGGCGAGCCAGAGATATGCTTCCCAGTCTTCCTTCGGTTCAGGAAGGATGTCCAGTGCCTCTTGGAAACAGGAGATGGCTTTCGCGTAATCTTCGCTTTCCATCGCCTCATTTCCCGTTTCTGACAGTTCTTCGATTCTGTCGTACAGTTCATCTGAAAGTTCCATATTCCTCTATTTTTCTTTGATATTCTTTGATGCCCACATCCCGATATCCTGCTTGCTCAATGCCGCAGCCATCAGGTCGGGGAATTTGTCAGGCGTACAGGCAAATGTGGGAACACCCAGACCGGCAAGATACTCGGCATTACGCTTGTCGTAGCAGGGCGCCCCGTCATCGTTCAGGGCCGGAAGCACAATCAGCTGCACACCGCTGGCCACAATGGAGGCGAAACGCTTGCGCATCTCCTTCTCGTCACCGCCTTCATAGAGGTCGGTCACCAGTACCAGCACAGTGTCCTGCGGCCGTGTGATCACACCCTGACAGTAAGTCAGGGCCCTGGCTATGTCGGTTCCTCCGCCGAGCTGGACACCGAACAACAGGTCAACCGGGTCCTGCAGGTCATCGGTAAGGTCAACGACCGAAGTGTCGAACACCACCATACGCGTATTGACGGACGGCAGGGAGGCCAGTACCGAACCGAAGATGCCGGAATATACGACAGAGGTTCCCATCGAACCGCTCTGGTCGAGACAGAGAATGATGTCCTTCAGAGCCTTGCATTTTCTGCCGTAGCCTATCCTGACTTCCGGAATGACGGTCTTGTACTGGGGCTGGTAGTTCTTCAGGTTCTTTATGATGGTCGTCTTCCAGTCTATCTCGTTGTAACGGGGATTGCGCCTTCTCGCCGAACGGTTCAAAGCACCGGTGACGGCCTGCTGGGTCGGGGAAGAGAGCTTCCGCAGCAGGTCATCCACGACAACCTGACGGGCCATGTCCTTGTTCTTTTCGGGAATGGCCCTGCCGAGTGACATCAGTGTAGCTACCAGATGTACGTCAGGGACAACTGTTGCCAGCATCTCCTTCTCGGTAAGCAGCGAATCGATATGCAGACGCTTGATGGCATCCCTCTGGATGACCTGCACGACGGTCTGTGGGAAAAACTCCCGGATATCGCCAAGCCAGCGGCTTACCTTTGGGGCCGACGACCCGAGTCCGCCGCGGCGGTCACTGTCATAGACGGCTTCCAGCGAACTGTCAAGGCGCTGTTCTTCCACCGTCAGCGTTACACCCGTCCCGTCAGCGGCATTCCCGCCGAGAGCCATACGCCATCTTTTCAAATATTCTGTTTCCATGTTCTGTTCCTTTTTTATCCGATTCCCAGAAGTCTGCCGAGCAGGGGTATTACTTTGGATGCATCCCCGTCATTGCAGGAATGTTCCCCGGAGGCGATTCCGGTATCGGTTCCGTTCAATTCGAATCCTTTGGCCTTCTCGCCGAGTTTGCGGCGCTCGGCTGTAGTGAAATTGCTGAATGTACGTCTGATCACCGGCAGCAGTTCTATGAAATTTGCGTCGCTCAAACCGCAGAGCCAGCCGTTCACGAGCTGCCACAGGTTGTCGTCCAGCAGCAGTACCGAACCTGATGCACGCAGGAATCCCTCAAACCAGTATGCGATGTCGGAAGGTGCGTTGCCCACCGATGAATAGAAGCTCAAGGTGTCACGCATCTCTTCACGCGATATCCTGCCCTTGTCGTAGAGTATGCGTGCCGCGTACCCGGAGAGCAGCGGATGCGCTCCTGATGAATTGCGGATCTGCTGCACGAACCCATACCACATGCCGTTCAGCTCTTCGTCATCAAGCGTGGATACGGCATAGTTGGTAGCCGACAGGTGTTCAAGAAGTTCTCCGGCTGCCTCCTCGTCGATGTTGATGCAGACGAGCAGACCTCCTGCAAGGATACGTGCCACCATGGCCCGGAGCATGTTGCCCACCTTGCTGAAATCCAGATTGCGGACATCGCCGTAACGGACGATGTTCACCAGGTCGGGAACCGCTTCCATCATCTCCACAATGTCTGTGGATGCCGCCGACAGACGGTCAAGACGGATGGTCATCGCTTCCACAAGCTCCGGAAGGTTGGCCGGAATGACCCGGTCAAGAAGTCCCGTCAGTTCGGGGATTCTGGTGATTCCGGTCATGCGGTCGGAGACGTACTTCTGCACGGCTTCCTCCACGGTATTGCCCCAGACTGCCCGTTCTATGATGCAGACAATCTGTTCCGGTCTATGGTAAAGACTCCATTTTTCCTTGAAAGTACCCTTGCCGCCTGCGGTTTCCGGCTTGGCCCAGTCTATGTCAAGCAGGGCCAGGCGGTGGAAGAACAGGCTGCGTTCCAGGTCGGTCTCCTTGCGCAGGTCAAGTGTCATCTCCTTTATTTCCGCCGTGAAAGGAACACGCAAGCGTTTCTGCTGCCGTTCCACGTCAATCAGGAGAGGGACTTTGGGTACCGCTTCCGGCACTTTGCCCAGACAGTTGCCCACGATGAGCGATTCCCTGACGAGCTGCAGCAGCATATCGTCCCCGAAGCCCATTACGGTGGTCACCGCCTCGTTGTATTCCTCAAGCGTCGGGGCGGGCAATCCACGCAACGCAGCTGTCGTCTGCGCCAGACGGACTGTCTCGATTACGTGGGCCACCGAGATGTCCATGTCCTTCTTCCTCAGAAGGGCCGCTATACGGCTGACCCACCAGGTGCCGTCATCTTCCGGATGATGCCACAGGTAATGATACCATCCCGGAGAGTCTATGCCGGCCCCGTAACCGCTGCGGAAGGTGAGCCTGTCATACGTCCACGGAATCCACGTGCATTCCGCCTTTACCTTCGGGAGCCCTTTCAGCAGCTCGTTGTCATCCTTCACCTTCGGCATATTCTCCAGTGCCGGGACATGCCATGCCCCGCAGATTACGGCTATGCACCCGAAAGGTTCCTTCTGGGCCGCTCGTATCATGCGACGCATCCACGCTTCACGGACAAGGTTCCTGCGGGAGGTATGTTCCGGGAGGGCTTCCCTGAGCGCGGTCACAGCTTCCTTGACGGCCTCGAAGATGCCGCTGCCGTCTCTGCGCTGTTCTATGTTCATGTTCCACCACGATTCACCGTCAGTATAGCCGGCAGCTTCTGCCAGCAGGTCAAACGGATCACCCGGCTGTTTAATAGCTTCATCATCCGCTTCTACAGGCTCGTTGCCATCCTTCCTTTCCGCTTCGAAGGCAAGGGAATGGGCAAGCGGGAGATCGAAGAAGCGTAAGGTGACATTCTCCCGGAGAGCATAGCGCAAAGCCTGCCATTCCGGCGAGAAGTCGGCAAACGGATAGAATACGGCATTCTGCGGCACATCGGGTTGATAGCCGAGCAGGGCTACCGGAGGCTTCATCTGCCCGTAGGAGACGAACGGCATGAGAGCCTCGGCCTCCGCCGGTCCCTCAAGCAGTATGAGGTCGGGACGGATACGCTCAAGTTCCTGCAGGATGTTCCGGCAGGAGCCCGGCCCGTGATGACGTATTCCCAATAGATGAATGTCTGTCATATTACTTGTCTCATGCAAAATACGTCAATCAAATCATATCTCTTGAAGCCCTGTAGATGTCTTTCCAGCCCTCACGGTTCTTGACCACTGTCTCCATGTATTCCTGCCATACCACTTTGTCCTGTACAGGGTCTTTCACCACGGCACCGAGGATGCCTGAAACGAGGTCCTCCGCATGGATCTGGCCGTCACCGAAATAGCCGGCCATGGCAAGGCCGTTGTTCACCACGGATATGGCTTCTGCCGTACTCAGTGTGCCGCTCGGGCTCTTGAGCTTCGTCTTGCCGTCGCCGGTGGCTCCCTGACGCAGCTCACGGAAAATGGTGACGACACGACGGATTTCATCAAGGGCAGGTTTCTCTGCCGGCAGCTGCATCACTTTCTCGAAGCTCTCCACGCGGCGGCGGACAATGTCAACTTCTTCCTCAAGCGTGTCGGGCAACGGGAGGATGACCGTGTTGAAACGGCGTTTCAGTGCGCTTGAAAGGTCATTCACACCTTTATCCCTATTGTTGGCCGTGGCTATGATGTTGAATCCGCGGATGGCCTGCACCTCCTTGTTCAGCTCGGGGATGGGCAGGGTCTTCTCCGAAAGGATGGTGATGAGCGTATCCTGCACGTCAGAACCGATACGGGTAAGCTCCTCAATGCGGCCGATCTTGCCTTCCTGCATCGCCTTCATCACCGGGGTCTGTACCAGGGCACCCTCACTCGGCCCCTCGGCGAGAAGACGGGCATAGTTCCAGCCATAGCGGATGGCCTCTTCTCCCGTTCCGGCGGTACCCTGTACTATCAGCGTCGAATCGCCTGATATGGCTGCCGCCATGTGCTCGCTGACCCAGCTCTTGGCCGTACCGGGAAGACCGTACAGAAGCAGCGCCCGGTCGGTGACAAGGGTGGCCACGGCAATCTCCATCAGGCGGCGGTTGCCTATGTATTTCGGTGAAACCTCAAAACCGTTCTTCAGTATCCCTCCCATGAGGTAGGTGACCACGGATTGGGGTGACATCTCCCAGTTTTCGGGAATCGGGTTGGTCTCGTTCTTTTTCAGTTCATGAAGTTCCTCTGCAAACTGTTGCTCGGCATGTTGTCTCAGTAAAGTGCTCATATGAATATCAATATTTATTTTTCATTTAACAAAGTGTCTATTTCAGATTTAAGATCCATGAATTCCAGCATCTTCGAGCAGAACTCGTTCATGGACGGCGAAGCCTCCGCCGAAGAGGCGGCCTTGGCCTTGATCAGGTTCCTTAGATGTGACGGGATATGCATGGCAAGCCGTTCCGCCATGTCTGCGGCATAGTACAGGTAATCCTTTTTCAGAATCCAAGACATGACGCTGGAAGAGAATTTCGGGCCCCATGCCTCGTAGTCGTTGCCGTACCATGAGTCGGGTATGAATCCGAAATCCCGGACCGTTTCCGGCCAGCTGATTTCCTCCCGCTGGGAGGGAGTGAGCATCGCCACGAGTTCCGGCTTGCGCAGATAGGAAGGGTCTTCCTTCAGGGTGTGGAAAGCCCACAGCCCGTCCGAGAAGTTGAGTATCGGGTCCTCCAGCTCCAGGAACTTCCTGAAAGGGGGATGCTTGGCGAATTTTCTCGCGGCCTCTTCCTTACCGCAGCCATATACCTCGCACCAGAAACTCAAAGGCACCCGTTCGGCGAGCTGCCTCAGGATGAATTCGGAATCGCCCTCTTTCTTGTTGGAGCTTACCTCGGACAGCCCCATGGCCTTCATCTCCGGGGTGTATCCGATCTCGTCGTATGACCATCCGGTAAGCATGTTGTGTCTGATATGTCCACGCAGGAGTTCGCAGCAGCGCATCACCATGGCTGAATCGGGAATCATGCACAGAAGTTTCCGTGCCGTTTCCTTGACAATGGAGCTGCGGTCCGACTCCAGCACTTCCTGTATGAAGAGCTCGTCGGCCTTGCTGATGTTTATCCGGAGACATTCAAGCAGCTCGTTGCGCTGGTTGGCCGGTTCGCTCTTCCAGTCTTTCCGCAGCAGTTCAAGGGCTGCGGCAGAATCCTGCTGCCTGAATCTGGCAAGCATCTCCTTACGCTCGCCGTGGGTGGCCGTATCCCAAGAATCGGTGATCCCGCATTCCTCTCCGACAAGGCCCATCTGCCTGATCAGCCATAAGCCTCTGTTCCCGACGAGATTTTTCAGCAGCCTGCGTTCTTCAAACCGCAACGGATTGTTGCGGTCATAGGCACGCCGGATAAGCGGCTGGAGGTATTCGGGCGAAATGATTTTTCCCGACCCCTGCGTCAGACGGTAGGCGTAGGCTAGCATATAGCGTGTACCGTGGAGTCTGGAAAAGAGTTGACTCCGGTCCTTGTCGAAATACGGCAGTTCCTCTTCCGGGGCTGTTTTCACGGGGACAATGCCTTCCGCTCCGGCCGGTTCCCATCCGGCACGCCTGTAGGCGAAGGCGGATGCGGCTGTCATGTACAGGAACGATTCCGTGTCTTTGGCTTTCCCGTGGATCCCGTCAACCAGAGTCTGAAGGGACTCGGGAAAGGCTCCGGGAACGAATTCACGGTTGGCTGTTCCAAGCAGTGCAGCCTGTATGATAGGTTCAGTTACGTTCATCTCTCCAAGTATGATATTCTTTGTTGTACCAAATGGATTTCAGTTCCCATATATCCCCGTTTACAATGACCAGCGAGGCGAACGGATTGCCGCCGGTAATGGCGAGGATGTCGATGAAGGTTTCCTCGGGCATCGCCACACGGACGGCATTGCCCGCGTTGTCCAGCAGCGTGTAGTCTTTCCCGTTACGGGCAACCCTCACGTCATCCACAAGCAGGGGGACGTCCTCGAAAAACGGATTCGTCAGCATGGCCGTGCGGTACACCGCGGCAGCCTGCTTCAGGTTAGGGCTGCACGCCGGCACAAAGTTTTCTTCCGCGAGTACGGACTCCCGGAACAATGCACGCCGGCATGTACCCGTGCCGTTGTAAAAGCATAGCGCCCCTTTATAGGCACTGCCCGGAATCCAGTTCTCGGTGGAAAAGGTACCGGCAACGGCAAAACTCAGGTATCTGGCGAAAAGTCTGCTTTCCTTTCCGTAAAACCAGTAGATGTCGGTATTGATATCGTTGACTTTACGGGACTGCTTGTGAAGCACGAGCCAGCTGTCCGCCACCGGCTCTCCGGCAAGGACGTTGTCCTTGGACTGGGGATATCCGATCTGCGTGCGTATCTCGTCCTTCCATTCTTCGGGAAGGCCGTCCATGTTTCTGTAGCTCTGCATGAGCAGGTACAGCCTGCCCATGCTTTCCGTCAGGTCGGATTTCCAGCTTTCCGAGTCGAAGTCTATAGCCTCCATGGCTCTCAGTCTCCCCGCAAGTCCCGGTGCCTGGGCATCCACCATCCTCCGGGCCATGTTGTCAAACAGGGTATAGGCACGTTCCGGAACATTCAGGAATCCGTTGCGCACCAGGTCCTTCATCCATACCTCAAGGTCGGATATGCCTCCCAGTACCTTCTGGTGCCGCTTCTCCTGCCTCTTGGCCTGAGCCGCTTCATCCACAGGGGTTTCGCTTTTGGCTTTCTGCTCCTTCTTTTCGGCCTTCTCCGTTCTTTTGGCAAGCCACGCCGTCACCCATTCCGGCTCTTCCGCCTGCGTGAACTGGTCAGGCTGGCGGGCGTACAGCAACAGCAGGCCAAGCCCATGCTTGCACGGGAATTTGCGGCTCGGGCAGGAACACTTGAACGCAATGTCATTCAAGTCTATCACCGTCTGGTAGGGATTCTTTCCGCTTCCCTGGCAATGACCCCAGACGGCACGTCCGCTGCATTCCTTCAGTACCCATTTGCTCAAGGTCGCAAGTCCTTTGCCGGCCTTTACAGATGAGTCGTCGGGAGCGAGCTGCAATATCTGTTCTTCTGTCAAGTTCAATGGCATACGCAACAAGTTAATTGGTCATTGGTAAATCATTCCCTGTTCCCGGCTGCATATTCTCCCGTGTTGATGTCAAGTACGGGACGCTTGGGCTGTATCAGCGCGTCTTCGTATTGGCATTTCCACTGGATGCTGCGGTCCATATCACCGTCTTTGATTCCATCGATGGTTTCTCCCGAATCTATTTCGTTGCCGCTTGTAAGCAGATAGGAAGCCACGTTGTAGGCATGGTTCACTATCCAGTTCGGATCAAGTCCGCGGAAGTGGTACTGCAGGTCAGGCAGGAACAGCGTGTTCATCCCGAGTGTATCGACCAGCATGTCGTCGGAACCCTGAATCGTGAAGAAACGGACGTTTACGGCATAGCGGATGAACCGGTCAGGACCTTCTATCTGATTGCCGCGGATTTCCTCCGCCTCGAACAGTTTCCCGCTGCCGCTGAAGAAGAACGCTTCGCAGGACGGGAACAGTTCGGCGAGCGCTTCAAGGTAGTCCATTTCCAGATTGGCACGTTCCAGAGAAGACAGGCCGCGGGCAAGGAAGTCCGTAGCGAGCATACTGTACCGGCATTCCTCAAGGATACGGTCACGGCTTTCCTGGCAGTCCCACATCTGGCTCCGGGTGAAGTCGTCCACGGTCTTTCCGTCAAAGTCCATGCACGAAGTCATCAGGAACTGCACGGGTGCTTTCCCGTCCTCAAACTCCACCATGTGGTCCAAAGCTGTGATGAAGACAGACTTGTCATCACCTTCGCGGCATTCTACATTGCCGAAATGCTTCCGGCATACATCAGCCACCCTCTGCGTATCCGGCAATTCAACCGGTTCCTTGAACAGAAGGTTTATAAGTAAAGGTCCTCCGGGCTGCAGTTCCTTTGTATTTAGGTCTTGTTGAAATACTTGATTCATATTGAAATGCTTTTGAATGTGAAAGAATCGGTTAATCCCACCAGAAATACCATATTCTGGATTGACGCAACGTGTCGGCAAGACTGCCTATGCCGTCACAGCTCTGGTCCATATCCGGACAGAAAGCATATTGCTGTATTGCGGCTTCCATTGCTCTGTCTTCCGGAACGGGAGCTGGAAGTTCATACTCCAGCTGGTCGCTGGTAAAGGTTCCCGGAACAGCACCGTATTCCTCGTACCAATACTTTGAGATGGCCATCAGTTCGGGGTTTGCAGGACAGTCGTTCCAGTTGCCGAATGGCAGGTACGCGAATATTTTCCACGGCTCCGTGACCGGAATACGGGCAAGGATCAGCGGATGCGTCATGTTCGTATCGGTATTCCAGTAGCTCGAATAACGGTTGTTGTCGAATCCGCCTTCAGGCTCTTCATCAATATCATCGTTGTCCTGCCCGGTCAGCTTGTCAAGGATGGATTTCCCGTCCATGACAGGAGCCTCAAGCAGCCTTCTGCGGAATTCTTTTTTTTTTTCCCGTTTGAATGTGTAATCATCCGAGCTTTCGCTGTCAGGATCCGAGTTCCCGATTATGTTTTCCCACAAACCTTCATCGACATTGACCAGAACGGGGATGAAGCCTTCCCGCACGCCGAGCCGTTGGGCATAGGTATAGGCTGACATGATAGGGTCATCGTCACTCATGGATGGGAAATAGGTGCATTCACAATCAAGATAATCCATGAAGGCACGGGCCAGTTCGTCTGGCTCAACGGTATCTTTGTCTATATGCAGCCCCTGCCAGTTGGCGAAGCGTCTGTCTATGCGTTGTGACATTGCCTGGTAATAATCCTCGTCATACGGGACAAACAGGTATGCTTCCTCTTTGAACTCATCGGAATGATACCTTTCCGGACCGAAATAATCCAGGGCGTGGTTGTCAATGTCTCCGGGATAAAATGGAGTTTCGTTGGCGCCATAGTAACTGCCATAATAGTAGTCGGCAAATGCACGGCCCTGTTTATTGAACAGGAATCTTGTAAGCTGCCCGTTCAGGTTGTCCTTTATGAACACCCTCAGGTCATCATCGGCCGAGCCGCTTTTGATCCGGGACACAAGGTCTCCGAACTGTTCAAGAAAATCATCCCTCATAAGGTCATTTACCATGCACCAGCGTAGATATATTGCCAGATGATTGTAGGCCGTAATTGTATCTAACGGCAGATCCTTCTCTTTGAACTTCTCCAGATGGCCTTCCGCATCGTCCATCACTTCATCCGTGTCATCCGGGAAATCGGGACCGCCATCGGCATCGTCTTCGCTGCCGTATGAGATTTTCAGAGTCACTTTGTCCGGAAGGGCAACACCCTGTCCACGTGTTATCCTATGTTTATCGACAGCAGAGAAGCCTATGGTTTCTCCGTCGTTGAGAACTGCATCGTATTCCAGAACATATCCTGCCATGCTGGCCAGGAAGTCTCTCACCTTTGACGGGTCGGCATCCACGTCAAGGACCTCCATTTCGTCCTTGCCGAAACACTCCATTCCATAGGTGTAGCCGCTGATTCCCTTTTCGGTACGGTAAAGCCCGAACCATATCCAGTTGTATATAGGCAGCGAATCCTCCTTCATCATTCCGGAAAAGCCTTCATAGAAACGGGGCTGGAAAACGACACCGCTGGTATAGATACCGGTTATATTCTTCTGGTGGCAGCAGACAGACAACAGCTTCACGTACAGTTTACCTCTTTCGATCAGGGACTCCTCTTTGCCGATAACGGCAACCATGATGTGGGCCTTATGCTCTTTGGCTGTTTTTTCGGCCTCCGACCACATGTAATTGTTCTTCGCGCATTCTTCGGCTTCGCCATTAGGTACGGGGGCAGGCATCAGGCTTACCGCCGCCATCATGTCACCCACGTCGAAGACCAGTGACTCGGGGTTCCGTTCCTCGTCAGATTTCTCTTCAGCGGTGATGTCCCACTGTTCTTTCAGATCTCTGATGT
>OGND01000991.1_pt1 | contig 13080 bp, 10 predicted proteins | sample 1573381 | NCBI WGS metagenome assembly OGND01 (sample SAMEA2581989, study PRJEB24529) | metagenome | biome: Human gut stool | place: China | collected 2011
TTCGGCTGTCGGTATCAAATACAAGTCGTCTTCGTTACAATGGTACATTTGTCCCTCTTTGTCGGGTAATTGCCCTGTCCCGTATCCCGATGCCGCATTAACGACATAAGGCGGTTGTATTTCCAAATATCCGGCTTCCCGAGCATTATCCAGAAAGAAACTGATCAGAGCCCGTTGCAGACGTGCTCCTTTACCTTTATAAACTGGGAAACCTGCTCCTGTAATCTTTACACCTAATTCAAAATCGATCAAGTCATATTTTTTTGCCAATTCCCAATGGGGGAGAGCGTCTTCTCCTAAATCGGGCATAGGACCGCCTTCTCGTACGACAACGTTATCTTCCGCACTCTTTCCTTCCGGAACCATGTCACATGGAGTATTGGGTACGGATAACAAAATTTCCGTAATTTCCGCTTCAGCATTTTTCATATTTGCTTCGAGCGTTTTATTGTGTTCTTTTAGTTCGGAAACTTTATTTTTAACCGTTTCGGCTTCGGCTTTTTTCCCTTCTTTCATTAACTGGCCTACTTGGGCGGAAAGAGTTTTCAATTCAGACAGACGAGTATCCAATTCTGCTTGAGACGTCCGTCTTGTTTTGTCCAGATCCAGCACTTTTTCGATCGCGTCTTTTGCGTCGAAATGTTTTTTTGCTAATTTCCGAATGATTTCTTCGGGATTTTCTTTAATAGCAGCAAGTGTTAACATATAACATAATGTTTTGTTCGTGAATAGATTAGGCAAGTAATTCTTTTACTTTTGCCGAGATAGCTTTTCCTTCGGCTTTCCCTGCCAGTTGTTTGGTTGCTATACCCATGACTTTGCCCATATCTTTTGCCGAAGTAGCCCCGGATTCGGCTATGATGGCTTTTAATGCTGTTTCCAGTTCCTCTTCTGTCATTTGTTGCGGCAAATACTCTTCTATGATTTTAGCTTCTGCTAATTCACCTTCCGCTAATTCCGGACGGTTTTGCTCGATATATATTTGTGCACTGTCCTTGCGCTGTTTTACCATTTTTACTAAAATCTTCATTGCTGTTTCATCGGGCAGATCTCCGTCCGATCCTTTTGCCGTTTTAGCTTCCAGAAATTCTTTTTTTACACCACGCAGAGCTTCCAGTCTCTGTTTGTCTCTTGCCAGCATAGCAGCTTTTATATCGCTGCTGATTTGATCAAATAGGCTCATTTGTTTGTAGTATTTAAGTTCAATTTATTTTAAAATAATATTCTCCCGTTCGGGTTATTATCCTTTTCGGAAGTTTGTACCGAAATTACGCTTTCCTGCTCTTCGGTTTTATTTTCCATTGCTTTTTCCAGCTGGGATTTGAATTGCGGGGTTCTGTTGTAAGTCGGGGATTTATCGATCATTTCCAGTATCGTGTCGTTATCCATTTGGTCTATCGACAAGATGGCGAATGAAGCCCGGGCTTTGGTACGTTTCATCTCATCGGCAGCCTTTTGCCCGTAGATTTGCTCTATAATATTTTCTTTATTATTCGGTATCTGTTCGTTTTTTTCTTCCGGATGTTCATCCGAAGGAATCTCCCAAGGATTTTCTATCTCTGCGTATTGCGGTCGGCCGGGTAATGCACTTGATCCGAATCCTGTTGCCAGAATCGTAATTTTCATCGTATCCTTGAGTGAATTGTCGAATGCCGCACCCCAGATGACTTCGACATCATCGTTAAATTTAGACATGAACTCGTTTACTTCGTTCATCTCTTCCATTTTTACCTGATCTTGGTCTTCAGGGCTGAAATAAAGGTTGAACAGTACCCGTTTAGCATCGAATACATTGTCATCGTTTAGAAGAGGAGAATTCAATGCATCTTCGATCGCTTTGGTTACACGCTTCTCCCCTTTACCGTATCCGCTGCTCATAATGGCTACACCACCATTTTTCAATGTGGTTTTTACATCGGCGAAGTCGAGATTTATGCGCCCCTCTATCGTAATGATTTCTGCGATACTTTTTGCTGCGATAGTCAATGTATCATCGGCTTTGGCAAAAGCGTTCATAAAGTTCAAGTCCGGATAAATTTCCCGGAGTCGTTCGTTATTGATTACGAGTAGTGCATCTACGTTTTTCCGCATTTCTTCGACACCGACCCATGCTTGTTGTATCTTTTTTCGGCCTTCGAAAATGAACGGAATCGTTACGATTCCGACGGTAAGAATACCCAAATCTTTGGCGACTTTGGCTACGATCGGAGCTGCACCTGTTCCTGTTCCTCCACCCATTCCGGCCGTAATAAAAGCCATTTGAGTTCCGTCATTGAACAGTTCGGTAATTTCATCTATACTTTCTTCTGCAGCTTCTCTTCCTTTAGGAGGAATACCGCCAGCTCCCAATCCGGCTCCCCGGCCTTTTCCGATTTGCAATTTTCGGGGAATGTCTGAATTTGCTAAAGCTTGTCGGTCGGTATTACAGAGAACGAATGTAACATCCTCTATTCCGGTTTTGTACATGTGGTTTACGGCATTGCCGCCACCACCGCCGACTCCGATCACTTTAATGATCGAAGGAGAAGGGTTTCCTCCCTCAAAGGGAAGTGTATTATTTATGTCGATAGTTTCATCCATAGCCGTTGTGATTTTAATTTCATGAATGGTCTGAGATCAATACTCCGTATTAATTTTTTTTTCGAGGAGGGTTTGCATCTTCCTCATCTGTTAAAAAGTTTTCAGTAGAACTGATGACTTTATCGGTCATTTTTTCAATAGCCCCGAAAATATTCCATGATTTTTTCGGTTTTTTCTCATGTTCTTTCTTTTTCTTTTAGTCTGATATTTCTTTATTTTCGGGCTTCTCCGGTTCTTCTACAGTCGGTTCTGTTTTTGGGGTGATAGGTTTCTCTACGCAATTCTCTTCACCTAATAAAAGCAATCCTATCGCTTGTGAATAAGCCGTCAAACCACCTTCTTGATGTCCAGAGAATGTAATTCCTTTTTGAAGATTACCCCGTTGTACCGACATTTTTGTTTCTCGGGCAAGAAGTTCGGGCAGTTCTTTCAGTAGCGATGCACCACCGGTTAAAATGATACCTGCCGATAACTGGTCTTTATATCCCGATTCTTTGATTTGTTCGACAATATTGGCAACGATTTCCTCAATACGGGCTTCTGTTACACGGCATAATTCTTGATAATTGATTTTAGAAGAATCAATACCTTCGATTCCGATACCTTTGGGTTCTTCTCCATTGTTGATGGCGCACCCGAAGGCCAATTTCAGTCGTTCGGCTTCCGACATCAGAATATTCAGGCTGCTGATATCTTGTGTAATATTGCGTCCGCCGAATGGAATCGTCACTACATATCTCAGAAAATTGTCTTTATAGATGGATAGTGTGGTTGTTCCTGCTCCGAAATTGATCAAGGCGCACCCCAGACTCTTTTCTTCATCGTCTAATAAGGCGGCGGCATCTGCATGCACCGACATTATATAGCCGGCTATGGGAAGTTTCAGCCGTTCGACGATGCAACGGTTTATATTTTTCTTTATAGACGGACGTCCTACTACAAGTTGTAAATGGGCTTCGATTTCTGAGGCATAAGTGCCTTTAGGTTGAGTTTCCAAATGATTGTCGATTGTATATTCATTGGGAATGACGTCCATAATTTCTGCATTGGCGACCGGGAAACTCCGGCTCTCGGCATGCAGGGAGTTGATGATCATATCGGTAATAGGAGTATCCTCTGCCAATTGCCGGAAAACGGAATGACTGATCGAGTGCACCGATTGCCCGCCGACACCGACATATACTTTTGTGATCTTGAGAGAAAGCCTGTTTTCGAGTTTTTTGATGATTTTCTGTATTTTAGAGGCGGTATCTTCGACGTTGAAGATACATCCTCGCTTTATACAGCCGGCGGAGTCTTCTTTCTCCGTAGCCAGAATATTTAATCTGCCGTCTTCGTTTTTAACTCCGACAATCCCGACTATTTTTGATGTCCCAAGTTCTATTGCTACTATGTATTTCCCTGCTTCCATAACGGTTTATTTATCTCTTTTTGAACAAATCACCTGATTGTTATATTTCAGGTTGATTGTGTCATATTTGTTCCATCCTACTTTGGAAAGTGCTTGTTCGTATAAACATTGCAGATTCTCGAGTTTCTGTTCAAAGTTATCAATTTTTCCCAAAAGTATCAAGTTATCCCCAATACGAGGAATTAATTCTATCTCGTTGTTTTCCGTAACATATATTTGCTCGATCTGGGCATCCCAGAACGGGTTATTTTTCAGATAGACGGCCATCGGATATAGTTGCGATTTTGCGTAGGAATGGGTGATATATCCTGTTGCTAAAGGCAAATATGCTGTAAACGAAGATGTTGTCGGCATAATATCTCCGTTTTCATCGATGTAATACGATTCAAATCCGCTGATAATCCGCATAATCGGTACACGTTGTTCTATGTCTATGCGAATAATCCCCGACGGAGATTTATAACATTCGGCACGGGCTATTAGTTGATTCTTTTTGAGAATCTTTTCCATTTTTTCGGTGTTGATGCTTCCTAATGGTTTGCCCGTAGGATCTATGCCTTCATCTTTGATCTGTTTTTTGATTTCTTGAACAGATGTAAAATGGGTATCGGTGCTGTCCAACAAAGTGATTTCTATGCGCGAACATTTCTGCTCGTCATGTGCTGATGCATAAAAAACAAGGCTGGCAATCAGATATGCCGGCAATAATGAAACAAGTATGTATTTAAAAAACTTTTTCATTTAGAGTTCAGCGTGTCTCGTATTTCAGGAAGCATGCGGTCTATATCTCCGGCCCCCAATGTAATTAAGACTTCAAAGTTACGTTGTTTTATTTTTTCTAACAACATATCTTTGTGACAAAGTTCTTTATTTCTGCAAGTTACTTTATCAAAAATTATTTCGGACGTGACACCCGGAATCGGTTCTTCCCGTGCCGGATAAATATCCAACAGAATCAATTCGTCCGCAAGAGACAGTGCTTTTGCAAATTGTGGAGCAAAATCCCGGGTACGCGTGTAGAGGTGGGGTTGAAAAATGACACTGATTTTTTTCTCCGGATAAAGTTCTTTAACGGATGAGATGCTGGCTTTGATTTCATCCGGATGATGAGCATAATCGTCGATCATTACCAAATCATCTCGTTTTATCCAAAAATCGAAACGCCGTTTTGCTCCTTGGAATGATGCAACGGCATTTTTTATATCTGTTGCCGATACACCGTTCAACCAGGCTATGGCCATTGCCGCAATGCTGTTTTCGATATTTATTTTTACAGGGACGCCAAGCTCTATATCTTTGATCGTCTCTTTCGGAGTTACAAAATCAAAAATGATTTGTCCGTTTCCGATACGGATATTTTGGGCATAAAAATCTCCTCCGTCATTCATAGAATAATGGTAAACGGTTACTCCGTTTTGTACGTCGGGCCGAATCTTTATCCCCTTTTTTATGATAAGGACACCTCCCGGTCGTATCAATGTCGTGAAATATCGGAAACTTTCCAGATAAGCATCTTCATTTCCGTATATATCTAAGTGATCGGGATCGGCAGCAGTAATTACTGCCATATACGGACTTAGTTGGTGGAAAGAGCGGTCATATTCGTCAGCTTCGATGACTGTCAGATCGCTATGATCGGAAAGAATCAGATTGCTGCCGTAATTTTTCAGTATTCCGCCGAGAAAGGCGTTGCATCCTATCGGAGATTGTGCAAATATATGTGCCGCCATGCTGGATGTGGTCGTTTTTCCATGAGTCCCGGCAAAACATAACCCCTTGCTTGTACGGGTAATCATTCCGAGCAGCCGGGCGCGTTTTACGATTTCGAAACCGTTTTCTTTGAACCATATCATTCCGGCATGGGATTCGGGAACAGCCGGAGTATATACGACCAACGTGTTTTTCGGATCTTTGAAATCGGAGGGAATCAACCTCGGATTTTCATCGTATACGATTTGCGCACCTTCTTTTATAAGCTCTTCTGTGAGGGGAGATGGAGTTTTGTCATATCCGGCAACAGGATAACCTTTGGCAAGGAAATATCGAATCAAGGCACTCATGCCGATTCCTCCTGCTCCGATAAAGTATAATGATTTATAGTTTTCCATTTTTCTTGTTTTTAGTGACCAGTTCAAAAATAATGTCGGCAATGCGTGTCGCAGAATCTCGTTGCGCCATTTTTGAAATGTTGTCGCTCATGTTTTTTAATGACGTTTCATCTTGAACAGTTTTTAATGCTGTGTCTATCAATAGATTTTGGGCATCGCAGTCCCGTATCATCAGAGCTGCATTCTTTGTCGATAAGGCCTGAGCATTTTTTGTTTGATGATCTTCGGCTACATTTGGGGAAGGAATCAGTATTACGGGTTTCCCTAATAAGCAAAGTTCTGATATAGAACTCGCTCCGGCTCTTGATATTACCAAATCAGCAGCTTTATAGGCCATATCCATACGAGAGATAAACGGCAGTTGTTTTATATTCTCCGGTTTTTTCTCTTCCAGAGCCTTTTGGGCTTGAGTATCATATCCTTTCCCGCTTTGCCAGATTAATTGTATATTCTGAGGGATTTTTTCTATTCCTGCAGCGATACTGTTATTGATTGTACGCGCTCCGAGGCTGCCTCCGATAACAAGAATTGTTTTTTTCGAGGGATCGAGATTGAAAAAACGAATAGCTTCTTCCCTGCTTATCGTATCGTTTTGTAATTCTTGCCGCACCGGATTCCCTGTGAGGATAATCCGGTCTTTAGGGAAAAATCGGTCCATATTTTCGTAGGCCACACATATTGCCTTCGCTTTAGATGCAAGTAATTTGTTGGTAACACCAGCATAAGAATTCTGTTCTTGAATCAATGTCGGAATGCCCCTTCGTGCAGCGGCCCATAAGGTAGGACCGCTGGCATACCCTCCTACACCTACTGCAATATCCGGAGAAAATGATTTTACGGTCTTATCTGCTAAACGGATGCTTTTGAATAATCTGAATAATACTTTGATATTTTTTAGCAGATGCTTGCGGTCAAAACCGCTGACCGGCAGTCCTATAATAGGATAACCTGCGGCGGGGACTTTTTCCATTTCCATACGATTTTCTGCCCCGACAAAAAGAATATCGGCATTCGGACATTTGTTTTTAATGGCGTTCGCAATAGAAATGGCCGGAAAGATGTGTCCTCCGGTTCCTCCGCCGCTGACAAGAACTTTTATTTTTTTATCCATGATATTCATTATTTACAACATATTGGGATTCGGAGCAGAAATGTCTTCCGGTATTTCTGTTTCTTCTCCTGTCAATTCTTTTTCTTCTTTAATAGCGTCTTGGGTCGCATATCGGCTGATACTTAGCATGATCCCGAAATAAGCACAAGTAATGATCGTCGATGTCCCTCCTCGACTTATCAAAGGAAGAGGCTGCCCGGTTACGGGAATGAGTCCCGATGCGACCGACATATTGACTATAGCTTGGAATACGATCATCATGGCAATACCCATGATCAGGAATGCAGGAAAAGCCCGGGTACATTTTTTTGCAATCATTCCGGCTCTTATGAGTAGGGACAGATAAAGAGCCATTACTACAACTCCGCCTACAACTCCCATTTCTTCGATGATAATCGCATAGATAAAATCGGAGTAGGCCTGTGGTAAAAAATCGCGCTCCCGACTGTTTCCGGGAAATGTCCCTATCGCTCCTCCATTGGCTATTGCCATGCGGGCATGGTGTACCTGATAATTCTTGTCGTTTGTTTTTACTGCATATTCCGGGACGTCGTTTCCATGAGAAAAATTAAGGATACGGGCTCGCCAAGTAGGAATACGATCCAGTACGGGCGTATTTTCAGGAATGTAGGGACTGATGGAGAATAGTACGATAACGAATCCTGCGAGTACTGCTACTAACTTGAATAGTTTTATTAATTCTACACGTCCGATCAGCATTAGGCAAAAACAGACCAGCCCTAATAGCGCCGATGTAGAAAAGTTTTCGGGCAGGATCAACATGCAGAAGATACTGACTATGATGAGTATCGTTTTGAATGTGTCGGGTTGTACCCCCCCCGGTACTTGTTTTTTTGCCAAAATGAATGATACGGTGATGACTACCGCCATTTTAGCTAATTCGGATGGCTGTAACGGAATTCCGCAGATTGTCAGCCAACGCTGTGCCCCGTTTACTTCTTCTCCGAAAAACATAGCGTAAACGAGCAGAATGAACGATAGTGGCAACAATACTACCGGTATCAGTTTGAACCATTTATAGTGAAAATTATGAATAATGATGACCCCGATTGTCCCGCAAAAAAGAATGAGTGTGTGTCTGATCGTGGGTGCTAGATAATCTTGTATCTTGAAGGTCAGTGTGCTGGTGGCGCTATACATTTCTACTATTGAAATCATACAGAGCATCAGGTATACCCCCCAGATATATTTATCTCCTTTCAGAATCGATTTTACAGTATCCATAACTTTTTTTATTTAGTTATAAATTGCGTACGCATTCTTTGAATTGTTCTCCTCGATCCTCGTAACTTTTGAATAAGTCGAAGCTTGCACAACAAGGGGACAACAGCACGGTTTCTCCTTTTTGAGCACAAGCAAAAGCTTTATCTACGGCTTCTTTCATTGATGAGGCATCTTCTATATGCGGAACTTTTCCTTCAAAAAATGCGTGTAGTTTGCTGTTGTCGACACCTAAACAGATGATTGCATTTACCTTTTCTTTTACCAACTCTTCAATTTCGGAATAGTCGTTACCTTTATCTTTTCCGCCAAGTATCAATATAACTTTGGTACGCATGCTTTCGAGTGCATACCAGCAGGAGTTTACGTTTGTTGCTTTCGAATCATTGATAAATTCTACACCTCGTACACGGGCGACTTTTTCAAGACGATGTTCCACCCCTTTGAAATCTTTAAGCCCTTCCCGTATGTCTTCTTTTTTTATATCGAGAACTTTTGCCGAAATACTTGCTGCCATGGAATTATATAAATTATGTCGTCCTTGTAATGCTAAATCATCTTCAGTAATTGTCAAAGTATCGTTCGGAGCATCGATGACAATTTGGTTGTTTTCCGTGTAAGCTTTTACTCCTTCCTCTTTTTCTTCCGAAAAGGGGTAGAGACGAGCTTTCAGGTCATGGGCCTTTAGTTCTTTGGTTATAATCGGATCATCATTCCAGTAAATAAATGCATCATTGGGGGTTTGATTTTGCGTAATTCTGAATTTGGCGTTGATATAATTTTGCATGTCATATCCGTACCGGTCAAGATGATCGGGGGTAATGTTTAGCAAAACTGCGATATCGGCTTTGAATTTATACATGTTATCGAGTTGGAAGCTGCTCAGTTCGATTACATAATAGTCGAAATTTTCTGTTGCTACCTGCAGTGCCAAACTTTTGCCTACATTTCCGGCAAGGCCGACATTTAGTCCTGCATTTTTAAGAATGTGATATGTTAATAATGTTGTTGTCGTTTTTCCGTTACTCCCGGTGATACAAATCATTTTCGCATGAGTATATCTACCTGCGAATTCGATCTCGGAAATTATAGGAATTCCTTTTTTTTGTATTTCTCGAATAACCGGTGCGGTATCGGGTATTCCGGGACTTTTTATTATTTCGTCAGCATTGAGAATTTTTTCGATACTGTGACGACCGTCTTCCCATTCTATTTCATATTTATTTAATAACGCCTTGTAGGCATCCTTGATCAGGGACATGTCTGAGACAAAAACGTCAAAACCTTTTACTTTTGCCAAAACGGCAGCTCCTGCACCGCTCTCTCCGGCTCCTAAAACTACAATTCGTTTATTCATTGATATATATTATTTTAATATATGTTTTATCGCATTTTTAAAGTTACGATGGTAATGACCGCAAGTATAATGCCAATGATCCAAAACCGGACAACGATTTTTGATTCCGGAACCGGACGAAAAGGTTTTTGTATCAACGCTATGATTCCTGCATTTCCCGGTTTCTGGAAATGATGGTGTAACGGGGTCATCTTGAATATGCGTTTCCCTTCTCCGTATTTCCGTTTTGTAAACCGGAAATAGGCGACCTGAATCATTACCGATAATTCTTCTACAAGAAATATCCCGCAGAGAATGGGTATTAATAGTTCTTTGTGTATAATAATTGCGAATACTGCTATGATACCGCCTAAAGTGAGGCTTCCCGTATCTCCCATGAAAACTTGGGCAGGATATGCGTTGTACCATAGGAATCCGATCGTCGCTCCGATGAACGCACTGGCGAAAACCACTAACTCTTCTGTTCCCGGAATATACATGATGTTCAAATAAGAGGCATAAGCGATATGTCCTGATAGATAAGCGAGAATGCCTAATGTGACACCTATGATTGCCGAACTCCCGGTAGCCAGTCCATCGAGTCCGTCTGTCAGATTTGCACCGTTTGAAACTGCTGTAACAATAAAAATAGTTACTAACACGAAAATGATCCATCCGGCAGTTTGAGCATGATCTCCCATGAAAGAAACTAAATCGGCATAATCAAAGTTATTGTTTTTTAGGAATGGGATAGTCGTTTGCGTCGATTTGATATTTTCGGGCATATATCCGACAACTTCTTGATTATTGGCATCTTTTATAAGCACGTTTTCTCTGATTACGACATTCGGGCTGAGGTAAAGGGTTAGTCCGACGATAAGCCCTAATCCTACCTGACCGATAATTTTGAATTTCCCATGCAACCCCTCTTTATCTTTTTTAAATACCTTGATGTAATCGTCCAGGAATCCGAGTGTCCCTAACCACAATGTCGTGACCAGCATCAGTATCATATAGATGTTTTCGAGCTTTCCTACTAACAAGCATGGAATGATAATGGCGATGATAATGATAATGCCTCCCATCGTCGGAGTCCCTTTTTTACTCATTTGACCTTCAAGCCCGAGGTCTCGAATGATCTCTCCGATCTGTAAGTATTGTAATTTGTCTATGATCCGTTTACCTATGATCGTTGAGATGAATAGGGATAGAATTAGCGCCAATCCGGATCGGAAGGAGATATATTTAAACATCCCTGCTCCGGGAAAGTCTAATTGGTCGAGATATTGAAATAAGTAATAAAGCATTGTTTGTCGGATTTCTTATTTTTCTGATTGATCGTATTCTTTAAAAATTTTCTCTACTTCTTCTTTGTCGTTGAAATGGTATTTCACACCTTTAATCTCCTGATAGTCTTCGTGACCTTTTCCTGCGATAAGTATGACATCTCCCGGCTGAGCAAATTGAGTTGCCGTCTTTATCGCTTCTCTTCGGTCGGAGATAGACAGAACCTGACGCAGTTGTTGAGGAGAGAGTCCTGCCCGCATATCCGAAAGAATATCTTCCGGTTCTTCGAATCGGGGATTATCGGATGTCAAGATTACACGGTCACTTATTTTAACAGCTTCTTGTGCCATTATAGGGCGTTTGCCTTTATCCCGGTTACCGCCTGCTCCTACGACTGTAATGATCCGGCCTTTTTTACCGACGACCTCACGTATTGAGCCGAGCACGTTGGCTAATGCGTCCGGAGTGTGAGCATAGTCGATAATTACCGTATATTTTTCAGGGGAATGAATGGTTTGGAAACGTCCGGCTACGGGTATAAGCATGCTGAGTTTTATCAGTGCTTTTTCCGGATTTTCTCCTAATAGGCAAGTTGCTCCATATACAGCCAATAAGTTATATGCGTTGAATTTGCCGACAAATTGAACTTCAACTTCTCTTCCGTTTATTTCGAGAGTCGTTCCGTCCAAACGGCTTTCTATGATGCGCCCTTTATAATCGGCCAAAGTTTTTAGCGAGTATGTGTGTTTTGCGGCTTTTGTGTTTTGCAGCATGACCATGCCGGACTTATCGTCCAAGTTGGTAAGAGCGAATGCGTTTTTCGGCAGATGATCGAAAAACGATTTTTTTGCTTTTAAATAAGCCTCTACGGTTTTATGATAGTCGAGATGATCCCTTGTGAGGTTTGTAAAAATTCCGCCGTCGAAATCTAATCCGGCTATACGTTTTTGATCGGCAGAATGAGAACTTACTTCCATAAATGCATATCTGCATCCGGCGTCTACCATTTCCCGTAATAGTTTGTTCAGGGTGATAGGATCGGGTGTCGTATGTGTGGCCGGGACGGCTTTTTCGTCTATATAATTGCAAACGGTCGAGAGCAAACCTGCTTTTTCTCCGAATAAGCGGAACATCTCGTATAACAGTGTCGCAATAGTTGTTTTGCCGTTAGTACCGGTAACTCCGACCAATGTCAATTGCCGAGACGGATTTGCATACCATTCGGAGGCTAATAATCCTAATGCTTCTTTACTGTCGGATACTTGAATATAAGTTGTTGTCGGAGTAATGTTTTCCGGTATTTCTTCACAGACTATTGCTGTCGCTCCTGATCCGATTGCTTTGTCGATAAACTGGTGTCCATCGACGGCAGTGCCTTTTACGGCAACAAAAAGGAAATCTTGTTGTATGTTTCTTGAATCGGAATCTAAACCGGAAATTTCTTTATTTGTATTTCCTGATATTTGTTTGACCGGAATTGCTTGTATCAATGATTCTAATTTCATAATTGTTTCTGTTTTTTTATCCGACACTATTTTAATGTCAACGTGATTCTTTGACCTTTAATTAAGCGAGCTCCTGCCGGAATCGATTGTCCGACGACTTTTCCTTTTCCGGAAATTGTTACATGAAGTCCTGCTTTCTCCAACAAATATATGGCATCTCGAGCTCCCATCCCTTTGACAGAAGGAATCGATTCTTCTGGTGTTTTTATCCCGTTTAAAATAATTTTATTTGAATGGTTTGCCGTTTCTACCCATGAACACTCTTTAGCATAATCTTCATATTGAATTTTCAATAAATCGCAAGCAAATGTCAATTTCTGAAAATTCCCGTTTTTGATATATGGGATGAGGGGGTGGAGCGTATCGGGATGCTGTACGACGACAGAAGGGTATAATCCTTGAGCGTATATTTGTTCTGCAATACTTCGAACTACAGCTCCGGACATAGAGCCTCCCGACGGATAACCCTTATGAGGGTTGCTTACTAAGACCATGCATGT
>OGND01000998.1_pt1 | contig 12970 bp, 8 predicted proteins | sample 1573381 | NCBI WGS metagenome assembly OGND01 (sample SAMEA2581989, study PRJEB24529) | metagenome | biome: Human gut stool | place: China | collected 2011
GGTAGATGACAATCCCGGTCTCTGCCGATATTTGAAATCCCGTTGTTATGCGGTGAGGGCTGACTCGGCGTTATACGTTAACTGTAAGAAAGTGCGTTATAAACGTTTCCGTTTCGGCGGTTGGTATGCCCCTGCCACTTGGATACAGGGGAAAATTTATTTCTACGCACAGCCTGTAGGTTCTGTGGCGGCAAGTACCACACAGCCTGCCGACGCTACGAAACTGGGGGGAGATGTCGGTACGGCCATTGCTGCTTCAGGGCTGGTCAATGCGCGGGTTTATTATGAACTGAATCCGGAAACGGGTAAAGTAGAGTTCGTAGGAAAAGACAAAATGCTACAGCTACTAAAAAATGAGCCGGAACTTCTGAACGCCTTCTTACAGGAAAGCAGTGAAAGTGCGGAAGTTACAGGTAAATACTTACTACGCTTAAAATGACTAAATGATAAATACATCCTGGTATCACTTGTTGATATCGGGATTTATTTCTATATTGCGGCAGCTTACAGAAGTAAACTGATGACATTTTGTAACCTTTCATCCTGCATGTTATGGAAATAACCTTAAGTAACACATTGCCCCCTTATCCCACTTTTGTAGAGGGTATCCGGAGGGCTCCTGACCGTGGCTTCACACTTTCGCCCGCACAAACTGCCACGGCGTTAAAGAACGCATTGCGTTATATCCCCAAAGAATTACACGAGACCCTCGCACCGGAGTTTATGGAAGAACTTCGTACCCGCGGGCGTATCTATGGCTACCGATATCGTCCGCAGGGCGACCTCAAAGCGAAACCTATCGATGCTTACAAAGGAAATTGCATTGAAGGCAAGGCTTTCCAGGTGATGATTGACAATAATCTCTGCTTCGATATTGCCCTCTATCCTTATGAACTAGTCACTTATGGCGAAACGGGACAGGTCTGTCAAAACTGGATGCAGTATCGTCTCATTAAACAGTATCTTGAAGTGCTGACTCAAGATCAGACACTCGTTATTGAAAGTGGACATCCGCTGGGATTATTCCGTTCTAAGCCCGATGCACCACGCGTGATTATTACGAATGCCATGATGGTAGGTCTTTACGATAATCAGAAGGATTGGCACGTGGCCATGCAAATGGGAGTTGCCAACTACGGTCAGATGACTGCCGGAGGCTGGATGTATATTGGTCCTCAAGGTATTGTGCATGGTACCTTTAATACTCTGCTGAATGCCGGACGTATGAAGCTCGGTATTCCTCAGAACGGTGATTTGCGCGGACACCTGTTTATATCTTCCGGTTTGGGCGGCATGAGCGGTGCCCAGCCTAAGGCCGCCGAGATGTCGGGTGCAGCTTCCATTATAGCCGAGGTAGATATGTCACGTATTGAAACCCGGCATCGGCAAGGTTGGGTAGGGCATGTCACGGATTCTATTCCCGAAGCATTCTCGCTGGCGCATGAGGCGATGGACGGCAAGAAACCGATATCCATTGCTTATCATGGGAATATCGTTGACTTGCTGGAATATGCTGTAAGCTCAAATATACATATAGACCTGCTTTCTGACCAAACTTCCTGCCATGCCGTTTACGAAGGCGGATACTGTCCGGTGGGAATTACTTTCGCCGAACGTACAAGTCTGTTGCACGAAGACCCGCAGAAATTCTGTAGACTGGTGAATGAATCGTTGGTGCGCCATTTCCGGGCTATAAAAGCCCTTGTAGAGCAGGGTACCTATTTCTTCGATTATGGAAACTCCTTTATGAAAGCCGTTTATGATGCCGGAGTTCGTGAAATTGCCAAAGAAGAAGATGATAAGAATGGATTTATATTCCCCAGTTATGTAGAAGATATTATGGGGCCGGAACTTTTTGATTACGGTTACGGACCTTTCCGCTGGGTATGTCTCAGTGGTAAACATGAAGATTTGATAAAGACCGATCATGCAGCGATGGAATGTATTGACCCGAACCGTCGCGGTCAGGATCTGGATAACTACAATTGGATACGTGATGCGGAAAAGAATAATCTTGTGGTAGGTACTCAGGCGCGTATTCTTTATCAGGATGCGGTAGGACGTATGACGATAGCGTTGAAGTTCAACGAAATGGTACGCAATGGTGAAGTTGGACCTATTATGTTGGGACGCGATCATCACGATGTGAGCGGTACGGACTCTCCTTTCCGTGAAACTTCTAATATAAAAGATGGAAGCAATGTCATGGCGGATATGGCCGTGCAATGCTTTGCCGGAAACTGTGCCCGGGGAATGAGCCTCGTAGCACTGCACAATGGTGGTGGTGTGGGTATTGGAAAAGCCATAAATGGCGGCTTCGGTATGGTATGCGATGGTAGTGAGCGGGTGGATGAAATACTTCGTTCAGCTATGTTGTGGGACGTGATGGGCGGTGTGGCCCGGCGTTCATGGGCACGCAATGGGCATGCTATGGAGACGAGTGAAGAGTTTAACCGGACACATGCTGATGGTTATCATATTACGATGCCATACGTGGCTGATGACGAATTAGTAAATAAATACATATCATAAAAAGAGAATCATGAATAAAATCATCGAATGTGTCCCCAACTTCAGCGAGGGACGTGACTTGCAGAAAATAGATCAAATCATATCCCCTTTCCGTGGTAAACAAGGTGTAAAACTCTTGGATTACAGTAACGATGAAGACCACAACCGTCTGGTAGTAACCGTGGTAGGAGAACCGGAACCCCTTCGTGATGCCGTTCTCGAAGCTATCGGTATTGCTGTAAAACTTATTGACCTTAACCACCATACCGGGCAACATCCCCGTATGGGTGCCGTAGATGTAGTTCCTTTCATTCCCATCAAGAATGTGACGATGGAAGAAGCTATCGCCCTTTCCAAAGAAGTAGGTGCGGAGGTAGGTAAACGCTATAATCTTCCTGTCTTTCTCTATGAGAAATCCGCATCAGCTCCGCATCGCGAAAATCTTGCTGCCGTGCGTAAAGGTGAGTTCGAAGGTATGGCAGAAAAGATAAAGCTACCCGAATGGCAGCCCGACTTTGGTCCTGCCGAGCGCCATGCCACTGCCGGAACCGTTGCTATCGGTGCCCGCATGCCGTTGGTAGCCTACAATATCAATCTGAATACACCTAATCTGGATATCGCACATGATATTGCCAAGAAGATTCGTTTCATTGGCGGTGGCCTGCGTTATTGCAAAGCAATGGGAGTAGAGTTGAAAGAACGGGGCATTACTCAGGTTTCCATCAATATGACAGACTATACCCGTACCGCTCTTTACCGCGCTTTTGAACTGACCCGTGTAGAAGCACGTCGTTATGGAGTCAGTATAGTGGGGAGTGAGATTATCGGCCTTGTTCCGATGGAGGCGCTCATTGATACAGCTTCTTATTATCTTGGTTTAGAGAATTTCTCTATGCAACAAGTGCTTGAGGCGAGGATTATGGAAGAATAAGGCAAAGACACTAATTATGCAGATTACACAAATAAAGTTTTAGTATGACCGAGAACCTGATAATTTTCAATGCCCGCGTTGTAACACCCATCGGCTTTTCCGCCCGTTGCGGTAAAGAGATGGGGGAACTATGCATCATTGACAATGCTACAATAGAAGTAACCGACGGTATCATTTCCTATGTCGGCCCTTCTCGGGGCGAGATGCGTGACGGATATTATCAACGCTACTGGCACTACAATGCCCGTGGTAAATGCTTGTTGCCCGGCTTCGTCGATTCGCATACCCACTTTGTATTTGGTGGTGAACGTGCCGAGGAGTTCTCCTGGCGACTGAAGGGGGAAAGCTATATGTCTATTATGGAGCGTGGTGGTGGCATTGTAAGCACTGTAAAGGCCACCCGCGAATGTAGTTTTATTCAACTCCGTTCCAAAGCCGAAGGTTTTTTGAAGCAAATGAGTAATATGGGTGTTACGACCGTAGAAGGCAAGAGCGGCTACGGACTGGATAAGGAAACGGAGCTTTTGCAACTCAAAGTCATGCGTAGCCTGAATAATGACGAGCATAAGCGGGTAGATATTGTATCCACTTTTCTGGGTGCGCATGCCGTACCCGAGGAATATAAGGGACGTACGGATGAATACCTCGATTTTCTTATCAGTGACGTCCTGCCTTGCGTTGCCAAAAACGAACTGGCCGAGTTTTGTGATGTCTTCTGCGAACAAGGCGTTTTCTCTGTCGAACAATCTCGCCGTCTGCTGCAAGCTGCCAAGGAATATGGTTTGGGCTTGAAACTCCATGCCGATGAAATCGTTCCGCTGGGGGGTGCCGAACTGGCTGCCGAGCTTTCCGCTGTTTCCGCAGATCATCTGTTGCATGCATCCGATACAGGTATCCGCGCTATGCGGGATGCCGGAACCGTTGCAACTTTACTCCCTCTTACAGCTTTTGCCCTGAAAGAACCTTATGCACGTGGTCGCGAAATGATTGATTCCGGTTGTGCCGTAGCCCTTGCCACAGATCTCAATCCGGGCAGTTGTTTCTCCGGTTCCATTCCGCTGACTTTTGCTCTGGCATGCATCTATATGCATCTTACTATTGAAGAAGCTATCACCGCCCTCACCCTGAACGGGGCTGCTGCCTTGAACCGGGCGGACAGTATCGGTAGCATCGAAGTAGGCAAGAAGGGAGATTTTGTAGTGCTGAATTCTGATAATTACCATTTTCTGCCTTACTATGTCGGTATGAATTGCGTAAATACCACCATTAAAGAAGGTGTGATTTATCCTGTATTGTAAAACCTTTAAAGAAAAATACCATGTTAGTTGATTTAACAGTAAAAGAATTCTTGAATAAAGTGGCGGGCAGTGATCCTGTCCCCGGTGGCGGAAGCATTGCTGCCTTGAACGGTGCTGTAGCTTCGGCACTTACCGCTATGGTTGCTAACCTCACCATCGGCAAGAAGAATTACGAAGAACACGAGGAACTTATGAACCATATTGCTTCTCTCGCACTGAGAGAGAAAGACGTATTCATAGCTGATATAGATCGTGACTCGGAAGCCTATGATGCCGTATTTGCATGCTTCAAAATGCCCAAGGCTACCGATGAAGAAAAAGCTGCCCGCAGTGCTGCCATTCAGGAAGCCACTAAGTATGCCGCCCTAGTCCCCATGCAAGTAGCCCGTAATGCTTACGAGCTGATGTCGGTAATTGCCGACGTTGCCCGTTTGGGAAACCGTAATGCAGTGACTGATGCTTGTGTGGCCATGATGTCCGCCCGTACAGCTGTACTGGGGGCCTTGCTGAATGTTCGCATCAACCTGGGTTCCATCAAAGACAAAACCTTTGCAGATGAACTCCAAAGAGAAGCCGATGTGCTGGAACGAATGGCTTGTGACCGCGAAAAAGAAGTATTGGATGTTGTTAACCAAGAATTACGAGTATGAAAAACGTCTATCATGTAGGGTCCGGTGAACTCACATTCGACATCATCGAACGAATTATCAACGAGAATCTGAAACTGGAACTGGCCCTCGAAGCCAAAGAACGGATACAGAAATGCCGCGACTACCTCGACCATAAGATAGCCGAGTCCGAAGAACCTTTGTACGGCATTACTACAGGCTTTGGATCATTGTGCAGCAAAAATATATCCCCCGACGAACTGGGTACTTTGCAAGAAAACCTGATTAAGAGTCATGCTTGCAGCGTCGGTGAAGAAATACGTCCCGTCATTGTCAAACTAATGATGCTGCTCAAAGCTCATGCCCTGTCTTTAGGACATAGTGGTGTGCAAGTCATTACCGTGCAACGTATCCTCGATTTCTTCAACAACGATGTGATGCCTATTGTCTACGATCGTGGGTCATTTGGCCCCCCTTGCCAATCTTTTCCTGCCGCTTATCGGTGTGGGCGATGTTTATTATAAAGGTAAGAAGCGCGAAGCCATCAGTGTCCTCGATGAGTTCGGCTGGGAACCGGTGAAACTTATGAGTAAAGAAGGTCTTGCCCTGCTCAATGGTACGCAGTTTATGAGCGCTAATGGTGTGTTTGCCATTCTGAAAGCCTTCCGACTCTCTAAGAAAGCCGATCTTATTGCCGCTCTTTCCCTCGAAGCTTTCGATGGGCGTATCGATCCTTTTATGGATTGTATCCAGCAAATCCGTCCACATCGGGGGCAAATCGAGACAGGCGATAATTTCCGCAAGCTCTTGGAAGGCAGTGAAATCATTGCTCAATACAAAGCCCATGTACAAGATCCGTACTCTTTCCGCTGCATTCCCCAAGTACATGGTGCGACGAAAGATGCTATCCGTTATGTTTCTTCCGTCCTGCTGACTGAAATCAATTCTGTAACGGATAATCCAACTATTTTTCCCGATGAAGACCGTATTATCTCCGGTGGAAACTTCCACGGCCAGCCACTTGCCATTTCTTATGACTTCCTCGGCATCGCCCTGGCTGAGTTAGGAAACATTTCCGAGCGGCGTGTGGCACAGCTTATCATGGGACTGCGCGGTCTGCCTGAATTTCTGGTAGCCAATCCCGGTCTGAACTCCGGTTTTATGATACCGCAATACGCTGCTGCCTCTATGGTCAGTCAGAATAAGATGTATTGCTATGCTGCCAGCAGTGATTCTATCGTTTCCTCCAACGGACAGGAAGACCATGTTAGCATGGGAGCTAATGCAGCTACCAAATTGTATCGCATTATGGACAATTTGGAACACATTCTCTCCATTGAATTGATGAATGCCGCACAGGGTATCGAATTCCGTCGCCCTTTAAAGACCTCTCCCGCTTTGGAACGTTTCCTGAACGAATATCGCAAGGAAGTCCCTTTTATTAAAGACGACATTGTCATGTACAAAGAAATTCATAAGACAGTGGCGTTTCTGAACCGGACGAAGTTCGATTATTGACATTCTTCCCAATAAATCTGCCGGAAGCATAATAAACATTAATATCATTAATCTTTCAAAGGAAACTCAATTTCTTTCTATATTTGCCCAGTTTTATTCCGAAAGTGGACATTCTTCTACTTGAAATCTAAAAAATTAAAGAGAAAATAGAAATGAAAACGGGCGACAATATGAAAGAACACCCTCAAAGATTAGAGTTGCGGGAGCGTATCATCGATACTGCTCTGAATTCTTTTGCTACTCATGGTATCAAGAGTATTACGATGGATGACATTGCTGCGGCATTAGGCATATCCAAACGTACTTTGTATGAAGTTTTTTCTGATAAAGAAACCTTACTGATGGAATGTCTCCTGAAAGCTCAGCGTGAGGGAGATGCTTACGTGAAAGATGTCTATGAAAAGGCTTCGAATGTATTGGAAGTTTTGTTAAAACTCTACCAGCGGAGTATCGAGAAGTTTCACAATACTAATAAAAAGTTTTTTGAAGACATCAAGAAATACCCTAAAGTCTATGCCGAATTGATGAAGCGTCGCAACCGCGATTCCGAGGAAACGATTGCTTTCTTTAAACTGGGTATACAGCAAGGGTACTTCCGCGATGATGTTAATTTTACGATTGTAAACCTGTTGGTGCGCGAACAGCTCGACTTGCTGATGAATACGGATCTCTGCAAAGAGCACTCTTTCCTGGAAGTATATGAATCTATCATGTTCACTTATCTCCGGGGAATATCAACAGAAAAAGGTGCTCGTAAACTGGAAGAATTTATCCGGGAATACCGTAAGAGCCGACAGCCCAATACGGAATAAAAAATAATCCTAATATACATACAGATTTATTTTTATGGACAGACAACTATTTTTGGCAAGTAAGAAAATTATGTTGACTGTGGTCCTTTTATTGGCTATAAGCTATGTACAGGCACAGGAAACAAAAGAACCCCTAACCTTGACCCTCGACAAAGCACTGGAAATCGCACTTAGTGATAATCCTACGATAAAGGTTGCTGAAGAGGAAATAGCCCTGAAAAAGGTGGCTAACAAGGAGACCTGGCAAAGTTTATTGCCAGAGGCCAGCATTGGTGGAACATGGAACCATACGATTACGGCAGCCCAGATGAACCTCGGCGGTCAGTCTTTCAAAATGGGTCAGGACGATTCGAATACAGTAAGCGGAACTCTGAATATCAGCTTACCGTTATTTGCCCCTTCGGTCTACAAAGCAATGTCTATGACGAAAACCGACATAGAATTGGCGGTAGAAAAATCCCGTGCTTCTAAGCAGGATCTGGTGAATCAGGTTACTAAAGCGTATTATCAGTTAATGTTGGCACAAGACTCTTATGAGGTTTTGCAGAAGAGTTATAAATTGGCGGAAGACAATTATAACGTGGTTAATGCAAAATACCAGCAGGGAGCTGTCAGCGAATTTGATAAGATTAGTGCTGAAGTACAAATGCGTAGTGTAAAGCCGAATGTCATTTCAGCTGGAAATGCCGTGACCTTATCCAAACTTCAGCTGAAAGTGCTGATGGGAATAACGGAAGACTTCGATCTCAAGATTGCCGATAATCTGGCTAATTATGAGACCGATTTGTTTGCTAACCAATTGAATGAACTGAATGAAGGTTTGGTGAACAATACCACAATGAAGCAATTCGACCTGAACATGAAGATGCTCAATCAGAGTTTGAAATCTCTGAAAACGAACTTCATGCCGACGCTGGGAATGAACTATTCTTATCAATACCAGTCATTGTATAATAATAACTGGAATGTGTTCGACTATAATTGGGGCGGAAGTTCTGCTTTGGTATTTACCTTGAATATTCCTCTTTATAAAGCCAGTAACTTTACGAAACTGAAAACCGCACGAATTCAGATCAATCAGTTAAAGGAAAACCGCACGGATACGGAGCGCAAACTGAACATGCAGATTACCAGTTACCAGAATAACATGGCAGCAAGTTCAGAGCAGGTGGTAAGTAATAAAGAGAACGTAATGCAGGCTCAGAAAGCAGTGGAAATAGCCGGCAAGCGCTACGAAGTAGGTAAAGGTACAGTGCTGGAACTGAACAGTTCACAAGTATCGTTAACCCAGGCTGAACTGACTTACAACCAATCTATTTACGACTATCTGGTATCTAAGGCTGATCTTGATCAGGTTTTGGGTCGCGACTATTCAACTAATAAGTAAAAAGAAAAATCACAACGATATGAAAAAAAGTGTTCAATTGATTGCCCTGATGGCCATTGCTTTGTTGGGCTCATGCAGTGGCGGAGAGAAAGACAAGGCTGCAACTGCAAAGGTAGATGAAAAACCGAGAGTTAAACTGGCCTCTGTGACCGCACGTCCTGTAGATCAGATTCAAGAATATACCGCTACTGTTCAGGCAGAAGTGAAAAATAATATTGCTCCTTCTTCTCCGGTACGTATCGATCAGATATTTGTGGAAGTAGGTGACCGTGTTTCTAAAGGACAGAAATTGGTGCAGATGGATGCTGCCAATCTGAAGCAGGCGAAATTCCGTCTGGATAACCAAGAAATAGAATTCAAGCGTACTGACGAATTATATAAGGTGGGCGGCACTTCCAAATCCGAATGGGATGCAGCCAAGATGGCATTGGACGTACAGAAGACTACGTATAAGAATCTGTTGGAAAATACCGCATTACTCAGCCCCATCAATGGTGTGGTAACGGCTCGTAATTACGATAATGGCGATATGTATAGTGGTGGAAACCCGGTGCTGGTAGTGGAACAGATCACTCCGGTGAAACTGATGATCAACGTTTCTGAAGGCTATTTTGCGAAAGTAAAGAAAGGTTCTCCCGTAGCTGTCAAAGTAGATGTGTATGGTGACGAAGAGTTTGAAGGAACGATAAATCTGGTTTATCCTACCATTGACCCGAATACCCGTACTTTCCCTGTTGAAGTGCGTTTGACTAACCGCGACCAGAAAGTCCGTCCGGGTATGTTTGCCCGTGTAACGCTGAACTTCGGAACAGAGGAGCACGTAGTTGTGCCCGATTTGGCTATCGTGAAACGTGCCGGTTCCGGCGACCGCTATGTATATGTATATAAGGACGGAAAAGTTTCTTATAACAAAGTGGAACTGGGACGTCGTATGGATACGGAATATGAGTTGATTTCCGGTGTGGATAACAACTCACAAGTGGTCGTAGCAGGACAGTCCAAGTTGGCCGATGGCGTAGAAGTAGAAGTCGAGAAATAATGATTAACGATTAGTGATTAGTGATTGCTTCTTGTGTCATAATGCTACAAAGAGCTTATCACTCATCACTTATCACTAAACACTAATAACATGAGTTTATACGAAGGAGCGGTTAAAAAACCGATTTACCCGGATATCGAGACCAACACCATCATGGTGATGACTTCCTATGCGGGAGCCAGTGCGTCGGATATTGAGAACAATGTGACCCGTCCGTTAGAAAATACGCTGAACTCTGTCAGCAACCTAAAGCATATTACTTCCAGATCTTCAGAAAACATCTCTGTGATTACACTGGAGTTTGAATATGGATATGATATAGATGTGTTGACGAATGATGTACGCGATAAACTGGATATGGTAAGTTCTCAGCTTCCTGATGAGGTGGAGACGCCTATTATCTTTAAGTTCAGTACGGACATGATTCCTATCCTGCTTCTCTCCGTTCAGGCGGAAGAAAGTCAGCCGGCACTTTATAAGATATTGGATGACAACATAGTGAATCCACTGGCTCGTGTGCCGGGGGTGGGTACAGTGTCTATCTCCGGTGCGCCCAAACGTGAGGTAAATGTTTATTGTGATCCTAGCAAACTGGATGCTTATAATCTTTCAGTGGAAACCATCAGTTCTATCATCAGTGCTGAAAACCGTAATACACCGGGTGGTACCTTCGATGTGGGAAGTAATACCTATTCACTCCGTGTAGAGGGAGAATTCAAGGATCCCAAAGAGATGGAAAATATTGTAGTAGGCACACACAACGGAGCTTCTGTTTATTTACGTGATGTAGCAACAGTAGTTGATTCTGTGGAAGAGCGTGCACAGAAGACGTATAGTAATGGTGTGCAAGGTGCCATGATTGTGGTACAGAAACAATCCGGTGCCAACTCTGTGGCTATTTCACAAAAAGTTATCGATATGTTGCCGCAGTTGCAGAAATCGTTGCCGAGTGACGTGAAGCTGGGGATCATTGTTAATACTTCCGATAACATTCTGAATACCATTGACAGTTTGGAAGAGACTATTATGTACGCCATGCTGTTCGTAATCTTGGTAGTATTTGTATTCCTGGGACGTTGGCGTGCTACGGTTATTATCTGTATCACTATCCCGATGTCATTGGTAGCCTCATTCATCTATCTGGGTATTATAGACGGTGGTTCGCTGAATATTATTTCGCTTTCTTGTCTTTCCATTGCTATTGGTAATGTGGTGGACGATGCTATTGTGGTACTTGAGAATGTGACGACCCATATTGAACGAGGGTCCGAACCGAAGCAGGCAGCAGTTCATGCTACGAACGAGGTGGCTATTTCCGTTATAGCCTCCACACTGACCATGATTGCGGTATTCTTCCCGCTGACTATGGTGAGCGGTATGTCCGGTGTATTGTTCCGTCAGTTGGGTTGGATGATGTGTGTGATCATGACTGTTTCTACCATTTCGGCTTTGTCATTTACACCGATGATGTGTGCACAGCTTTTGCGCTTGCAGAAGAAGCAAAGTAAGATGTTCATTGCTCTTTATACACCGATTCAGCGTGCGCTTGATGCTCTTGATGTATGGTATCAAAATCGTTTGAACTGGGCTGTACGCCATCGTGTAACTGTTATGGTTGGTTGCGCCATTTTCTTTGTGGCAAGTTTATTCTGTGCCAAGTATATCGGTACGGAGTTCTTCCCGGCGGCTGATAATAGCCGTATCGGTGTGAACTTGCAACTTCCCATCGGTGCCCGTGTAGAACGTGCGCAGGCATTGGCTTCGGAACTGACGGAAAAGTGGATGAAACGTTACGAAGGTGTGATGAAGGTTTGTAACTATACGGTGGGGCAGGCTGATTCGGACAATACTTTCGCCTCAATGCAGGATAATGGTAGCCATATTATCAGCTTTAATATTAGTTTAGTAAGTCCGGGTGATCGTGATGTGAAGCTGGAGACGGTCTGCGACGAAATGCGTGAAGACTTGAAGGCTTATCCTGAGTTGGATAAGGCACAGGTAATCATGGGTGGTAGTACCGGTGGTATGAGTTCTCAGGCCAGTGCCGATTTCGAGGTATATGGTTATGATTTTACCGCAACGGATAAAGTCTCGGCTGAGCTGAAAGAGAAACTATTGGATGTAAAAGGTGTAAGTGAAGTAAATATCAGCCGTCAAGATTACCAACCTGAATATCAGGTAGACTTTGATCGTGAGAAATTAGCATTACATGGACTGAATTTGTCAACCGCTTCCGGTTATCTGCGTAATCGCGTGAACGGAGCTTTGGCTTCTTATTATCGTGAGGATGGTGATGAGTACGACATCCGTGTACGTTATGCTCCCGAGTTTCGTACAAAGATTGAAGATTTGGAGAACATTCTTATCTATACACCTTCCGGTGATGGTGTCCGTATAAAAGACCTCGGTAAAGTAGTTGAGCGCTCAGCTCCTCCTACCATCGAGCGTAAGGACCGTGAACGTGTTGTGACGGTATCCGCCGTTATTTCCGGAGTTCCGTTGGGTGATGTAGTCGCCGATGGTAATGCCATTATCGATAAGATGGACTTGCCGAGTGGTATTTCTATCCAGATTTCAGGTTCGTATGAGGACCAGCAAGATTCGTTCTCCGACTTGGGTACACTGGCTGTACTGATTATCATTCTGGTATTTATTGTAATGGCCGCCCAGTTTGAGTCTTTGAGTTATCCGTTCATTATCATGTTCTCCATTCCGTTTGCATTCAGTGGTGTGTTGATGGCCCTCTTCTTTACGGGCACCAACCTGAACGTAATGAGTTTGCTGGGTGGAATCATGTTGATTGGTATTGTGGTGAAGAACGGTATCGTGCTGATCGACTACATCACGCTCTGTCGCGAGCGCGGTA
>OGND01001019.1_pt1 | contig 12656 bp, 11 predicted proteins | sample 1573381 | NCBI WGS metagenome assembly OGND01 (sample SAMEA2581989, study PRJEB24529) | metagenome | biome: Human gut stool | place: China | collected 2011
CAGCGTGTCAGACACTCTAAATAGCATAAATTATGGTACAGTCGTTAAAAGTAATACTTTGGGGTGAGGAAATAGGTAGATTGGCATGGGATGCCAGACGCAGGTTGTCCTATTTTATGTATAATCCGGCCTTCTTGAAGAAAGGTCTTAATATTTCTCCATTAGCTGCACCGGTTGATGGAGCGAAAGGACTTATGCCTGTATGGGGAGAAGAGGCCAAGATTTATCAAAAATTACCAGCATTTTTAGCAGATTCATTGCCTGACTCATGGGGTAATCAACTTTTTGAATTATGGCGCCAACAGAATCACTTGTCAAACGCAGATATTACTCCTCTTGACAAACTCTCATTTATAGGAAAGCGTGGAATGGGAGCTTTGGAATTCTTGCCTGAGGTTTCAAGAGAGCGTAAGGCTGAAAAAATAGATATCAAATCATTGGCAAATTTAGCAGAGCGTATATTCTCAGAAAGAGAAAATGCCAGAATCCTGCCTGAAGAGTCGGTAACAATGCAGTCATTACTTACGGTTGGTACTTCAGCCGGTGGTCGTCAACCTAAGGCCATTGTTGCCATTAATCGAAAGAATGGTGAGGTCCGTAGCGGGCAGATTTCCGGATTAGAGGAGTTTGATTACTATCTGGTCAAATTTGGTAATTCGCAATATAGTTCGGCAGAATTGGAGATGTCCTACTATGAACTTGCTACATTGGCAGGGATAAATATGATGCCTTCAAAACTCTATCAGGTGGACGGAAATAATCATTTTATGACAAAACGCTTTGACCGTAATAATGGAAAAAAGATTCATACACAAACTTTGGCCGCAATTAGCCCCGATGCGGACAGTTACGAACAATTGATTACAGTATGCCGGAAGCTCCATCTGGCGGAAACAGACTGTTATGAGGTATTCCGCAGGATGGTCTTTAATGTATTGGCAAACAATACAGATGATCACAATAAGAATTTTTCATTCGTTATGAGTGAGGACGGTACTTGGCGCTTGTCTCCTGCATACGATGTAACTTATATATTTGACAATGGAGGATTCTTACCAAATGAAGATCATTGCATGTATATTAGGGCAAAACTTAGGGATATAACACGGGATGATGTTATTCAGTTTGCTAAAGATAATGGAATACGTAGGCCTGATGCAATAATACGTGATATAGTTAATGCCATAAAACAATTTCGTACGGTTGCCACTAAATATGGTGTTGCAGAACAGTGGATAGGACGTGTTGAAAACACTATAGTTGACCGTCTGAAATCATGGGGAGAGTTAGAGGAAATGGCTCCCGAAATATGCGAATTTGTCATAAACGGACATACTATAAAGAATATCCGTATGGAGCAGGCATATAAGGGAAATTTCCATTTGCTTGCTGAAATAGACGGTCATGAACGTAAGTTTATTATTGGTAAGAATAAAGAAGAGTTTTCACTTATTGAATCAATAGGCATAGCAAACCTGTCATCTGATCAGCTCAAGTATATGGTTGAAAAGTATTTTATTCACTAGAAAGTATAATCGCCGACTTCGATAGACAGGTCTTTTTTCATCATGGGATTCAAACGATTAATAGTTTTTGCATTTAAGATATATAATGGAAAGCACTCCAAGCAATATCACATATAAGTATTCAGCTGTCCAATATACAGACAGGGATGTGCTGAAATTGCTTATCGTCCATAAATAAATCTGGTAGGCTATAATGGTTACAGTCTGAAAAATGAAAGTTGTACGTGTGGCACCTGTCCCTGTGACAGCATTCATATATACATAACCAGGTAAGGCAAAAGCATAATTCAACAAAGCTACTGTAAATGGCAGCTGTGCTATTTGCATTAGGCCCTCATTATCCGAGTAAATATTAAAAAGTGGATTGAAACAGATTATAGAAAAGATAATAAGTGGGAATCCCACGGCATATCCCAAACGGATAACCCGGTTACATAACGGGAAAATCTGATTCTTTTGTCCTGCTCCCAACAGATTACTTACCAATGAGCCGGTTGTTGCTGCCAATGAATTGACAATAACAAAAAACAAGGTGGATATGCTGCGTATGACATTTGTCGCTGCCAGTTCCAACTCGCCCAAATGCTCAATGGCTACGAAGAAAGCAAACCATGAGGCTACACCAATAAACGGATTGAACATGCTCCAGATAGATACACGGCAGACATGATGGAATATGTTTTTATTAAACTGCCAGTTCAGACCATAAACCTTTCTGTCCATTTTTTGTAAAACATGGATAGACAATATTATCAATGAGCATAATTCAGCAAAAGATGACGCTATTGCAGCACCTACTATTCCCATATCGAAATAAAATATGAGAAGCCAATTACAAGGTATATTCACCAATACAGCTGTAAAGGCAGCTTTGTTCAAGGGCTTTGTAAGTGTTATACCGACCAGGAAAGATCGTAACGCAAGAAATGGGAAAGAAAACATTAATCCCCAAATGCGCCAGTCCAGGTAAGCTATAACAGCAGAATATACTTTCTCGGATGCAATCAGATTGCTCAGAATCAAGGGAGATAATATTTTCGAAATAGCGCACAGTAGAACTGCTAACCCCGACAGAAAAAGCAATCCCTGAAAGAATGTCCTACCTGTTTCTGAATATTGCTGCTCGCCATTACGCCGTGCAATGACAACCTGTAAACCTATACTGAATCCGAAACCGAGCATATAAATGGCGAGATACCAGATCCCAGCGAGTGCGGATGCCCCTAATTCTATTTCACCAACATGACCTAAGAAGATAGCATCAGTTATATTAATAAGTTGTTCGATAAGGATGCTCATCATAACCGGAAAGTTGATGAGCCATATGTTTTTATATGTATAGTTCATTGTTCAACATGATAAAATACAACAAGTCCTGTCAACTGGTGACATAGCTTATTTGTAAAGTAATTATTTGATATAATGGCAAAATAAAGAAGCACAGACCTGTATTATAAGCCTGTATATTAACAATAGCTTGAATTGAGAATGCTATTCATTATGCGCAGCTATATGCACAATTGCCATTTCATAGGTTGAACAATCTTTGTTTTTAATATCCTAGATACAAAGGTAGTAAAAATAGAAATAGGTTAATGCTTTTCTGTATTTTTATAATCTTCCGTTGTCATTCCATTCTCCATAGAGAAGTCCTTTTCGGGTATTATCTATGAATTTGTTCAGGCGGTTTTCAAAAAGTTCGGGTTGATTCTTTTTAATTTGGATAGTATCAATTCTGATTCGCCTATATAGATCAGGAAATTGGCAGAAGTTGTTCCACACTACCGGGTCGGATTGTAGCCTCTGTAATATATCCTTGTCTATGATAAAACCATTAGGTGACATATCCGGTAGAACGGCTCTTCCGGCATCTGTCATCAGTCCTAATCGTTCCATTCTTCGGCATCTTTCTTTATTGAGCTCGGACCAATTGCTTCTTAGCTTTCGTGGACAAAGTTTTTGGCCTGTTACATCATCTGCTATTTTCTTAGTGGTACTGTCTATCCAGCCGAAACATAGGGCTTCTTCTACAGCATCGATATACCAGAATGTATTGTTATCCGTAGGTCTACCACGTTTTACCACTACCCAGCATTCTTTCTCAGTTTTGTGGTTCTGTATTAACCATTCACGCAGCTCGGTTCTTGATTTGACATCCAATAAATTATGAATTTCCATTGTCGGCCATTTTTGATTTGCATTTTGTAATTTTGTCCTTTCAGTAGAAGGTTATTGTCATAAATATCTTACTTTTTTCATAATGAATGCAAGACATAAAGAATGCTATGTCTATTCTTAATAATATGAATTTATATTACAACTTTTCGTGCGCAAATTCTCCATTAATCCAAAATGTAGCCTCTTTTCCTATGAAATGTAAAAGTACAAAATTAGGATCTGTATGGCCATACGGAAAGTGATTGATAAGCCAGTCTTGCCACATTTCTTTTCGTATGTTATCATCAGTTATAATCTCAATGATTCCTCTCAAGCCGACACTGTCACCATAGTTTGAATAACAAAGTCCGGCTTTGTTGTTCAGTGTGAAATCTGTAACCTTCACAGAATTGGCTGCGGTTGCCAGCCATACCTCATTACATCCTTTTGAACTGATTTTGGACATTGGAACCGGACGTGGAAATCCTTCGTTATCAATTGAGGCAATCGTAATGTCCTTACATTGTGCTAACAAGCCAGTTGCTTTTTCTGTAAGTGTTCTTTCATCTTTTTCTTTCCATCGTTTAAGAGTAGGGAAGAATTGTCTCATATTTTTCTTAGCCTGTTCCGGAGTAAGATTCCATCCTGTCTCCTTATTTATCTGATCCGTAAATTGAGCACAAAATTCTATCATCTGGCTCATGTTAAAATCTTGTGTGAATTGTCCTTTCTGATAACAATAAGAGCAGTATTCATTGTTCAAACTTCCATCAGAGTTTGTTCCTTTATTTGTATCAGTGAGAGGCATACCGCAACTTTGACAAAATTCTTGTCCCATAATACATTCTGTTAATGATTAAATTATGATTTCAAAAATACGGAAATATCTTTATAGTTGAGTACTTTGCTAGGATTACATCTTTCTAAATCCTCATTGGCAGAATTTTACCATACAACAAGTGGCAGATGAGCATACCCATTCATCATCATTGCATTATATCAGAAGCTGTATTTCCAATATACACGATTCATAGAGGAGAAAGATAGTAAACATTCATATGGAACTGCCAATTATTATCTAAAGATCAGTTTGTGATTAAAGACTATTATTGGTACAACCTATCATATAATAAACAGATCTCATATTTTAGCTTTATTATATGATAGGTTAGATGCATCAAAATATAGTTTGTATCAGCAACCACTTCCGTCTATATTACATGAGATTCCTTCTGTAATTGGTCTTGAAGTAAGTCCGGCTTCTTCTGGTATGAGTGTAACAGAACCATCCTCTAGAACAAAGCATGGAATACCTGCAGCTCCAACTTTTTTCGCTTCATTAAAAACAGGGCTGTTATCACGGATCCTTAGAAATTCCTTTAAATGTTTTACATGTGAACCTATGTCTATAATCTCATATCTGTCGTCTCCCTGTATCTGCTCTTCAACATAAATACAGTCCGGACAAGTATTCATACTATAAATTTTAATCATGACGTATATTGTTATAAATTATTACTATTGTGCTAGGCATTAATAGTGAAACACAAAAGATGTATCTCAAAAGTATGAAATGTCTTTTAAATATAAAAGTGCTTATTGCCTTTTATACAATTCTACGTTATGTGATACAATCGTTTTTTGATGAATTGATGAAATGATGAGGTTATCGTTTGGATTTTGATTATGTCAATTTCGAATAAAAGTATGGTTTTAATGTCACCCTTAAAAAAGTTTTTTGTTAGATACTATTATCCTTTCCATACTATACTTGCATTTGGAGCAATCAAGTTTATTTGTTTGCTACTTTAAGCCCTAATTTCTTGTACATTGTTGTTTTGCTCCAATTATATTTTTGACAGGTATAGTGTACAACAAAAATTCTATTTCTCGAGGTTATCCTGTCGTATAATTTTGTTGGACATTCCAGTATAAATTGTTTCAGCCGTATATGATGTATTGGGGACTCTTAATTAAAAAAGATCCAAGTCTGTATTGGTTTTCTATTGCTCTTGATATGATAAAACGGCTGTAGCTGCTGGAGAATAACTTTGGAATTTAGCTAGTTTTAGGCCCTTCTTACGATTGTTTTTGTGTGTTGCTTATATTGGTGCAGCTGATAATATTTTGATCCAAATTATGGCAAATATTCAATCTTCTGTTCTGTAAACTGCATAACAAAATTACCCAGCTTGCTGCCTTTTTAAACTGTCTTTTTCTAACGCCCTTTTTAGAAAGGGGGAATTAGGCTTCCCTCTTTTAAAAAAGTGAATAGGGCAAGCCCTTTTATAAACGCGTTTTTCTATGATAGTTTAGGGAAAAAGTGTATATCAAAATATCTAGTAAAAGAGCTACTTTAATTGGCATTTTATCTGTGATTAATTGTTGGATTTCTATATAACTAATCTCTTCCCTATAGTTTCTTATAATCTTAAGCAAGCGGAACATGTTTTGCTCATTTTTCTGCAATATTACAAATGGATTTTTATCTATCCTCTTGAATAGATGTTTATTGTTGGATATTTTTGTTGTATACCCGAGAATATTGATGACAATGATATAAAAGACTTTTTGTTATGTGTTTCTATACAATGAATGAATTACAATTTGTTGAGCATTTTCTTTATTATTTTGTTGGCTATATTTTAATTTGTTAAGTAATAAAGATACAAAAAAGATTGGTACATAATCCAATATTTCATTAGGTAGGTACTAATTTTTTTATGAATTTCTTTTTCAAGACACTTTTTCAGTGCCCTTTTGTTAAGTACTAATTTTCTTTACTGTGGTTTTGTGTTGTTTCTCATATTTATCAAGCTTGGTATAAATATTTTATTAGTTTATAATATGTTTACAGATTTAATCATAAGAATAGAATAGTGAAAGTTCTAGGATACTCAAAAAAAGATTTTAGAATTGTCTAAGAATTAATTTAGTAAAATCTTCAATAGAAGACGGGCGTTTACTAAAATCCGGATTCATAGCTTTAATAATGGCATTCCAAATTATATTATTTATGTTATCTGTCCTTTTAAGCAGTTTAAAATTTCTAGATAAGTCAAAAGAAGAAGATACCTCATATCCGGTTAAAATATTGTAAAAAGTTGCAGCAATAGAATAAATATCCGATTGAGGAGTAAATGAAGTTATATTACCTAGTTCAATTGGACTATATCCCTTGCTGACGACTGGCAATATTGTAGAATGGTCATTATCAGAAATGAATTGACAGGTTGTACCAATATCGATTAGTTTTGTATATCCATATTTATCTATAAGAATATTCTCGGGCTTAATATCAAAATGGTTCATCTTGATGTTGTGCATAGCCTTAACGGCATTACATATATCAAGAATTATTTTTAGTGCTTCATTTTGATCTAAATAACCACAAGGCTTTGTTTCGCAATAATAAGATAAATCATTACCTTCAACATATTCCATAGAGTAATAACATGTTCCATTCTCATCAAATACATCTATAGATATTATGTTTGAACAATCATTCAATTCCTTTATTTTTTTGGCTTCATCCCAGAATTTTTCCAAAGCACTTTTTACAATATTAACATTCGAATCTATCGAGATTCCAACCATTCTATCCTTCCTGTGATGTAATCTCTCAATAAAGAATTCTTTGATTACTACATATGATGACATCTCGATGCCTGAGGTATCTCTATTTAAGTGTCTAATAGCTTTGTATGTTTTAGAAAAACCTCCTTCACCGATTTTTGATTCGATTATATATTTTCCTTTAAATAACGATGTTCCCTTAGGTAAATCAGAATTTGAATTGTTGTATGTAGATGAAATCTCTATATCGAAATCTTGTATCAAATTATTGATATAAATCTGTTTATCATATCTATAAATCTGTTTCTGCCTCTCTAAAGAGTTTTCACTGTTCGGTAAGTAAATATCAGATTGTAAGAATGAAAATTGATTAACCATAGCATTATTAATATTCTTCTTAATAAATGAAGGCTTATTCAATTCATTTACAAGATAGTCTGGTGATACTATATCCGTATTAACATGGTATAGATAATTATCATTTATATCTATCAGTATAGGGCCACTCACCGGATTAAAATATGTCGGTAAATAATGTTTTTTTATTTATTATCAATACAGGTTCGTTGACAAATCTTACACTTCCATTGTCATAAGTGCTACCAACAATAGAATATTTATTAAAGTTTTTTGCAGAACTAATTGTTTTATGATGAGAGAAGAGTAAATCTTTGTCGAATTTATGAGTAATTCTTTTCCCTTGGTCAATACTATAAAATGAAACTTTATTGGTTGAATCTGAAGAGTTAAGCTTTGGGAAAATCCGAATATCCGAACGTAGTGATATAAGGCTGTAGAGAGAAAATTGTTTGAAGTTCTTTTTTACATTCTTATTGATAGTATAATGCTTAGATAAATGTAATCTTTTCCTAATATCTTTAGTATGTGAGTAATCAATAAATAGCATGGAAAATTCAAATTCATATATATTATACTCCATAAGATCACAATGTCCTAACAAATTTATGCACACTATACATTTATCATTAAAAAGGTTTATGATCTTAATTTTATAATCGTTATTTATACTTATACCAGCACATTTGAGAAGTTTATTCTCCAAGATATCATTTAGATTAGTCAGTATATAAATAGCTTTTATGCCATTACTGATAAAATGTTTAATAGAGATAGAATATGCCTTAATTTTATCATTTCTCCACATGTTACAATATAGCATATTTAAAAATATGCTATATTGTACAGGTTTCTCAAATTGCGTAAATTTATATAGTTTGGTGTCTTTATTACTTATAAATTCTTGAACAATATCAAATAATTCAATTTCATGGTAATCATCAAGCAAAACGTAATTCATTTTATCAGAAATTGGAAATATAGGAGCTAATATAGCCATATCACACATATATGCTATAGAAGACATATCCATAAATTCATCTTTTATAAATGAAGAAATAGCATCAGACTCCTTACATATCAAACCTTTATCATTATAGATACCCCAAATAATAGAAGATAAATAGTATTTACAGAAATTTTTTCTAATCTCTCCTCTAGAATAATCTGTCGATCCAACTATCTCATCTAATTTTTCAATTATATAATCATCATAATAGTTTCTTATATTACTTATCCTTCTTGTAAGATTATTAGTTTTTGTATGTGGATTTATTAAAAAGGCTACTATATGAGTTTATTGCAATAGTTTATGTAGTAAATATCTGACGAATTCTCAGGCCTGGAATCCTGTTCTTTCTTGCAGAATTCATCTATAGAACGGAAAAGGTTATAATCCATTTCTCTATAACAATGTCATAATTCATAAGCTAATAAATTGATATTACGTATAATACAAATATAAATATAAGCTTTCTTTATTACTATCTTTACTAGTAAACTAAATGTACATGATTGTTATTTCAAGATTATTATAACATAGTTCAACTTATATAGAAGAATAGTCATTTGTCATTATTATTCAACATATATTTTTATTTCGAACTTACGTTATGTTATAACTATATACATTCTGATTGTGAAGGATTTGATTATTAAGCTCAAAATATATATCTGCCATTCTTTGACAAAACTTAAAAATAGTACTAGAATAATTATACTACTTATGTATTTACGTAATGATGGTGGAACTAACAGATTTTTGGTAATTAATGGAATTAATGGCCTAAGCCATTATGTCTATTTATCTTTGTAGCAGAACAAAAGAACTTTATTATGTGCAGACCTAGACTATATAATAGATTATTCTTTCCACAATGTGGAAAGTTTAAATTACAGTTTGAAACAGAAAGAAAAGCTATGATATTTATTGAATACAATTCTGACAGTTTTAAGGAGAAGAAACCTATTACTGTACAGCCTGTGTGTTTTTCACACGACTAGTAATGTTAACTTTGATTTGATAAGAGATAATTATTATATACGACCATATTGAATCAATAGCCTCTAAATATCATTTTAATAAATTATTTCTTGATAGAATCAACAGAATTGAAAATATATTTAATCGTTTAACATTTTAAAATTAATATACAATGAAAGAACTAAAGTGCCCAAGTTGTGGAAGTGTATTCAAAGTAGATGAGTCTGATTATGCAGCAATCTTAGCTCAAGTTAAGAATAAAGAGTTTAACCTTGAAATTGAACGTCGCATAAAGGGAATTAACGTTAACAGGAAGACAGAGCAAGAAGCAGCTATTTTGAAAGCAAATAATGAGTTCAAGGAGAGACTTAATGCAAAAGAGCAGGAGATTGTAAAAAAAACAAGCTGAAATTTCAAATCTACAAGAAAGAATAAGTGGATATGAAAATACTAAAAAACTTGAGATGGATATAGAACTTGGTAAGAAAGATAAAGAGATAGAAGCTTTGAAAGCTGTTATAGCTAAAGCAGATGCAAATACAGAAATCGCTGTACTTACAGAAAAGGAAAAGATAAGAAAAATAATGCAAGATAAGGAAGTACAGTTGGCAGAACTGAATAACAAACTTATACTGGCTGGTAAGGAGGCTACTATTCGTGAAAGCAGTTTGAAGGAGAACTATAAGAAGCAGCTAAAACAAGCAAGGGAGTTGGTGGATTACTATAAGGATATGAAAGCAAAGCTGTCAACCAAATGATAGGTAAGTCTCTCGAAATCCATTGCAGCAATGAATTCAATAAAGTACGTGCATATACATATCCATCCGCTTATTTTGAGAAGGATAATGACGCAAGCAATGGAAGTAAGGGGGATTTCATATTCCGAGATTACATTGACGGTTTCGAATATGTTTCAATAATGTTTGAGATGAAGAATGAGGCAGACCAGACAGCGACAAAACACAAGAATGAAGACTTCTTTGCGAAACTTGATAGGGACCGTAATGAGAAAAAGTATGAGTATGCAGTTTTGGTGTCAATGCTGGAACCGTACAATGACCTTTATAACGAGGGTATTGTAGACGTATCTTACCGTTATCAGAAGATGTATGTAATTCGTCCGCAATTCTTTATGGCATTGATATCTTTGTTGGCGCAGGCATTAAGGAAAAGTGTGGAATATCAGAAAGAATTTGAGATAGCAAGACAGCAGACTGTTGATGTTACTAATTTTGAGAATAAAATAAACTCTTTCAGGGACAATTTCTCAGGTCATTATCAGAGGGCAAGTGAAAAGTTCAACAAAGCTGTTGAAGAAATAGATAAGACTATAAAGTCACTACAGAAAATGAAAGAGGATCTGTTGAGTTCAGAGAACTATCTTCGACTAGCAAATAATGATACAGAGGAACTTACCATTAAGAAACTGACATGGGGAAACCCTACAATGAAAAAGAAGTTTGAGGAAGCTAAAAATACATTCGGAAAGAATAGTTAAGAATACTATATGATAAATATTCTGGCACTGCAAATTATATAAAATATTTATCGTTATATTTGAGATACCTAAAAATTGTGTTATGAAAGGAAATAAGTAATATTTATACATTAAAGCCAACCTCTTTTATCTATGTTGTATAAGAGAGATATTGAAGATTGAAAATACAATATATCATATCAACTTATAGCAAAATATAATTTACAAACATAACCAATATGGAAGATACATTATCACTGATTATCAGTAAGAAAAATCTGAATAAAGCATTGAGAGTGCTTTCAACGGGATTTAAGACACATAAAAAATATGCGGAAGTATATTCAATTGCATTTAGAGTTGATACAACCGGTAAGGTGTCAGTATTGGTACCCGGGGGAGAGTATATAATTGATGCTGAAACATCGGGAACAGGATGTTTTGCATTAAATTATAAATGGTTTAGAATGCTTGTTAAGGATTGTAAGATAAAGATCCTGGATTTACGTGCAGAATCTGGCTTGGTAAAAATTAACAATTCAATATCAGTAAAGACAAAGCTGTTAGCAGACAATATTGACATTCCTTTGTCTTTATCCTACTCTGCAGGTGAACTAGCCCGTTTAGACATTACAGAAATTAAAGAGGAAGTTATTGATTTTTGGGGACTCAAAACTCAAATTGAAGATGCTAGGTCTGAAATAGAGAATGCTATAAATAGGGTTTACCTTCAACTTGCCAAATACCTTCCACCGAAATTAACATCGAATCAATTTAAAGAAAAATTAAGGGAAGAGATACAGATGAAAAATCATGAACCGGTGGAATAATATCGGTCAGAGGCGGTAATTATAAAGCCATATAACAGAGACTGTAAACTAAAGTGTGTCAAGTAAAGGGAAAAGAAATTATTAACTTTACAGACACACTTTAATTATGAGCAATTCATTGGATTTTGAGGAATTCAAGGCACAAGCCATCGAAAAGTTGAAGGCAGGAGTGCCGCTATCAGGCAAGGACGGGGTATTGGCGCCTTTGTTGGAGAATCTGCTGACCAGCGCCCTGGAAGGAGAACTGGACAGTCATCTTGACGGAGTCGAACGCGAGATGGGCAACCGCCGCAACGGGCATATGAGTAAGCAGGTACAGACATCAATGGGAGAAATAACCATAAACACACCGCGCGACCGTGACGCCACTTTCGATCCCCAGGTTGTGCGCAAACGCGAGAAGATCCTTGCAGACTCACTTGCGGACAGAATCATAGGTCTGTACGCCATCGGCAACAGCACAAGAGAGATAAGCGACATCCTTGAGGAGCAGTTCGGCAACCGCATATCGGCAGAGACCATAAGCAGCATAACGGACCGTGTCCTTCCTGAGATACAGAGCTGGAAAAACCAGCCTCTGGACCGGGTGTATCCCATCGTGTGGCTTGATGCGGTTCATTACAAGGTAATGGACGAGAAGAACCGTCCAGTGACACGAGCCATCTATAATGTACTGGCCCTTACATGCGAGGGGAGGAAAGAGCTTCTGGGCATGTACATATCCAAGAGCGAGGGAGCCAACTTCTGGC
>OGND01001024.1_pt1 | contig 12587 bp, 10 predicted proteins | sample 1573381 | NCBI WGS metagenome assembly OGND01 (sample SAMEA2581989, study PRJEB24529) | metagenome | biome: Human gut stool | place: China | collected 2011
ATGTGGCATTGTTTATCCCCTTATTGGGATTGGGTGTTTATTCACCGGATTGGGAATTATAAACAAATCAGCAGCAAGGAAAGAGTCATTTATAAACTAAAAAAGAAATAGAACTGCCTGTAAATGCTGGTTTCACCTTATGGCTGCAAACTGCCATCCATTGTCCAAAGCAACGTACAATTGCGTAAGTTCGATATAATGTCTATCGCAATGATAGACTGATAATGAACAAGATACATAACTTGGTAAATATGAATATAGTAAACAGAATGTTACTTTCCCTTGCAATGGTTTGTTGTTGTTTGAATGGCGTAAAAGCAACCCCATTGCTACAAGATACTATACAGGATAAAACCTACCGACTTTATCCGTTGGGAATTGCTTGTCGCAACGGCGACATAACAACCATAAAACAGTTGCTGGCAGGAAAAGATGAGCCGATGGCAATGAGTAGCGATTGTTACGAATTTGATATACTCTATACAGCAATCTACTTTAACAAAGAAGACGTGCTGAAGTATGCCCTTACCCGATACAAGGACATTAACGATAGAGTATATAGCGATGAATACGGACTTACACTCCTGACATATGCCTGCAGATTGTCCAACGTAAAGTTAGCCCGTATTTTGTTGGAGCATGGTATTCACGTAAATGGCTGTCAAAGTCCATACGACACCTACAAGGTATATCCGATTATGGAAGCCATTGCCAATAAAAACATAGAACTGGTACAGTTGCTTTTAGAGTATTGTGCAGACCTTGAAATAAAGGATAGTAACGGAAACACTCCTTTCACTTTAGCAAAAGAAGCAGGTTCGCAAGAGATTGAAAATTTACTTTTACAATGGATGAGATAACAAAAGGAATACTGACAATGCAGGATAACACACGGGCCATTCTCTGCTAAACCATTAGATATAACAGATGAAAGCATTTCTATTATATTGCTTATTTCTTTTTCCACTTAACTATGCCATAACAAAGGATAGCTATATGGAACAAAATTCAACAAGGTGTCATTCTTCAGCTGGACAGGACCCCCTCTATATTGAAACAGAAAAAGCAGAGTTTGAAATTATATATAGGTTATGCCTGAATCAACAAGGTAGAAAGAATGTTGTCTACGAGTTGAAAACAGCAGATGATGGCAGCATTGATTTTGTACAAAGCTATATGGTCAATGGAATAAGAAAGTTGGATTGTTTTGCTGTGTATGATAATGTGGCAGATGGAAATCGATTTTTATTCTATGATTATGAAAGTAGGGTTATTCACATGACACCAGCTTGCTTTTCCGATTTCTATCCGATATGCAGTTCTGCAGATTTTTCAAAAGGGGAAGTTTTGTTTATAAATGGGTACTCTCATTTAAAACAGCCGAACGACACAGTAAGTATTGATAGTAAGGTGACTTATGTACCATTTAACTGTAATAATCGAATTATAAAGGCAAAGTTGGTTCCATATACCCAAGTTGAAAAGGACAAAATATATCAAACAACGGAAGATAACACCTGACAGTAACCCTCTCTATTCCTGCTAAAATATTAACAATACCCAACAATGACAGTAATCAGTTTATACTGTTTTTCGCATCTTTCAGTTTAGACTTATACTTATTCGGCAAATGAAGATGGAGAGGCTGTGCAGGACAGTAATAGATTGTATAGACTTAAGCAGCAGAAGAAGTAAAATTGCAATATTTTTTCATTGGAGAGACTTTAACAAAATAAAACAAACCACTCGGTTGGTTTTTATATTTCTTTTCATATATTTGCGACCATATGATATTATTTCAGTCACATGGGCAATGTTTATAAACAGAAAGGAAGCATCGTTCTGTACAAGGAAGAAAGGAACGGTACGGACTATATACGGATAGAGTATGCAAATAGTCCGACTGTCGCGCTTTTGCTTGCTTATGATGAGGACATAGAAACAACGGGCAGCGGCTGGGCTTATATGGAAGCTGCCTCTTTCAAACCAGTCGATTTCCATAAACGCTACTCCCCCTATGCTTTCATTGATTACAGTAAGGTCTATTCCCTACATTTCCTACAGCAACAGAATTTTATTCCTTCTATCAAGCCGGAAAAAACTATTGAAACTCCGGATTTTCCGAGAAATTTGATAACAGAAGGATTAATGGAAATTACCTTATCTGCACAAGGGCATCTGTCCCGCCCGTCACGACATAAAATTTTACGGTCACTCCGCTCCTTACGCATGGTAGGAAGAATAGGCATATTATGTGCCTTTAAGGTTTTGCCAACTTGGAGAAAATGGTCAGGGAACAGCTATGAAATTATTGAATTGCTCCGAAAGGCAGAATATTATTTATGGGGAAAAACAAATGAAAAGGATGTGATAGAAGCGGCAGACCGTATATCTGCCCTCGTACAAGGATATGATTATGGAACCAATTCTGTTCCATTTATGGCTGGTATGTCGGCAGTGCGGGCAGCTTATGCCGTAACGGCTTCCAGACTCAGTGAAGAAGTTTTTGAAAATGACGGGCAAATTGACTCCGACAAATGGGATGCAGCATTTTTGGCAAGTCTTTCCTATAATAAAGGAACAGCAGATATAGAGGAAATCGACCTCGAATTAAACAGAAAATTTTGGACGTGGTATCTTACAGACTGTATTCCATTCGTTTACGAAAGTGAAAAACATCCCCGATATTATACCGATAACAGAATTAATATTCCGATACCGGCAAATTGCAATGCAATATTGTATGACGGCATCAACCGGTTCAACTCTGCACTCGACTCATATGTTCATGCTCCTACTAACAGAAAAGGGATATTGCGTATACAGCCGTATGCAACAGACGAAAAACTTGTCCGCATAGTAGCCGGTTTTCTGCAAGGCTATTGCTGCATTCCTTCCAATGCTCAAGAACTGGAAAATTATTGTATGATAGGACATTTCTATTATGACATTATAAGATTCTGGTATTGTGTGGCTTTATTGGCTCTATCTTCAGATTCTGCAGCTCTTGACTGTCTGACAAGACTTACCCGTACCCTGATGGAACAAGGTCCGGGAGATCTACATGTTTTATACCGCATACTGTTGCTGCTACCGGAACAGAGTTCTTTAAACGGACTACGCCAAGAACTGTCTGATTATTACAAGAATACGATTCCAACTCTTATAGCTGCCCAATGGCTGGCAGAAGCAGAGATTCCTTATCCTGATGATTTTGAATGGAACCTATCTTTTCATTTTACTTCCAACGGGGAAATGTTTCCCACATCAAATAATCGAGAAGAAAAGAAAGCATGGCATATCCTAAGAGTTGATATGTTTGGTCCAAGAACGCTTTTCAATGACTACACGCGTTTCACAAGTTATCAAATTTATCTGCGCAATGGTGACCACAGTATTCATGGAAGTTGGAATGAGAAAGACGGTTTCCTTATACGAGATGGAGAATCATTGATGGAGGATGAACTTTATACTCCTAACCTTCTTGTACTCCTAATGCACAGACTGGCTGAGTATGGTATACGGTTTTCGAAAGTTCCGGCAAGACTGTATGCCAGCAAAGGAATATCACAGAAATCTGTAGAAAGCTGGATAAAGAACGTAATGAAAGCGTATGAGGATGATAGGATGCAAGAAACTCGTGACAATGCCCTCGGTATTCTCAAATACGAAGGAGATATAGAAGATACGGTAGTAGAATTGAGAAAGAAGTGGGGAGATATTGTTTCCGTATTGAAGGATAAACGTTTTGATGAAATCGTAAACCAATATTCCTGTTTTTCACATGAGATTGGTATATCTGCCTTAGGACAAGAACTTACAGCTTGCGGATATGCTCTTTACAATTTAGACGAAGATGATATTTATCTGTTGGAACTGATTCCGCAGGCAGAAATGGAAGCTTTTGAGAAGAAATGTCACAAATACGGCCAATATTGCAAACTACTCAAACAGCCGCATCGTGATTTCGGCATACAAGCCAGACATATTGCCCCACGCAAGCAGATGCCGCGTATGCAAATGGTATGGCCCAATGACAATATCTGCTATATTACAAGAGGCTTTGCCGGTTACTTCGCCTATGGGGAATGGAAACAAGAAAGCAAGACAGAATGGCAAGGAACATTTATAGTAGATTTGCGTGTTGTCCCTCTTCAACCGGTAAAATTTAAAACGAAGAAAATCCATAGTTTTATATATTCGAAAGAACTGGACTTTTATGCTGCATTGTATTCTACCTCTTTAGGAGAAATGCCCGTTGCCGGAAAGAATCCTTTGGAAGCAGAGAAATGGCCGCGTGTGTGTGATTTGAGTGTTTACGATAAATATGAATTCCAGTGGTGCGGACATTATCTTTGTTTGGGGGATGTCCATAGTGCTATTGTTCACACAATGACAGAACAAGGAGTAAAATATGTAAGTCGAATTATTTTACCGGAAGGTTTGATATATGCTCCCAGCTTCGGGATAGATGGAAAGGGAACGTTATATATAGTAATGGGGGAATACAGCCAATCAAAAATTATCCGATATGATGATAATGGGAAATATATAACTATGCCATTTTCCATGTCCGGCTATGAAACATTCCATACTGGCAGCAGCCCTGTACCGAATACAACACGCCTTCTTTTGCTGCATGAATATACAGTAAGTAACACTAGCGGAATATGGCTGGAACCGGGATTGCTCGACCTTGATATGGCAACACAAAGATGCCGTATCGCTCCATTGCATCACATCGGTGACGGTTTATTCAGATTGCGTATATTTTACGAGGACTGGATACTGATAGAGGGAGACCACTACACGAACGGAAACCGTTCCGATTATGCACGCCTTTGGAACTGGAGCACGGATGAAGTTTTGCGTATTCGCCCCGGCGTGTTTGGCAGCGAATCATTCAAGGCTCTTCATGCGTTGCCTAACGGTACTATTGTAGTAAATACACACCAACACACTGATGATATACTCAGCTTGCCGGAAGATTTATGGAGTTTTCTTCGTATGGCAAGTCGTCCGAAAAAATTAGGCTATTGGCTTAATTACCCGAACCCCTATCCAAACATAGACTATTTATTGCCACCTGTATCGGAAGATGTTAGCCTAATGCTTGCTCCACCATATGTGAAAACACAGATTACCGGGCAACAGCCAGTGGAGAAAATTACTCCAAAGGAGTGTTCCACTTTGTCGGCAACAGATGGAGTGGAAATAACCGAAGGCGTGTTAAAAATTAACGGTCAAAAAATCAGTCTGCCCTTGTCATATACAACAATGGTGAACATTTTCGGCAGAGAGAAAGTCGTATTTACCCATCGGAACATGCAAGACGGTAACGGTAAGATGGTACAATATGATAAACGAAGTTTTCTTATTTGGGACAAAGCAGGAGTAACAGCTATCCGAAACGAAGAAAATGTCTATAATATTTCTGTCATATATTTATGGGTGGCTGAGAACAAAAAGTCCATCTCTTCTTTGCCTGCTCCCACCGGACTGTTCGACTGTAAAATTACGGTAGACGGAACCTTATGGTCCCAAAAGGCGGATATGACTACCCGCAGTGGAGAGATGGAAATCGTAGCATCCGCATCGGGCGGTTATATGGAAATTACATTTGCCCGTACCCGCGACCAGAAAATCACTTGGCAGAACTATCGGAAGATTATGGTTGAAAACTTCCAGTATGCACTTCTAAAAAGAGATTGCATCAAACAATTGGAAAAGAATATCCGCATAAGTAAACCGACTAAAAATCTGACGAAAAACGTACACCTGTTGGAAGAAATGAGCAAAACATTTCTGGTTTGTATGATTCAGGCCCTTCATGCCGGATATGCTATGGGACGGGGTGAACGTTATCTGAAAAGCAATATGCTTTTGCCTCTGACAGAAGCAGCAATCAAATGCATTGAACATGGTACAATTAAATCTTCCGATATGCTCTCCGTATATTCGGGTTGCGTACTTCTCAATTGCGAAAAAATGACTATGAAGCGGTTGAGTGAAATTATGATGAAAAACGGTGTTTGTGATTTTGTATTTGACACACTTATCCGATATCGTATTCCAGATTGGGAAGTCACGGAATATACCGTATTTCCGGAGGTAAAGGAATGGATAACTTCACAAACGAAAAGCCGGAACATGACAGAAGCAAGAGCCGCATTACAGAAGATTTCTTGTATTTCAGAAAATATCCTGATAGCAGATGCGCTGATTACATCAACATTTTAAATATAAATAGTATGGAAACAACAAAAACAACCGAAAAATTTCAGAGTGTGCATAAAACTTTCAGTTACACTCCCAAAAGTGCATTAACCAATCAATGGTCAAGCCTGGCATTTGGAATAGGTATGGTTATCGTGCCCTTGATTTATCCTTTTGGATTACGTATCAGACGGGCTGTCATCCTCTCTCCGGAAGTCTTGTCTACGATTTTGATTATTTGTGGGGCGCTGCTGCTTTTAATGACATTCTTCAGTATACGCAAGGCACGGGTATTGGCTGCACAGGGAGGAACCGTTACTGTGGATAAAGGACGGGTGACATATCCTGAGGTAAATAAAAACAAAATCGAATATAACTCTTTCCTTATTTCCGACATCAACTATATAAAAGACGATGATGAAGAAAATCAATTTAAAGTAAGTCTTCCTGATAAATACATCGTATTCGAGATCAAATATTTTGCTTCGCAGGAAGATTTTGATGAATTCCGTTCTTTATTTAATTAATCAATTCTTTATAGCCTATAACAATTTGATGATTATGAAAAACAAATAATGCCGGTGAAATTAAAATAAAACAATAACTTTTATAGCTTATGACACTATTTGTGGATAAACAAAAAATAACCGGCAAAGAAACGGAGCAGTTGTTCTCAGCCGGAATATCGCTTTTGCTCAGCAAGGCATATCCGGCTGCTTATTCATGCTTCAACCGTATTTCTGATGAAGATTTCAGTGTGCTATACAACAAGGCATTGTGTTGCTTCATGGTAAAGTGGTATGACGAATGTTACAGATTGCTTTGTGAGTCGGAACAGCTTATGTCCGGAAGAAATATTACCCGTGAAGCAGAGTTACCCGAAGCATTTCTCCGTTATGACCATGCCGAAGGGCATCCTTTTCATCCCATGCCGCAAGGTATTCCGGAAACCTTGGCATACAGGCAGTTGCTGCTGTTAAAGGCAGAAACGGTTTTCAGACTACATCTGTATAGTGAAGTCAAGTCTATATCCGCTTGTTTGGGAGGCAAATACAAGCATATTGAGAAACTGATAAATAATATAGCTGACAATGATAACTTGTGAAGAAATATATGACTTGCATACTACCGGTGCATTGGAATCCGCTTTATGCGAGGCATATAGGGAGATTCCGCTTGACAGCAGAAATAGCATGCGGAAAAATGATACTCCTTTGCATATGGCTTGTGCATTTGCCGATGAGAATGCGGTGCGCATACTGCTGGAACGTGGAGCAGATGTAAATGTAAGGAATGATGATGAAGATACACCATTATGTGTATTGGCCAGACGTAAGTGTTGCGGGAAAGAAACCACGATTGCCGGTATCGCCGGACTGCTGGTTTCCAAAGAAGCGAGAGTTCCGCGCTCCGGAAAAAATACGACCGCCCTGATTGAAGCTGTGGGCAACCGGCATTTTCTGATGGCGGATATTCTTTTAATGTCCGGTTGCCGCATTGATTCGACCAATTCAAACGGTGACAATGTACTTCACGTCATTTGCCAATCAGCCGGAGACATTGCATACGACATCAAACGTACAAAAGAAAGGATAGCAGACTTCTCCGAACGGTGGTATTCGGAAAAGGATAAACGGGAAGCATATGAAAACATGGAATATCTGGAAGAGGCAGACAAACAATGCTTTCTAACTGCAAAACGTATTTTAGAAAATGGGCAAATAGATACGGAAGACAAGAATAACACCGGAAAAACCGCTCTTGATATTGCTTGGGAAACAGGAGCATGCAGAATCGGAGCACTACTGTCCGGACAAGATCCTAATACAGATGAACTTTCTGCGCTCATCGGAGGCTTGGATGTTTTTCAGGCATTATGGTACAAAGATATGATAGCTTTGGATGCTATTTTGCGATCCGGAACAGAATTGCAAACCGTTTGCGAGGATAAAAAGCTACACGATTTCAAAGGTAGATCACCTTTGGCCTGCGCCCTTTTATGGGACAATGCCGAAGCTGCGGAAATGTTGTTGAGAAGCGGGGCAGACCCGGACTTCAAGGATTTGGAAGAGCAGACAGCTTTTGCCGTATGGCTTAAAAAAAGAAAACACGGCAGTGAAAAGAAAGAAGACTGCCTGCATCTTCTTCAGTACTTGATGCAATGCGGATGGAATCCGGAAAAGTCTGCTGATAAAGAAGGTAACACAGCATTGTCTCTTGCCTGCCGGGAAGCTGGATGCGAATTAGGAATTTGGGCTGCCCGGTATCTCATAGAGAACGGGGCAGATGTCAATACTGTTAATTTGCAGGGGCAGACTCCGGCAATGAATCTCTACGGAGGGTGCTTTTGGGACGGGAACATTCCGCGTATTGCCATTCTGCCGAGGTCATATCCCTATGGAGGACGTTATTGTACGGAAGAAGATGCCGATATGCTTGAAACCCTACTTGAAGCCGGTGCAGATGTAAATGCAAAAGACAAATGGGGCAATACCTTGTTGCATTACATTGCAGGAAGTTCTCAAAGAGGAGCAAAAGAAGCGGTCGGCTTGGTCATGGATTTTGGGAAGCCGGATGTGAATGCCGTGAACAATGAAGGAAAGACCGTTTTAGACATTGCAACGGAAAAGAATGACGAAGCTCTTATAAAATTTTTATTGAAATATTATTGAGAAAAGTATGGATAATAACATGACTTTTTTAAATGCATGCCGTAACGGACAGAAAAGCATCGTACAGATATTCTTGAAAAAAGGAGGCTTTGATGTAAACAAACGGGATGCAGAGGGTAATACACCGTTATATTATGCTTGTTTGAAGGGATTTAGAGACATTGTAGGCCTTTTGCTTGACAGCGATGCAGATGTCTCCATTGCAAACAACTGTTCGGAAACGCCCTTACATGCAGCTGCCAGAAGCGGAAACAAGGAAATAATAGGAAAACTGGTACAATATGGAGCGGATTTGGATGCAACAGATAAGGAAGGATGTACACCTCTAATCCGTCTTCTCGACAATAAACGTTCTGATGCAGCTTTGTTCTTGATAGAACAGGGCGCAGATACGGAAATAGCGGATAACTCAGGACACAGAGCAATAGATTATGCCACTGCTCACGGGTTGCGGGAAATCGTGATATGCTTGTCCGTAGACGGAACAAGCGATGCACACGGAAACACACCTCTTCACCAGGCTGTTTTCAACGGCCAGTCTGAAACAGTCCGTGCATTACTTACCGCTTCGAACGACATGTTGAACACACCCAACGATGAGGGGGAGACGCCGCTGATTATTGCTTGTATGAAAGGAAACCTTACAGTAGCGAAACTATTGATTGCTGCCGGTGCGAACGTGAATAAGTCTCTTCTGAACGGGAATACTCCCCTACACTTTGCAGCCTGGTCGGGAAACAAATTTATTGGCCGGGACTTGATAACGGCAAATGCGCAAGTGGATGTGCAGAACGAACATGGAGAAACTCCGCTCATTCTTGCAGCCAGAGAAGGAAATAACGAGTTTGTCGCATTTCTTGTGGAGCATCAGACAAATGTGAATCTGGCAGATAATCTTCAACGGACGGCATTGTATTATGCCAGTGAGCGCGGATACAACGAAATTACGGAAATTTTATTGGCGGCAGGAGCCGAAGGATAATTTATCAACATCATTAAGAAGTAAACGGATATGACAAAAGAAAGAACAGCCCCTCAAAGTCCTGAGGATATGGCAAAAGCGGCACAGGAAGCCGCAGTAAAGGCAGCAATGGAACAGGCCCAATCTATGTTCGGGAGCATTCCGGGATTTCAGATGCCGGAGGGTATGCAGGAACAGATAATGACGCAAATGACAGCCGGTATTCCCAATATGGCAGAAATACAGGCACAGCAGGAAGCGATGCTGAAAGCAGCCGGAATCGGTATGGAAACGGTAGCGGAAGCAGGACGGCAAAACATGGCGTTTGCCCAACAGATGATGCAGGGCTTTTATGATATGGAGAATCTGGATGAGGAATGGACTATCAGCAAAGCCGGTGACGGTAAACTGGATGCAGGTCAGCTTCGTCTGTTGGCTTTCGGTGCGCCTATGTTGGTGTATAATGACGAAAATGTAGACACTATTGATTGCGAAAACGATATTGACAGTATCAAATGTACACTTCGGGAATGGTGGAATGTGACAGACCGGGAAAGTACACTGGATATTGTGCGATGGCTGCTTGAGGAGGGGCATCATGCCGAAGCAGACCGGGCATTGGCAAAAATTCGCAAACGCGGATTGGAAAACATATCGGCAGAGGAACACTGTAATGGGAATGACAAGATGGAAGATGTTTGTTTGATTGCAGAGGAAATGCAGAAAAACGGCTGGTGTCCTGCCGGGCAAATACCTCAGAGTGTCATCGCTTGGGATTTGGTGCGTTTGGTGAACCTGGGACGTTGGGCATATCTTTGCGATTATATCCGTGAAGATGAGATGTGGCATATCATGCAGGTAGCGGCAGATACTGCACTCGAACACTTTTCTTCATGGGAAGAATACGGACGGAGTTTCATCATGGGGCGTGGAGTATGGCATGGCGATCCGACAGACAGCGAAACAGCATACGAGATAGTAGAGCTTTTGCTGAAGAACAGTGAATCACCCTGGAAACAGTCTATGTGGAAAGAATAACGGCAGAAACCTTTATAAGTATGAAATAATATGGACAACAATTTTTGGATATCCGCTGCAATAGCTGCTGTTGTGGGTGGGGCCTGGCTTTTCAAGAAAGGGAAAAGTGCATATTCATTTATCAGAAAAATACGCAGGTCTTTTAAAGGCGTATGTCTGAACCCTAAATCAAGATTGACCGACGAGCAATGCAAGAAGATTGCCATCGGTGCTATGTATGCCTCTCAGCAAGGAGCATATCAAAACTCGATAGAAACCGGTATTCCCGATATGCTTCCCAAAATACTTGGAGAATGGTGGGGAATTGAGACTACGGAAGATGCCCGGAAAGAACTGGACTATCTTTGTCAAAAAGGATACCGGTATTATTTTCCCTTTGTCTACCAGGCATTCCTGCTGGACAAACCGGAAGAACAAGATGAAATCTTTCAGCAAAACATGACTTCTCAAGAAGATTACGACAAGATTGTCATGCAATTTCAGAATTTGCAGGAAACCTATGAGGAACTCCTTTCCTACAAAGTGATTGTGAGCAAGGAAGATTTAAAGCGTTATGGCATTGCTGGTTGGGATGCAGGACGAATCTGCTTCCTTGCCCGTGCTTGCTGCGAAATGGACTACATCTCCGAAGCGGATGCCTGGAGATACATAGATATGGCATACGATATGGCACATTCGGCATTCTCTTCGTGGAATGATATGGCTATGAGCTATGTTATCGGACGTTCCTTGTGGGGAGGAAAAAGTGCATACAATTCTGTAATGAAAAGTACTGCCGATGAATTGCTGACACATGTAAACAGTCCGTGGAGGAAATACACCTGGTAAGCGACTTTTTCGGCACTATAAAATAAATTGTGTAAACAAAAATTTATTTTATAGTGCCCACTATCAATCCAACCCCGATTTTTCGATTGAACCGTAACCTTTTCGTGGCGGTCGAGGTAGCCGAAAGACAATAAAAAAGTCCCACAAAACATTGATTTTGTAGGACTTGTCTTTTTATTGACGCCTTTTGGCTTTTCTTTTGGTGATCCAGCTGGGATTCGAACCCAGGACCCCAACATTAAAAGTGTTGTGCTCTACCGGCTGAGCTACTGAATCGTCGTTTCTTTCAGAACGCGGGTGCAAAGATAGGGAGGAAATCGGAGTTTGCAAATTTTTTATGGCTTTTTTTTCTAAAAAAATATTACTCTTCGATAATACTTAAAGAATCGATTTTCTCCAAACGTTTTATTAGTTTCGGGAGTTCTTTTCGGCGGATCGCCAACAACATTTCGCAGGATAATTCAAAGTTGCGTTCCAGGACTTCGGGATTTTCCTCCTTGATCACCTTCATGACATCGTTCAGGACTAGGTAACTGAACCGAATCCGCAAAATTTCATCTACGGTTTTTTCGACGATGACGGCATTCCGGATGGCATCGGCAGCAGCTTCACGATAGGCATTGATCAACCCCGATACCCCCAGCTTGGTTCCCCCGAAATAGCGCACGACAACAATCAGTACATTGGTCAGGTCGAAAGATTGAATCTGTCCGAATATCGGCTTGCCGGCTGTAGAGGAAGGCTCTCCGTCATCATTCATCCGGAAATGGGTCTTAGCAGCTCCTAAGCGCCAGGCATAACAATGATGCCGGGCATCGTAATACTTTTCTTTTATCCCGGCAATAATTTCCCGAATTTGTTCTTCGGTAGCC
>OGND01001042.1_pt1 | contig 12246 bp, 13 predicted proteins | sample 1573381 | NCBI WGS metagenome assembly OGND01 (sample SAMEA2581989, study PRJEB24529) | metagenome | biome: Human gut stool | place: China | collected 2011
TCACAGCATATCAGAAGGATAATATATACTACAAATACCGTAGAAGGCTATCACCGCCAGCTCCGCAAAGTAACCAAGAACAAGGGCGTATTTACATCTGATACCGCCCTGGAAAAACTTGTCTATCTTGCATTTACGAGAATCCGAAAGAAATGGACGCAGCCGGTGCAGAACTGGGGACAGACGGCCCAGCAACTGGCCATCCTGTTCCCGGACAGGTTCAGAATCTTGGCCTGAGAACCTCTTTTGTTTGGAGTTCTTTGACGATATTGATAACTTAGCGGAGCCGTTTTGGGATATTGGTGGTCCCAAAACGACTCCGAAATATAACTTGACACAGTTTAGTTTACACTACCATATAACATATCATTCGGTTATAGTTATATGGCTTTGCCTTATTCTTCACTATTTAACCTGTTTATACCAGTATGCAGATTTACCATAGTCTATTTCTCCATCATTCCCTTCATAGAAAACAGTTCCCAATCTTATTGCTGCCGAACTTGCATATTTTCTATAAGTATTAAAAATCCTCTCTAAACGCTCTATTGGATCAGAACTTAATGAATACAGTTTCTCAAGTGTCTGGATCTTGTTTTTTACATCTTCAATTCTGGGACCTGCATTGCCAAAATTTATACACTCATCACTCAAATCAATCTCCTTTACAATTCTTTTATAGTATGATATAGCCTCCGGCAATTGCATTCTTACCTCATATAGTTTTGCCATTTGGATATATACTGTTTTATCCCCCATATCTGATAATCTGACATAACATTCCAACAGGTTGTCTTGATCATTCATTTCTTTATATACTTTCGTAAGATACTTGTATGCACTAACATCATTGTGGTTGGCAGATTTCTTAAGCCAATGTATTCCATTATAAAAATCCCCTGTTCTCATGTATACTTCCGCAACCCTGACATAAGCCTCCTTGACCCCTTTATCAACAGCCATGAGATACTTGTGCAAGGCCTGCGAGTGTTTTCCTAAGGATTCATATTTATCTCCAAGTTCTATAAGCAAAGAGAGTTCTTTTTTCACCCTGAATACTTGCTCCAATTCATCTAACTCGCCATTAAGCCTGTTAATTTTGTTTTTGATTGCTACATATTGTCCAGCATTTACATTATCCTCTATCCTCTTTAATTTCTCATCACTATAAGTTGGAGTTCCAAAAATTGAATTAATCTGCTCGTTTACGAGTGGATAAACATAGTTATGAGTATATGCAAAATGATACCAGAAAGCGGAAAGATAACTATCAGAATTATAATAATACTCAGCCAAATCCAACGCCGCGTCCCTGTTTTTATGAAGTAATGCTTTTTCTTCTAATAGTTTTATGTCCGGCACAGAATTTAATGTATCAAGGATTTCTGCAGCCTCCTTAACACCACTTTCCGCAGCTTTCCTTATATAGCTCTCAGCTTCTAATCTATTCCCTTTTTTTAGTAGTATTCTTCCAATCTCAAGATTTCTTGACTTGCCGTCAATAGACTCCAATTTCTTATAGCATTGTATTGCTTTGTCAAAATTCATGCTTTTTATATATAAATCAGCCATCAATCTGACAGCTTCTTTATTATTGTTCTTTGCTGCAAGTCCATAATATACCAGTGCCAGTTTAACGTTGTTATTATGATGATAGTACCTACCTAATTTCATTTGAGCACAAACATCCCCAGTTTCAGCCTTTTTCTCCAGTACAGATAAATCATCTATTGAATGTTTCTTCACTGAATCAGATTCTTGGGTATATTCAAACTCTTTACCTTCAAAAAAATCATTATTTATATTACCTTTTATTCTCATACTACTGATTTATTAGGCTGTTTGTCAATATTAATTACTTCAAACTTGTGTATACCGTAGAGATTGAAGCCTTCACTGAGTAATTCAATACCCTCTTGAGTAAGGCTGTCATGAACATAGACCTTCTTCTATGAGTTATATTAGGGCAATCTAATAAAGACAGGTAACTAATATTAACATCTTCAGGCAATGATTTCAAAGAAACACACCCATTCAGGGTAAGCCCATACAGTTCTAAACTGTCTGGCAAGCAATCAACTATATCACCCGTTAATGTTAGATCAAATGATCCACTGTCAAGTTCGTTTCTTGTAATATTAGTCAACCTACATATTTCATCCTTTGTTGCCATATCGTTTATAACGAATTTATAAATGTCTTTCTTTTATGAAAGTTCAAAATTAAACAATTCTACAGTTATATCAAGAGAATCGCACTAGATAATATTCCTGTAGTATTTTTTAGATTGATTATCTATAACTACTGATAGCTTTATGTGAAAATGTAATATATTCAAGTTTCGCAAGTACAAAACTTGAGTTGTAACACTGGTAGAATACCTTTAGGAGGAATCCAAGTTTATCAGTCAATACGATATGCCACATCATAGCCATATTCACCTCTATAAATTCTCATAACATAGTTGTAATTTATAAGTTAAACATATATTTGATTCATAACTTCAAGTCATTAATGGATGAAGGTCTGTCAGAATAATTATATTGCATAGAACTTGTTATGATATTCCAAGTCCGGTTACTAATATGTTCGGGTCGTTTCAGGCATGTCTTTCCATCAAGCAAGTCAAAAGATGAAGGAGGATTTTCACCTGAAAGCAGAAAATATAGGGTAGCACCAATGGAATAAATATCCTTCTGAGGACAAAATCCAGTTATCGACAAATATTCTGGTGGTGTATATCCATTACTGTAGCAATTGAGTATACTGCTTTCCCCGTCATCATACTGTGCAGCAGTACCAAAATCAATAAGAACAATTCTTTTTGTCTCAAGTTCAATCATTATATTCTCCGGTTTGATATCGAGATGATTCATCATACCATCGTGCATAATTCCAACTGCTTCACACACATTTTTTATGATATCCAGAGCTTCATCCTCCGTCAGGAATCCTTTCTTAATTGACTTTACATAATAGAATAAGTCACATCCGTTTATGTATTCCATAGTGTAATAACATGTGCCGTTCTCATCAAACAGATCATATACTTCTACAATATTATGGCAGTGGCTGAATTCTTTGATTTTATCGCTTTCCATCCAGAACTTATCACGTGCTTTTTTAAGATACTCTATCTTAGAATTTAGCTTTGGGACAACCTGAAGATGATTGTTCCTGGTGTGGAGACCACGAATAAAGAATTCCTTGATGGCAATTTCCTTATTGTCTTGAGTATCTATCGCCTTATATGTAAAAGAGAAGCCGCCGGAGTCAATCACGGATAATATTCTGTATCTGCCATTACCAACTATGCAACCCGAAAGGAGTGCACTTGCATCTGTGTTACTCATGGAGTCAATATCTATATTGAAGGTCTTAAACAGCTCTGCTACCATAATCTGCTTTTCGTATATGTATATCTGCCTCTGACGTTCAAGGGAATTTCTACAGTCCGGAATGTATATCAATACAGAGAGTAAATCATCTATAGAAAAATCATCTTCTAATTTTTCTTTATTTGTTTTGATTTGTTCCTCTATATAATCTTTTACCAACTCATTAATTTGTTCTTCTACATAATCTTTTACTAACTCATTAATAAGATAAAAGGGATTGACATACTCTGTCTTTATATGGAAACAAGTAAATGACGTGTTTATACAAGCAATCCCTTTTGAAGGAATGAAAAGAACAGGTCTAGAGAAAGACGAATCAAAAATCAGCGTTGCCCGATCCAATATATAATAGTGATTACTTGTAAATTGTCTTGCATTGCAGGTTAAAGTAATATCGTCTGCCGTATAAACAGGACGGATTGTGTTGTAAACAGGACGCAGATATCCGTATCTGAAACTCTTGAAGAAGCATCTTCTCAAGTCTCCAGTCTCAGGTAGGTATTTACGGCCTTTACTATATCCTTCATCATCAGGTGATTTAAAAGGCATAATAAGGTCTCTGAGAGGTACTATTTTAAAACCATTTTTCTGCGTAAGAGTATTTTCGTACTCAGATGCATCTGGGATTATATTGTCCAAATAACCCAAAAAGGAAATGTTTGATTTATCCATAATAATTACTGATTATAGCTGTTTTCTTTTTTCAATATATGAAAAGCATCCTTCAATGTATATGCCTGAAATGTTTCTTTAGCTTCGGTATATCTAGTATTAATTTTAATGAGATTTGACCAGACCGGCAAAAAAGTCTTTAAATGGGCATATAAATATTCTCCATCGGACTTTGAGACTATACATATATTACTTCCGGACAGGGGACTACCCGATGACTTGCATACAAGATATTGGATTCCAAAGTCTTCTATGAAATTGGCTTCCCTGCAGTTTAACCACCATTCTATGTAAATACCAAGAGTCACATTCCTAAATCCAGATGTTCCTGTATAAGCTATTCCACTCTGTATAGGTACCCTGGCCAAGAAAAGTCTGCTGTCGTTAAGAATTCTGTCCTTCATTGACAAAAAGAAAAAAGCATTCTTTAAGAACAGTTCGTACTCTTCCTTGGTTCTCTGTTCGTCAGATAAAGAGTCTTGCCTGGAGTATTGCTTCAATGTAAGATATTCAGATGTTGAATCAAGAGAAAGTTGCTCCGTACCATCAGGCATTGTAAAAGATTCTGTTTTTGGAAAACAGTCTATAATTCTTCCGTCCAACAGCCGTATTTTCCCTTCAGGATGGATAATACTATCACAATCCTTTATGTCCGTTTTATTTACATCTGCGTTATACACATTGTTTAATACAATAATATTGTCATAACCTTTTTCCATATTCTTTTGTTTTTAGTTTCTTAAACCCATATCATTTTACCACCGTGGCCGAATATTTGCTCGGTTGGTGCAGATTATTCTGCTCTGGATATAATCATCACTTTACCTCAAGGAATCATTAACCTCTTTAGAAGTAATATAGTCTTTTATCATATCTACCTTCTTACATTTTTCCCACGGAAATAACATCAACTCAATGCCTGCCGGTTCATACTCAGAAATATCATTGAATATATATTTTCTGACTAATTTACTACTGAAACCGTCAATCCCATGTCCTGCCAACTCACTATAAACAGGATATCCCATTCTTAATCTTTTAATATTGGCCTGATGCCTAAGGTCAAACACTGCGTCAACTAACCTGGCAAGTTCTTCCTCAGACAATCCTGTCCTATTTGTGCCCATGGTACTGACCTTGATATTTACAGGTGCAGCGACACCCTGCATATATGTCAATTCCACTTGAATCTTATCCGCAATACCTGCCGCTACCATGTTCTTTGCTACGTTACGTGCGGCGAGTGTTCCACTTCGCCTTGTGTCATTATATGTCAGACCGGAATATGTATTACTTTTATCGAGGTTCTTGCCGGAAACACCTACGGTCTGGAATGGCCCGTTTATGGAGTAACAGCCATCTCTGTCAATGTTATACTGTATTTCTGGGCTGATATATTCATTAAGTTCCGGATGTTCTGATAAAATCTTTTCCATTACTATAAATATCAGATCGTGTTTGAGTTTCTCCTTGATATCCTCTTCATCTGTATTATAGTTGGAATATTCAAAACGGGCTTGCGTATTGACATGAATTGACTCAATAACAGGATGTCCATTCTCGTATCTGACACCTACCAAGCATTTCCGTTCATGTCCGAGATATTTCATCAGCTTACCTTCCTCTCTTATCTTATCCATTGTATCCAGAATCAGATAAGCCATTTTCTCGTGTAATGGAATCATCTCTTCAGTTTCATTGGTAGCATATCCTTCAACAATACAGGAACATGAAGCTCCGTTATCTATTGAACTGTTCCAAGACGAACGCAAAGGATGCCTTGTCTTCCTGATTACATTTATACTGTATAAGTCTGGATCTATGTCTGAAAAATTAGGACTGTTTACAGAAGTAAGTACGGCACGAACCGTCTGATCAATATTTACATTATATTCAGAAGTATAACCTTCAATATATACTGTAACAAAACCGGGAGCAAGTATAGCCTGACACTTTATCATAGCATCACTGTCCTTGAATATATACTTGTCTATTATGGAGTCTGCTATTCTGTCGGCCACTCTATCTGCCGTACCTTTAGATTTAATATTCGAGTATGCTTTGTACATCATAATGTAACTTTAAATTAATTCTATTTTAAACAATTCTGAAGAATTTATTGACTGCTGGCATGTCTATTGAAAGTCTTTCAATAAATGCTACCACTTCATCATCTGTCATACAATCAATTGTATGATACCCTATTGATTTGAAATACTCCGCCATGATTCTGTTGGCTTCACTCAGATCCGTCATTATACCTGTCATTATATAATCCACCTGATCATCCTCGACAACATTAGGACATAGCCTCTTTACTGTTTTTTCCATCAACATCAACCGATACGTACAGAGACAACCGTATAAGCGGTAATATTTTATAGTGCTCATAGATGAGCTGCTTCAGTCTGGAAGAATCAAGTCTTGGAAGGTAAACTCTGGAGAACTCCAATGATAAATCACTGGCCTGGCTCAGTGAATATGAATCGACATCTGAGTCATCATAGATTCGATTACTTATCAGTTCAACTTTCTTCATAACTGTTTAATTTTCTTTGTGCTGCAAAGATATAGGTTAGAAGGATTTTATGCCATTAATTTCATTAATATAGTATCGTATGTATTATTCAGAACATATTATAACCTTTGTGATTACATGTCCGCTTGCAGCTATATAGTCACCTTTTATCACCCCATATCTTTTTACATCGAATGCAGCGAACTCTAAACCAACCTGGAAAGATTTTATTGTGATTTCATCATTCTCTATTAATGAAGAGTTTACTGATGAAATGACTTTATACCTTTCATTACCCATTACTTTAACTTTAATTTCCCTGTCAGGGGAGTATCTTATTATAATGTCACTGCCTTTATCCAGTGACATTATTCTGGTATCGATATCACATCCGCCAAGTTGGGATACATTTCTTTTCCTTATCAAGAAGTTATATTGTATAGAACTATTATATATTTCATCAATATTATTAATAAGGTCATCCCAGTCATCAAAACCCAGGAAATCTGAAATAGCTTCTTTTGTTTGTTCACTGAGCTTATTGGTACCTTTCCCCCAATGGTCAAATAAGTTCTTTAATGTATTAATATGAATATCCGTTTTTCTGTTCGATTTTGAACTTATTAATGCTGATATTCTTTCATATTCCTTGTCTGTTTTAGGGAAATGATTGAGTTTGGCTCCCAGGCATATAAGTTCTCTGATTTTCTGTAACATGGCTACTATATTAATATATTATGTCGCTAATTTATACTATATTACGAATAATAACAAGAATATGCTCCCATTAATGGAATTAATGTGTATTTTTGATTCTCTTCATTACATTTGCAGTGTAATAATTAAAAAAGCTATATATTATGTCAGAAGTATTTTTTCATGGTTCATCAAAGTTGTTCACTAAGTTTAATTTGGATTATGCCCTCAAAGGAACCGGGAAAATTAAGTTTGGTTTCGGTGTATATATTACATCCAGCTTTGCTTCAGCTGCTAATTATTCAAAGACATCTGATGCTGCTGATGATGAGAAACACTATGTTTATACTGTAGAGGTTGTTGAAAAGAACAGGACGAACTATATCAGTTTTATAGAAGAGGTATGTCCTATCATTATTGCCAAGGCAGAAGCTAAATTGGGTGATAAAATTCCACCGGTTTACACTGTAAATGGTAATCTCTTCAGGAAATATATAGGAATAAGACTTACTCATGATGTAAAGGAATGGCAGAAGTTAGCTTTGGCTACAGATCCGGAAAAAGTAAAATTAAAAGTAGGTATTATTGAAGAAAAGGCTGCTTCAGAGTTTCTTTATGGTATTGGAGTAAAGATGATAGAATGGCCTTATACCTGGACTAGTGGGGAGACACGTTTTAATCGTGCTATACTTAAAGCTGATAGTATTAAGATTATAAAGATTGAGGAGGTCAAACTCGATAGTAAAGGTAAATACATAGAAGGGTCAAACACACTTGTCAAGGATCTGTCCGGCAAGCCAAGATCACTTGCACCGTTTATCAAAGAATATTATCCGGAATATTGGGGAGTTAAGGATTACCCAATAAAAGAATGTGTATCCATTCATAAGGTGGATGGTTATTGGGGGATATTCAGTAATTTTGCTCAGACTCCACTTATTGTGAAAGGAGTAAAATTCAAGACAAGCGAACAACTGTTTCAGGTTCTTAAATTCAAGAAAGCAGAGCACGTGAAAGAAGTATATAATGCACCACAGCCCAAGATGATAGCTAAGAAACTGGAAACACTAAATCGACGTGCGGACTGGGGTATGATATTCATTGATGTAATGAAATTCTGTCTGCAAACTAAATATGAGCAGAGCAAAGCATTCTTTAGTAAACTTGAAGAGTCAAAAGGTAAATACATCGTGGAGGATCAGAGTACGTTCAAGAAACCGGCCGACGCATGGGGGGTAAAACTTGAGCTTGTAAATAAGAGTGATTCTGAACAGAGGTTTGCAGGTCCCAATCTGTTAGGTCAGCTTCTAATGGAGCTCAGAGATAATGGAACGCTGAAATACAGCCTGCCGGACGACATATTTGACTGTCTGGACTATCTCAAATAAGGAAGCTAAAGCAATAGATCGAGTATGAATAAGATTACAGCCATAGGAGATGTACATGGCTCTACAAAATGGAGAGACATAGTAAATAGTAATAAGGATTCTAAGATAGTCTTTTTGGGAGATTATCTTGATCCATGTGGGAGATATGATGTCGATGAGATACTTTATAATCTTATCTCAATCATTGATTTCAAACGTAATAATATGGATAAAGTTGTTCTGCTTCTTGGCAATCATGATTTACACTACATAAGTAGTGAAGCAGAACCATGTTCAAGGTATGATGTACATCTGGCGGATAAAGCAGAGAGTTTGTTTATGGGAAACATCAGATTATTTCAGTATGCATTTCAGATGAATAATATCATTTTTACGCATGCCGGGATATCTCACAGATGGTTTGAAAAAAACTTCAAGGGAAATATAGGTCATAACATAGCAGATCAGTTGAACAATCCAACGGATGAACAGTTAGAAGCACTTTTTTGTGTTGGAGAAGCAAGAGGAGGTGAATCAGGCAGAATCGGAGGGATATTCTGGGCTGACCGCTCTGAACTGAAAGATCCTTTACATGGATTTACACAGGTGGTAGGACATAACAGGGTAGAGGATATAATCGAGTTGGTATATCCTGATGATAACAAGATTATCTTCTGTGATTGTTTAGAGAACGGGAAACATTTTGAAATGCAGATATAGAACGATTTTAAAACATAAAAGAAATGGATAAAAAACCAATCCTATACATTGACATGGACAATGTCCTGGTGGATTTTAAAACAGGAATAGCCAGACTGACAGAAGAGGAAAAGATAAAGTATGAAGGAAGATATGACGAAACACCGGACATATTCTCAAAAATGTTGCCTATGGAAGGTGCAGTTGAGTCTTTTAAATTACTTTCGGAAAAATATGACACCTACATTCTCTCTACATCTCCATGGGAGAATCCAAGCGCATGGTCAGACAAACTGAAATGGGTAAAGAAGCATCTTGGTGATAATGCATATAAAAGACTGATACTTACGCATCATAAGAATCTGAATAAAGGTGACTTCCTCATTGATGACAGGACAAAGAATGGCGCTGGAGAATTTGAGGGTGAACTTATCCTATTCGGCTCGGAAGAATATCCGGATTGGAACAGTGTTATACGCTATCTTTATCAATAAACCATCATTATAATAACGCAATCATTAAGAAATTTATGACAATAGAAGATGTATGCAGAATTGCCGGTGTGACTATAGATGAATTAGGGGAAGAAAATAGAGTGATCTCACTTACAGGTGAAGACGTTGACACTCTTCCTCAAGGATTATGTGTTTATGGATTAGATCTTAAAGGATGCCCCAATCTGATGAGTTTACCAGAAGACTTGCAAATACGGTACTTATCTGTATTGGATTGTCCTAATCTTACAAGCTTGCCACAACACCTGGAATTGGATTACTTATATCTGTATAATTCCGATATAAAGGATATACCAGAGACTTCATTGTGCAATTGTGAAATTGTATTGATAGGTTGCCATAATATAGAGAAATTACCATCAGGATGCGTAGAATTCAAATACGACTGTTATTTGGAAGACTGTCCAAAGCTGAAAGAATTGCCAATGATAAAGCACATCGGAGGTCGATTAGGAATTGCTCAAGGAACAGGAATAGAGAACCTTCCGGAAAATCTACGGATAGACGGAGAGTTGTGGGCAGTTGTAAGTCATCTTAAGTCAATACCCAAGAGTGTTTACATAGGAGGTGATATATGTCTGGCTGGAAGCAGAAATTTCAAGCAGCTACCAGAAGACTTGATTGTCAATGGAGAGCTTGATATTTCAGGCACATTTATGGAAAAATTACCAGATAACTTAGTGATTAATGGTGATTTAAATATTCAGGACACTAATGTAAGATTAATACCCAGCAGCTTGAAGGTTGGAGGGAACATAATATGAACTCAGATTAATAGGTTGTGTTATGCATTAGATTTTATGAAAGACAATAAGAGAACAATATCAAAACATACCAGAATATGACAACAATTATAAACAGAGTGGCATTTAAAAACTTCTATTTCTTTTATGGAGACTATAAAAAAATAGCTATACTTTCAGTAAGGGGTTAAATATTATAGTAGCCTTTGTAGGAATGGGTAAATCAAGTTTCTTGAGAGGTATATTGTGGATCCTGAGAGATCAAATATATGATTCTGACACGCGTTCAATTAAATCTGCTCGTTTGGAGCCTTTGAGAATGTTGTCTGATAGAGCTAAAATAGAAGAAGATTCACCTGAGTGTGGAGCCATTATAGAGTTCGAAGATGAAAGATTCCGATATACCGTTGAGAAGAGAATCAAATTTACAAAATTATCAGCAGATGCGAGCACAAGCAATCCTGACGACTGGAACATATCAGAACCTATAATTGATATAAGTAAAACAGATCTTATAACAAATAATACAACTTGTGTCTATGACATAGAGGAGCAAGAAGAAATAATTAAAAACAAGCTGATAAACAGTACTATTCAGCCTTATGCGTTATTGCAAGGTGAAGCTATTGATGAAATTGTCGATCTGTCAAATTCTGATAAATTAACAAATACAGTAGAAACTCTGGCGGATATAAAGGAACTAAATATTATTGAAAGTTTATGTAAGAATTTCTGTAAACATTCGCGTTCTGATTTAAATAAAAAACAAAAGTCGTGTAGTGATAATTTGACTCAATTTGAGGATTTTCAAAAGAAAATAGATGATTTAGAACAAAAAAAAGAAAATCTTGAAAAACAGATTGTTAATTATAAGAGTGAGATGCAAAAGGCTATTGAGAAAGTTTCATCAATCCAATCTCAAATAGCCAATACAGAAGAATGTGTAAAATATCAAACTGTATTAAAAAAATTGAAAGGGAAGAAGAAGAGTTACACGATCAAATAGAAAATAAACTCTCCTCTATCAATGATAATATATTTAGAAGTTTCATACCATGGATATTAATCGGCACCGAGGGAAAAGTGGATGCCTTCACAGAGATAAAAGAAAAATATAACGAAGAGAGATTAAAAAAGAAACTAAGAAACCACCCTGACGAACTTTTATCTACATTAGGCCTTTTGCCGGAAGGGAGCCCGGATGATGTATCATTAGAAAAAATGCTCAAAGAGCATGTTTGTTTGGTGTGTGGAAAAAAGTTTGAAGAAGGTGATGAATCACATAAAAGAATACAAGCACTGCGTAACCGTTCTAAATCACAGATTGTGTATTCTGAAAAGAAAGAGTCAGATGTACATATTTTCTTTGATAAGTAAGCATCCGATAAAGTACACATTGTAAAGCCATCCACTCTTCCGTTACTTTGCCAATAAAAAGACCATGAAACGAATAATGAGTAAAGAAGAGTTCCTGTCTGTATATGAAAGACAACAGGCCAGTGGCCTGACCATAAAAGATTTCTGTGAGAATGAGGCCTATTCATCCTCCTGTTTCCATTATTGGAAGAAGAAATTCGGCCTGAGCCGTACTTACACCAGCCATCCGGACAAGCTTCCCGATGATACGTTCATTCCATT
>OGND01001048.1_pt1 | contig 12157 bp, 9 predicted proteins | sample 1573381 | NCBI WGS metagenome assembly OGND01 (sample SAMEA2581989, study PRJEB24529) | metagenome | biome: Human gut stool | place: China | collected 2011
TACCTGATCCACTATCTCAAAGTTTTGGATGGTCTTGTCATTACAGGTTAATTTAATAGCAGTAGTAGCCACCATAACTTTGCGTCCTTCTATACGGATAGACTTTAACATCGGAGAATAAGGCTCCACTTCTTCCCTATGGTAGGTTTTCTTCAATGCCATATTGGCCAAACGGACACCTACCTGTTTCTTCAGACTCGGATGGATATCAGAGATATCATTCACCAGATCGCTGACTACGACCATTCCGGTGTTATGTAATGTTGCAGCAACATCTGCCTGCTGTTCCCGTAAATAAGCAGCATTTCTGTCTGCATATCCATTCCATGGAGCAATCTGCACAAAATAAAAGGGCAAAAAACGGTGAAATTCATTTCTCCAACCTCTTATCATTCCATCAAACAGAGAACCATAGTCAGCAGCCCGTTCATTATTAGCTTCTCCCTGGTACCAGATGACGCCTGCAATAGTATAATTCTTGATAGGATGAATCATTGCATTGTAAATGGATGAATTGGCAGTAGGAGACCAACCGGCTACTTGTTGTTTTTGTGATAACTCAAACAACTCCTTTTCATGGCTGAAAGTAAATTCATCGATCCAAGGTTCTACTGCTGTTCCTCCCCAATAAGATCCAATCAGTCCGACTGGCACATTCAGTGCTTCATTCAAATGTTGACCAAAGAAGAAGGCCACAGCGCTGAAATCTTTGTAAGTTTCCGGAGAACAAATTTCCCATTGTCCCTGAATACGTTCTACCGGATACTTAGACGTTGCTTTAGATATCTTGAAAAAACGAACTTGCTTATTTTCCAAAGCTTTTGTGATATCCCCGGCATCACGAACCGGATAGCTCATAATATATTCCATATTGGACTGGCCGGAACACAACCATGTTTCACCCATCAGAATATCTTTTATTTCTCTCTCCAGTTTGTTCTCCCAACCGTAAAAACGAATACTATGAGGTCCTGCAGCTTCCGGAGTACGTATATAAGCTTCCCAGGCGCAATGCATATCCGACTTTACATGTATCGTATCTGTGGAGGCCCAACTGCATACAATCTTCAGGTCCCATACACTGGGACACCATCCCCAAAGCTTCACTTCAGAATTCCGTTGCATCACCGCATGATCACTAATGATAGATGGAAGAGCAAATTCCGGGTTCTGTGCTGAGATATTGGCAAATACCAGTATAAATGTTATTATAGTAACTAATCGTTTCATAGTAGTTATTATTTAAAGTTCTGCTTTCTATACCAATCCATGTACTGATTGTATAGTCTGACTGACTCATCACGCAGTCCGGCATGAGCCAGCGAACCGGGTTTATTCATTATACCAAGATATTGATATACCAGAATCTTATCTACAAATGGAGATATAGCCTCCATCTGATGAATAATTCTCTTATCAAAATCAGCCGAGATTAAACTACCATGAGTAGTCTGTTCAAAGTAGAAAAGCTCCATGTCGGCCCATATTCTTGAACGACCGGCTTTTTGATGCGCTTTAGCTAAATTTTCAAAAGCACGGGCTGATTGACTAAATGTAGTGACACCCACTCCCACGCCATCTTGATAAGCTACGATCTCTACATTGAGTTGCTCTAATTGTTTAATGAATGTGTCATCACACTTTTCGGCCTTAATGTTATAAGGCGCAATGATGTTTACACAATTCGCATTCAGAGACTTGGCTATCTGCGCACATTCATTCACATATGGAATTACATACTCACCAAAATAAGGATCCAACCATGATTCATTTGGGAAATACCAACCATAGAAACTTTTATGATGTCCATATCTTGCATAAATTTCTTCCATGCATTTGGCTCTCTTCCTGCCCAACTCTTTGTCGGTCATCATCTTTACAGCATCCAGATCTAATGCCCAATAGTCATTGCTTACAAAGAACTTAACACCAAACTCATCTGCTGCCGAAAGCACTGTTTCTATGGGATCTTCACATCCCATTTTAAACTTAGGAGCCAGGTCCGTATCATAAAATGCAAAACCATGAGAAGCTACATTCATCATGACTAAGTATTCCATGCCTGTTTCACGGATTTCACGTATCTTTTCCCGCCACTGGGTTGCAGTAAAGTTTCTCAAATCTTTATCCCAATACACTCCTTCTTTTCCTCCCGGGTGTTGGAATTCAAACCAGGAACCGGATATCGGCTTGATGTTTGGATTTTGAATGGCGTCCTGCAGAACTTTTGCCTGCGAGACTCCCGGTAAAATGATACCGGCAGCCCCCAAGCCTAAAGTAGTTAGAAAATTTCGTCGATTCATAGTATTAGATTTTTCATTCTGATTTTATAATTTCTTCCAGAACTGTCCAGCATTGATACAGTCCTCTGGGCACATGGAAACATCCTTTCCATTTCCCGCCTTTTAATGGTAGCAACACCTCTCCTCTTCTATTCAGATAGCCGTACCATTCAGCATATTCCGGATCTTTAAAATGATTCCAGGTATAATCATGCACTTTCTCGAACCATTCCAAACATTTCTTATCGCCAGTAAGTTGATAAGCTTTCAATAAAGAAATCAATGTTTCAATATGTACCCACCAAAGTTTTTGGTCCCATTCCAGTTGTTGAGGAGGATATCCTTTACGGTCCATAAAGTAATATATACCGCCGAACTCTTTATCCCAGCCATACTCCAACATTGTCAAAGTAACATTCTTGGCTTTTTCTATCAGTTCAGGACGATGCAGACGTTTTCCAAGATCCATAATGAACCACATGGCTTCAATATCATGTCCCGGAGTCACCTGGCGTCCCTCAAAAGAATCAGAAAGCTCACCGTTAGTCTTTACATTTTCAATGATGATACCTCCCAGTTCAGGACGATAGAAAACCTCCATAACTTCACGGATGCATACCTCCATGGTTTTCTCTAAATAATCAGCATCAAGCAAATGTTCGATTTCCAAAGCCAGATTACATAGAATCATCGGGAGAGCGAAGTTTTTCAAATCTCGCGTACCGGGATGCAGTTTATTCCACTTACCTTTCGGATTATCCACTTTAGACAGGATGATCTCAAAAGTCTTCTTAGCAATATCAGCATATTCCTGATTTCCGGTAGCAAGACTGAGTTGTCCGAAAGCCATGGTTGCAAAAGTGTATGAGAAAATGTTATAAGGATCTACCAGCGGGCGTCCCGTACGGTCAAGAGAGAAATACCAATTGTAATTTCCATCGTGACCGTACTTTTTCAAGAACTCCCCGCCTTGAATGGCACAATCCAACCATTCCTGACGTTTCTCTACCTTATTGTAGAGCATTGAAAACAACCATACCTCACGGCCTTGCAGCCAAACAAACTTATCTGTATCGAAAACATTACCTTGACGGTCCAGGCAAGTGAAATACCCGCCGAACTCATGATCCTGAGAATGTTCTAGCCAGAAAGGAAGAACATTATCCATCAGTTCGTCCTTATAAAGAGCAGCTAACTTTTTAAAATCCATAATTCTCTATATTATATATGTATATTAAGGTCGATTTCTATTTGGAACTGGTCCAGTAACGCTCAATCTCTTCCAGCGACTTGCCGGTAGTCTCAGGAACGAGTTTCCAAACAATAAGCATATAAGGAACGCACATGACGGCAAATAAAAAGAATGTTCCGGCGGGGGTAAGATTCTGGAGCATCCAGGGGGTTAATTGACCAATAAGATACGTTCCGATCCATAAAGAAAATCCTGCGATAGACATAGCTAATCCGCGAACTTTGGTAGGATACATTTCAGAAAGAAGGACAAATACCACTGCACATATGGAGACAGCACAGCAAAATACATAAGACAAAAAGAATATAAGCAGGAATATGCTTGAAATACCTAAGGATTCACCAAACAAGAAATAGAATCCTATTAGTAACAAAGTAACGACCATACCCGAAACTCCATAATAAACTAACTTCTTACGGCCGACTTTATCAATAATGACTAATGCCAGAACCGTAGTTAAAGTATTAACCAATCCTACCAGAACCTGATAGAAAAGAGAATCGCCACCTGACAAACCTGCATTCTCGAAGATAGAAGGGCCGTAATACAAAACGGCATTTACTCCCATAAACTGGCCTAATATAGCAATACAAACACCAATGATGACAGCTTTTAGAATTCCTGGTTGCAACAATAAAGACCATTCGGATTTTGATTCGGAAGATAAAACCGATTTCGTTTCATTCACCTGAAATGCTACATCCTTAGCAGAAACATAAATTCTCTTCAAAATATTTGTAGCCTTGGTATCCTGTCCTTTCAAAATCAACCAGCGGGGACTTTCCGGTATAAAGAAAATGATGATAAAGAACAGTATAGCAGGAAGAGTCTCCATTCCTAACATTCCTCTCCACACCTCAGTTACAAAAATTAAATCAAACCAGCCAGTTCCTGGATTAGTACAACTTTCAACCAATCGTCCTCTGTACTGGGCAACAGAAACCTCTGAAATGTAAAGTGGAGATATTATAGAAACAACGCCAATACCAATGCCACCAATTATACGGTAAACGACCAACTGGTTAAAATCAGCACATAAAGCACATCCAATGGCTGATGTAGAAAATAAAACCGCTGAAATAACCATAGTCAGTTTACGACCGAATTTATCACTTAGGACTCCGGCAAAAAGTACTCCGACTATGGAGCCTATTAATGCACATCCTACATACCATCCCTGCTGTAAGGCATCAAGTTTAAACAACTCTGTCACCTGAGCAATAGTTCCGGAAATGACAGCTGTATCGTATCCAAAGAGGAAACCACCTAAGGCAGCAACAACTGACAGAAAAACAAGGTACCCTATATTAATTGTAGATTTCATAGAATTGTTATTTAATATTTTGCTTATATATATGTCCGAAACGATCCGTTACTACTATCTCGATAACGGCATTCTTATTTTGGGGAGTCGCTTTAAATAAATGCTCTGTTTTTATAGGCATAATCCAGTCATATTCTACCCGTTCTTTATCCGAACAAATAATCTTTGCTTCAGGATCATACCCTTCGAAACGTTGCATCTCACCCATGCACTTACCATTCTCATACCACTCAACTTTCCATAACTCATCCCAATTCCAAACATTGGCAATAATATCCTGGGGGTATTCTTCTGAAGAACCGACTGGATACCCTCTGAATTGGTGATCAATAGGAAATCCCGCACTCTTATAGCTCCAAGTAACCTTGTTACCATTTACTTCATAAATTCCGTAACCGCTGGGGGTACCATCCGTACAGATATCGGCTTTCCAGAAAGTACCGCAAACAGCCGCCGTATTATGTTCCATGAGTTTATCATTAAACACAACGTTCCAATTGTAATGGGTGTGTCCGGAGAATATGTGTGCATCATATCCGGCTAAAAGATCATATAAACTGGAGGCATTGCTGGTTTCATCAGGAAGTAATGCATTAAACTGTAGCTCTTTTGTAGAGCTGCTTGGAATATGCATTGCAACAAAAACCAGATGATCTTTCGGTACGAAAGATAAATCCGCCTCTATCCATTGCAGCGTTCGCTCATCAATATAGCCTATATAGCGATAATGACGATTAATATAGAAGCAGTTATTCAATACAATATAATGTGCCCTCCCCCGATTGAAAGAATAATAGATCGGTCCGAAATACTCTTCAAAAGTCTTGTAAGAATGTTCATAAGAGCGTACTCCATATTCCATATCATGATTGCCTACAGCACGATAGAAAGGAAGATCCAAGACATTAGAAGCTTGGATATAAGAAGGAAATATAGCCGGTGCATTACCCACAATATCACCACAATCCAAAACAAAAATATCACTGTTTCGCCGTTCACCTACAAATTGACGAACATCTTTCAAATATTTCATATACCCCTCAATGTCACTAGCTTTGGCAGCTTGTACATCAGACTGTACCAGACAGATATGTTTATCATCATTCCTAGGATTCTTAATCAAGGTAAAATCATAGTTTTCCACTTCACTGTCTATTCTTTTATAATAGTGAGGAAGACTCGCTTCTCTTTGAGGCAGATATCCGGCCGGAGTCGTCACATAAACAAAACATGCATCCCGATGATATGGTAAACTATACATTCCTTTCGTGTCTGACAACACGCAGTCGAAACCATTCGTCACCACGACATTGGATATTCCTTTACCTTGGCACATAACCTTTCCCTTAATGCCAGAAGCAGATTGAGCCATGGCACTCATATTCAGGATACAGATGCAACAAACAAATAGATATTTCAATAAACGTTTCATATTATTTGATATTAAAGTATTCCTTATATCTATCATATAAATGTCCAGCTTGTAAATAAGCAGACTGAGGACTCATGAAATGTGAGAACTCAAACGTAATGGCTTTATCATAGCTGGCTCTCTTTGCAGCTTCCAATTTCATTCTAAGCTTATCAAACTTGATCGGCAAGAAATTTATAGGCATATCACGATCGAATGTCTCCGCATTCGTCCAGCATTTCATTCCATATTTATCTGCCAGCTTTTTATTTACTGTAAAGAAGGCATCTAATTCATCATAATCAATGTGCCCATCTTGAAAAGCACACGCATCAACCACTTCATGGATTCCATCAAATATTTCATTCCATTCTCTTTCGTGTTCCTGAACTGAAACAGCATCTTCCTTAGTTAACTTATCAGTCCCCATCACAGCCTTCTTTCCATCAATCCAAGGAGAAATAAAAGTAGGTAAACCACCAGACACATCCTTACATTGTTTTCCCATTGCACGAAAAGCATCAATGGCCCCCTTGGTTTTACGACTGATTTCACCACTTATATACCAGCCACCAAAACTCTTATATTTTTCACCATATTGATTCCAGACTTCATCGATCACATACTTGTTATCTTCAATCTCCCATGACAAATCACCCGTATCCCAGTATTTTCCGGAATCATACAGACCAAAATAAAACTTCATCTGATATTTCTCCGCTAAGCGAAGGTACATGTCTACTAAATCAACAGAGGGCATATAACATCCTCTACCCAATAAATATTTAGAAGGATAGGTGACAAACTTACGATAGCCGGAACGGATCATGATAACAGTATCAATTCCTATATTTTTCATGTGCCGGAAATCTTGATCCCATTCTTTTTCGCCCCAATTTTGATGAGGAATATCATGTGATATTTCATCTAAAAAAGTCCCGGTAATCTTTAACCCATTCTCTTTAGGAATAATAAGCCGACCATCGCTTTTCTGTATTGAAGCAAATGAAGTGCTCTCCATTGCTTCAGTGGCCAGCAGTCCAGGAGCTACCAAAGCGGAAGCTCCTGTTAAAGCGACTTTCTTTAAAAATTCTCTGCGGTTACTTGTTTTCATAGTATTCCTTTCTGTATATTATATATGTTAACCTATTGAATGCGTGTTTAAGTTTTATTATTATAAAGCGTTTCTTGTTTATAATACGATGCAAATATAGATATATTTATTAAATAAACAATAGATAATAAATTATTTTATTATTAAAATCTTATTTTCATCAGTATTTCATTAAATCATGCCTTATTTTTAGCCCTTAATAAAGAAAAAAGAGAAATGAATACGAACTAAATATAAAAAACGAGGTGGGATAAAGCTTAATATACTAAGCATGAATTGAATCATAAAAGAACAAATGCTTTCTTTTCCATTATAAAAGGTTGAGGTTAATAAAAATATTAATTATCTTTGTGGTAAATAATGAAATTAACAAGATATATGTATCAGCAGTTTTTAAAAGAAATAGAAATGGGGTCTAAAAATGCCCTCATTAAAAAAAGGATTATTACCTATTATATATATAATGGTAGTTCGACAATTCCTGATCTTTCAAAAGAACTGGATTTAAGTGTTCCTACAGTTACTAAACTAATTGGAGAAATGTATGACGAAGGATACATAAACGATTATGGCAAACTGGAAACAAGCGGAGGAAGACATCCTAACTTATATGGACTAAACCCCAAATCAGGCTATTTCATAGGAGTAGACATTAAGAAATTCTCTATCAATATTGGATTAATAAATTTCAAAGGCGATATGGTAGAACTTAAAATGGATATACCTTATAATTTTGAAAACTCCTTAGATGGAATGAACGAACTTTGCAATCTGATTCTCAATTTTATAAAAAAACTCCCGATAGATACGGAAAAGATATTGAATATTAATGTAAACGTATCAGGAAGAGTAAATCCTGAATCGGGATATAGTTTCAGTCAGTTTAATTTTGAAGAACGTCCCCTCGCAGATGTATTAAGTGAAAGACTCGGTTATCCTGTAACGATTGATAATGATACACGCGCCATGACATATGGAGAATATATGCAAGGATGTGTAAAAGGAGAGAAAGATATTATTTTCGTTAATATCAGTTGGGGATTAGGAATCGGAATCATTATAGACGGAAAAATTTATAAAGGAAAGTCAGGATTTTCCGGAGAGTTTGGGCATGTGAATACATTTGACAATGAGATTATTTGTCATTGTGGCAAAAAAGGTTGTTTGGAAACAGAAGCTTCCGGATCTGCCCTACATCGTACTCTGCTGGAACGGATACTAAAAGGAGAAAATTCAATTTTATCCAACCGGGTAAATATGGAAACTCCAATAACACTGGATGAAATTATAGCTGCGGTGAATAAAGAAGACCTCTTATGTATTGAAATAGTAGAAGAAATAGGGCAAAAATTAGGTAAACAAATAGCAGGACTTATAAATATCTTCAATCCCGAATTAGTAATAATCGGAGGAACATTATCTCTGACTGAAGATTACATTACCCAACCCATCAGAACAGCAGTACGAAAGTATTCTCTAAACCTCGTCAATAAAGACTCAGTCATTACAACCTCTAAGTTAAAAGACAAGGCGGGTATTGTTGGGGCATGCATGTTGGCACGAAGTCGAATGTTTGAAGGTACAAACTAGACCTCCAACATTCGTTTCATAAATATAGCCGCGCCTTCCACATCGGAAGGTGCAGGTGCCCATGGCGCAACATCTTCTGGCGGAAGTGGCTTATAAGGGCCACTCTTTATTTCAAAGATAACAGTACCAGACTCTAAAACTACAATACTATGCCAAGTACCGGAAGGAATTTCCACTCCATACATTCCAGCTGATGGATTCAGATTAACTTTTTCCGTCACATTGCCCATATCATCATAGAAAAACGCTATCAGACTTCCGCGCAGAACAATATAAGTTTCTTCCTTATCTACATGACGATGAGGAGGGAGATAAGTTCCCGGCTCCAGAGCATTAAGAAGACGGTGAATAGGTGCATCTAAAGACTCATGAAAATTATAATTCATTCGTAAACGAGAATTCTCCTGAGCATCATGAGTTACCCCGTCCAATAGTTCTTCCGAAATCAGCTTCATCATTACTTCAACAATTGAGCAAACTTACTTGAAAGGTTTGCTTTATCTGACACAATAGAAAGTTCTTTGCCATCAGTACCCACTAAAAAAGCGGCTTTCTGAGATGCTACAATAGGAGTTATATCCTTCAAATCTCCTTCTACAAAAACACAACCTGAGAAAAAAGGAACAATAATCTCCTTCATTTTCCCATTCCAGTTTACATATATTGTTTGCATAGGACAAAAAGTCTTATACCCTGCAACATTTAAGTGCTGCATCAATTTACGTTCCAATCTCGGTGCCGTATATACAATATACCAGCAACACGCATTTTCATCCATCATCATATTGTTGTTTGCTTTTTCCATCCTTTTAATAAATCCTTTACAAATAAAATCCAACCTACACTACCTACTCCAGCTAAGAAAATAAAACCGATAAGAATCATTACTTTATTGGGTTTCGCCGGACGCAAAGGAACTGATGCCGGCTGTACAACCGTGTACACCGGAGTAATTTCTTGCACCTTAGCCTTAGCCATCTGTAATTGTTGAGCAACCTGAGTATACACATTATATGCTAAATTCATTTCATTTTGCAAGCGTTCTTGTTCAGCACGATAACTTAACAAAATTATATTTTGATTAGCATCAACAAAAGATGCATACTTTGACTGTGCAGCAGTATAATTATCTTTAGCCTCCTTATAGAGTTTCTCTGTAAAAGCTAAATCATGACGCGCCTTATTGGTCCGATAATCCGTGATATAGTTCTGCAGGCAACGCATTACCGTATCTGTCAATGAAGCTGAAATCAAAGGATCCTGCATAGTAACCGACAAAGTCGTAACACCTGTTTTCTTATCTACAGAAACAGAAATACGTTTGCTCAAGGCAGTTGCAATTGCAGCTTCATCTTTGGTTAATCTGAATGGATCTGTTTTAACAGCGACACCTTCTTCTTCTTTATCTTTAAACAAAGATATCACCCAACCCAATGCTTTAAAAGGAGCTGAAGTGATGGCTCCCCACCAAGGTCCACGCTGATACTCGTCCAAATAGGCATAAAGTGTTGTATCAATCTTATCTTTCTGATCCTTCACCTTTACATCAAAAAGTTCAATCAGAAAGGGAGTGGAACTTACAATATCAGGATAGAGTTCCGGTGAAAGAGCATCTTCACCACTGGAAGCACCTAAACTGATACCTGCCATAGCCGCTAATGCCCCCATACTACCTCCACCCGACTTACCACCAGTCTCTGGTGCTAACGTCACACTTGTAGAGTATTCTTTCGGGATGCTGAATGCTACAACCAGTCCCACCAACACAGCATATCCACACGCCTTGAAAACCAGTTTCCTACTTGCCCACACCTTTTGAGCAAGTTCTATTAAATCGATCTCTTGTTCTTCCGGCTGTTGAGGAGTTGTATTCAGTTTGTTTTCTTCACTCATAACTTCTATTACTTAAAGAGGTTAACCATGGTTGCAATCATAGCAGCAATGGAGGCGGTTGTGCTACCCATACCTAAAATCTCAGCAGTACTCATCCGCTTCTTTTCTTCCTTGCTTGGAACAATAATCTCACAGCCAGGCTCTATAGCCTTTTTATCGCGAGATTTCAGACGGGATACCGTACCGTTCATATATACTACATAAGCTTTTTTCTTCTTGGCCAGATTACCATAACCACCTGCCTGATTGATGTAATAACGTAAACTTTCACCACGCTTATACAATACAGTATTGGGATACATAACCGCTCCACTAATTTTTACCGTATTAATATATTCAGGAATGAATAAAACATCCCCTTCACGCAAAACCAAGTCAAAATCACTACCTGGATTAGAGATAGCCTTCTCCAAATTAATACCAACAGTATAAGTGTCTGATATGTTCAGCTTCTCAACAGAAATAGAGTCTTTTCCCTCTCCCATTCGAGCCATCCGAACAGCATCGGCCTGACGGCGTTGTTCTTCTTCCGTCATTTTACGAATCAAGCGCGCACCTTTTACATAAGCATCCGGAGTAATTCCGCCAGCTTTTGAAATCAAATCAGACAAACGCTCATTCTTCTTCACTAAAGCATAATTGCCACCGAAGAGTACTTCCCCTGCAACAACTACATTCTGCTGCTTGCGATATGCAGGACTCTTGCGAACATATACTTCATCAAACGGTTCCAAGTGGAAATCTCCTTCTCCACCTACTACTAAGCCGTCTTTAATATCAAATGAATAAGTCTTTCCTAAAACACTGCTAAAAGAAGTGCTCTTCGGATCCTTAATACGACGGGTAATATCAACCTTTGTAGTTGCAGCTGCTTCCAATAAGCCACCAGACTGAACCAACAAATCTTCGATAGTCATATTCTTAGAAAAGAGGAATGTACCCGGATTTGCAACTTCACCATGAATAGAGATAGTCTCCTCCTCTTTCAGGTCATGAATGCTTGGTATATATAAAATATCATTTTTCTGCAATGGTATGTCAGCTACAGTTCCTTTAAGCAAACCACCTAAATCCACAGCAATTACCTCATGAGACAAATCTTCATTCTCACGATCTAAAAGTGCACGATTCAAAAATGCATCACCTCTTAATCCCTCAGCTTTCTTTATTAATTGCTTTACAGTATTTACTGTCCCACTCAATTCATATAAACCAGAGCGATAAACAGCACCACGAATTTCTACGCGATTCTCAAAACGCTTCAATACGGCATCTACAGAAATGGAGTCAC